>Ga0247804_10000869_pt1 | contig 13986 bp, 11 predicted proteins | sample UWRJL029104C1_FD_181142 | JGI IMG/M metagenome (GOLD analysis project Ga0247804, IMG submission 181142) | Plant litter microbial communities from Arlington Agricultural Research Station in Wisconsin, United States - UWRJ-L029-104C-1 | ecosystem: Environmental > Terrestrial > Plant litter >...
AATCCAAATTTGGAATGCCGCATTGACCTATCTTTTCATGAAAAACGACAGGGCACAATTAAAATTTTCCGTCAATGATATTCTTAACACAAATACCAGAAGGTATGTAACCATCACCGAAAACTCAATCCGCGATTCGCGCTACAACAACTTGGGCAGACATGCCCTTCTAACTTTCACCTACAATATTCAAAACTTTGGTGGGAAAGTTGGCGGAAAAGAAACGTTCTTTAGATTCTAATGGTATGAATGATTTTTAAACAAACTACTTAATTAATGGATTGCCCGAACTCTCTAAGGAAATCAAGTGTTTCACTATTCCCAAATATTCAATGAGGTTAACCAAAGGATTAATTTGTTCGGGGAAGGTTATTTTTTAAAATCGCATTAACAAAAAAATCCTCCAAGTTGCTTTGGAGGATTTATATACTTATAATTTGTTATACTTTGAATGAGTATTTTACTTTTTAACGTACATAACTTCTTTAACTGCTTTAACCACTTTTTCCGCATTTGGTAAGCTGGCCGCAATTAAAGTTGGAGAGTATGGAAGTGGAACATCAGCACAAGTAATACGTAGAACCGGCGCATCTAAATAATCGAAAGCCTTTTTCTGAACCATGAAAGCAATCTCACCTGAAAGTGATGCCAGTGGCCAGGCTTCTTCAACAACAACTAAGCGGTTTGTTTTCTTAACAGATTCTATAATTGTATCGTAATCGATCGGGCGAACGGTACGTAAATCAATAACCTCAACATTAATTCCTTCTTTGGTTAATTCTTCCACGGCGGGATTTACCACGCGTGATAACATTTTACCAAAAGTTACAATGGTTACATCAGTACCTTCTTTAGTTACTTTCGCTTTACCAATTTCGATATAATATTCTTCTGCCGGAACATCTCCTTTATCGCCATACATAACTTCAGACTCCATAAAAATGACCGGATCCGGGTCAATAATAGCTTGTTTTAATAAACCCTTAGCATCATAAGGTGTAGCGGGAACAACGACTTTTAAACCTGGAGTATTTGCATACCAGTTCTCAAAGTTTTGAGAGTGTTGGGCGCCTAACTGACCAGCATTACCAGTTGGGCCCCGGAAAACCATAGGGCAAGAGAACTGACCACCGCTCATTGATAAAATTTTAGCAGCACCGTTAATGATTTGGTCGATAGCTACTAATGAGAAGTTGAAAGTCATAAATTCCACAATCGGAATAAGACCTGCTGTTGCAGCACCGGTTGCAATACCTGCGAAACCTAACTCTGCAATAGGCGTATCGATAATGCGCTTCGCTCCAAATTCCTCAAGCATGCCCTGACTCACTTTGTAAGCTCCGTTATATTCTGCTACTTCTTCACCTAATAAAAAAACGCGATCATCTTTACGCATTTCTTCTTGCATAGCTTCGCGTAGTGCTTCTCTAAATTGGATTTCTCTCATTGTAAATTTTAATAACGGTGGCAAATATAATTATTAATCGCTATCAAACCAAAGGGAATCAAGCCTGTATTTTGTAATAATAATAGTTGATATTAAAGTTTTTTCCAGGTTTTTATCCGCAGATTCTCCTACAATTTTGTGACATATGAAATTTTATTTTGCAATACTTCAGCTAAACTTGTTTTTGTATCAGGTTTTATTGTTTTTCCGAAATATATTCACCAAAATGGGTGACATTTATTTCGCTATTACCTTAAAGATGAATTAATGATTCGGATTTAACAATCCGTAAATCTCACTATCTAAAAACTGCCCTCTAAAATAGAAATCCTGTTTGAAATAAGCTTCTTTAACAAAACCATGTTTAATGAGCATTTGGCGTGAAGCATCATTTTCTACATTGATATTTGCCTTGATGGTATGCAGATTCATGTCTTCAAAACCGAAATCTATGGTTCGTTTAAGAGCTTCAGAAATAATGCCTTTTCGCCAATAATCGGGATGAAGCATATAGCCAATTTCTGCTCTGTGATTGGCAAAATCAGTTCGCCAATAGCCTATGGAGCCAATCATTTGGTTTGGATTTTCTTTAAGTGCGATTACCCAAGCCAAGTTATCGCCATTTTCAAAACCCTTGTTAAAAGTGATGATAAATGTCTTAATCTCCAGTAAATCTTGAGGTCTTTCTCTGTCGATGTATCTCATTACCGTTTCGTTGGTGCGCATGGCGAACAAAATTTCTGCATCGGATAGAGAATGTTCCCGAAGAATTAACCGTTCGGTTTCGAGGGTTGGAAATTTTGTGAAGTTGAGGGTAAGCATTTTATTGTTTTCTTATTTCAAATTTATATTTATCAGCAAACTCTTTTACTTCTTCTTCGAAAGATTTTTTATTATGGTGTTTTTCCTGGTTTTTGATGTAGTTACTGACAATTTCTATATTGGATTCACTAACAGAAACTGCAAAATAATCATCTTGCCAAATAAAGGTTTCGTCGGTTAGTTTGTTTTTATTTATCCAATGCGCCGATTCACCTTTAATTAGTTGTGCAATTTTAGCTATACTTTGTTCTTTTCCTATTGATATTAAACAGTGCAAATGTTCTGTATAACCATTGATAGCTTTCAGGAAAATTGATTTCTCTTTACAATTTTCTATAATGTGATTTTGAAGTTTATAGCGGATGTTCTTTGTTAAATAGGGATGTCGGTTTTTAGTTGAGAACACCAGGTGAACCCAAATTTTTATATACGACATATTTTAAGTTTTGGCTAAAGCCAATATAACAATTTATTTTTATTCCGTCGGCTAAAGCCAGACGGCAAAGAAATGTATGATGCTAGCAGCGATTTTTTCATATCAATTGCCAGTTATTTATTGCCGTTGGTTTCAACCAACGGATTTTGTTTGAATAGCTATTTATTTTTAGTTAAAGTCCAGATGGCAAAAGAAATGGACGATGCAGGCAGCGATTTTTTCATATCAATTGCTAGATATTCATTGCCGTTAGTTTCAACCAACGGATTTTGTTTGAATAGCTATTTATTTTTAGTTAAAGTCCAGATGGCAAAAGAAATGGATGATGCAGGCAGCGATTTTTTCATATCAATTGCTAGATATTCATTGCCGTTAGTTTCAACCAACGGATTTTGTTTGAATAGCTATTTATTTTTAGTTAGAGTCCAGATGGCAAAGAAAATGATGGTGCAGGTAGCATTTTTATACCAATTGCCAGATTATTTATTGCCGTTGGTTTCAACCAAAGGCTAAAGATAGATACATATGGCTTTAGCCAACCCTACCGCCCAAACAGCGTCGTATAAATAGAATAAACATAGTTACCCGAATTCTGACTTGCCCTGAAAGGAATATTAAAGTCGAATAATTCTTTCAGTTTCTCGCGCAAGGCGTTTAAAAATAATTGTTTCTCTGAAGCCAGAAACTCGCTTTTAAGCAAGCCACCTTTTCCCGAAAAATGAATCCCGTCTTTACTCATGCTTTTAACTACATAAAGATTTGGCTCTACATTTTCGTTCTTAGAAATTTGCTCATAAACATGGGTATAAAACAGCGTTTGAATCAAGGCTTTGTTAATATTGCCACAATCGGTATCAAAACATTCTTCTATAGATGAATATTTAAGTTTATCGCTGCCAGTTTTGTAATCGACAATTCTATAAATTCCATTTTTCAAATCAACACGGTCAATTATTCCATAAAGTTTAATTTGTTGATTCGCACCATTTGCCTCGAAATTAAACCCAACATTTCCTTTTTGCTCCAAACCTATCAATGTAAAAGGAGCCTCTTCAGTGTCTTGTTTCAAAATAATGTTGACGTACTCATTCACAATGGCGAAAACAATTTTCTCCATTCCATTTAATTTAATGGTTTTGGCCAATCGTTTTACATGAGTCAAGCGGATTTCTTTGGGTTCTTTTTTATCACCATACAAGCAATCTGCAAACCCTTCTATAATTAATCCTGGAATGTCTTTTATCTTCTCCTTAATTCTTTCGGCAGTAATTTCCGGCGATTCCATTCGCAAGTGCTCATAAAATTGTTCCATGGCATAATGCAGAATTAAACCAACTTTGTAAGCCTCAACAGTTTCTTCTACTTCCTTTGGCTCTTCAATTCCAGCGATGTATTTGTAAAAGAAATCAATCGGATTGGAAATATAAGTCGTTAAAGCAGATGCTGAAAGGTACTTCTGTCCTGACAAGTATTTATTTAAAACCGCTTGTACCTTTTCAGATTTTACAACCACTTCCTCTCGTTTCTGTTCCGTTTTAACAGCGAGTTGAAGTTCCTGATGATTAAAATTAAAGCCACTTTCATATTCCAGTTGCTTGATAAATCTGGATGGTTCGCCACTGTTACTTTCATCGGTTAAACTGTTGTAAACAAAATCCAGATTTTTTGCCCTTTGAATCAAGCGATAAAACATGTAAGCAGAAATGGCATCTTGATTTTCGAGTACGGGCAAGCCGTAAACCCGCCTCAAACTATCAGGAATAAAGGTTGTCGCGGTTGAAGCCTGCGGAACAACTCCCTCATTTAAGCCCAGAATAATCACCCTGTCGAAGTTTAGATTTCTACTTTCCAACAAACCCATAATTTGAATGCCACTCAAGGGATCGCCCTCCAAAGGCACCGCAACCTCTGCCAAAGATTTTTGAATCAGCGAAAGCACAAAACTTAGTTCAATTTCCTTATTATATTTATCGATGTGATGTTGCAAAGTATCCTGCAGGCGATTTAGTTCCTGAATGGTTTTACCAAACAACTCGGCATCAATTCTCTTCAAACTTTTACTTGCAAGTTCACGATGCAAAACATAATCCAGCAAATCATTTAAAATACTTACAGCATTTGTTGTCGAATCTATAGGTTCGAAAAATTTAGCAAGTAAACCTCCTTGTCGTGTTAGGCGTTGGTACGGAATTTCAACCAACTGTTCCTTAATTAGCGCATCGATAATTTTCGGACGCATAATTTCGCTGATTCCGGTTAAGGGGTGCGATAAAAATGCCTCTGCGGTTTGGTATTTAACTGTTTTTTTAGCGTTCAGTTCGGATTGAACCGTTAACCATAAATCAGCAAGACCATACAATGAAGAGTTGGCCAAACCAAAACCCATGGTGATATTTACATCAATTTTCTTATTTTCTACTGTTGATGGAATGGTTTGCATCAATGGAATAAGCAAGCTCTCATCGGCTAAAATAATTGCTGTTGAGGTAATCGGTTGACCGTTTAAAATCAATTCTCTTTCTTCTGCAAGCAATTCATTTACAATTTTTGCCTGTGCAGTTTGCCCCTGTACTTTAAACACATTTACATCGCGTGGAGAAGATTTGATAAAGATGGATTCGTTTGATAATTGATTTACCAAACCAATCTGCTGCAGATTTCTTCTCAAAAACAAACCAGCTTCCTGCATTTCATCCTCCAGGTAATAGCTATCTGTATCGAAATAAAAAATCGCTTTCTCTTCGTCCTGCCAACGTTTAAATGCCTTTGCTTCGGCTTTGCTTAAAGCATTGAAACCTACAAAAATTAGTTTTTTGCCTTTATACCTGTCCGTAAAATCGATTTCATTGTTGTTTTCGGCAATGTTTTTATACAGCCGGGCCATGGTAATAAAATCTTTAGCTTTTAATTGCTTGTGAAATTCATTGTACAGCAATGGCATCCGATGCCACATTCTGATAAATAATTCCTGCTGTTTCTTAAATTTCCCCTCCGAGTAAGATTGCCAGAATTGTGATAAAAACACTTTCTGTTCAGCTGTTAAAAAATCGAACTGCTGATTAATTACAGCAATATCTTCAAGTTCGGTAAAAAGCCGGTTGGCATCAACCAAATCGTTATCAATCTGACTAAAATCGCCTAAAATAATCCGGGCAATGTTGTGGAACTTCGCAATAGAGGGCAATTTTTCGATACCCTCCTTTTTAAGCAATTGGATGTAGCAATCGTAAAGCGTAAAAAACTGCGTATAATAGTCAGCTATTTTTAGATGTGTTGCCTCTGCAAAAAACTCTGAAACAGTAAAAAAAGACGGACTCCAGAAAGGTTTCTGATAAATATCAGCTAAATGCTTTTGTAAATAGGCTGTTGGGCGCTTGTTGTTAAAAACAATGGCGCAATCCTGCAAATTCTGACCAAATTTTGCAACTAAATCTTCGGCAACTTCTTGTAAAAACGGATTCATATATTTTTAAACAGCTTTTAGTTTCCCCAATGTGGCATAAAACAAGTAGGGTTTTACATCCTGGTAGCCCATTGCCTCAATTAAGTTCTTGTAATTCGTAATTTGTGCTACGTGAGTTTGACTCTCTTCCGCCGTAAATTTATAATCGATGATAGAAACCTGTTTCCCATTCATTACCAATTTATCTGGCCGATAGGTTTTTCCATCAATACCGATAATCGATTTTTCATTGATCTGATTGGCGTTTTGACCCAACAACTTGCTTAATTTAGGATGTGCCAAAACGGCTGTTGCCTGTTTAATGTAATCTTCTTTTTCCTCCCCGGTAATCAAACCCTCCAAAGTTAATTTTTCAACGGTGTCCGCTATTTCATCAACTTTGTTTACTTCAGCTAAAATCAGATGAAGATTGCTTCCCTTTTTGCCAGATTTGGTAATGTTGTCGATGTATCGCTGTGGTCTGTTCTCACTTTCTTCGTAAACATCTTCCAGTCTATCCGTAGTTGGATATGTAGTTAAATTTAACGCTTTTAAACTTTCAACACCGTCTCCTTTATTAGAAAAAGTACCAATTTGGATTTCATCTGTATGTTCAAAATCTGCTGCGTAAGCACTAAAAACGGCATCTCCAATATGGCTAAGCGAAGATCTTTTCTTGCCAGCAAAAGATATGTAAATGTAATCCTTAGCCCTCGTGGTCGCTACATAAAGGCTGTTTAAGGCATCCATGTAATTCATTAAAAGTTCTTCAAGATAATATTTAGCCACACTCGAACCTTTTAAAGCACTTGTAAATTGAAGCGGAATGCTTTGCAAATCTTCATAAGGCGTTCCCTCCATTGGTACCCAAAAGGCGTTGTTGGCTTTTCCACCTAAAGGCCATTCGCAAAATGGAATAAATACAGCTCTGAATGCCAGTCCTTTCGATTTATGGATGGTCATTACCAGTATTGCATTTGCGGTTTCGGGCGACGGCAAATTCTTGTTATGCCCCTCTTCTTCCCACCATTTTAAGAAGGAAGAAATGCCTTTTTCTCCCTGTCGTGATGCTTTGTTTGTTAAATCCCTGAAGGCCAAAAGGTAGGGTAAAAAGGGATTAATCCCATTCTTTTTATAAGTATCCAATTCGAAAGCCGTAATTACTTTTTCTATTAATTCTGAAACGGGCAAAGCTATCCAGGTTTTATAATTGAGGCAAAAGTCCGCAGGCAAAACATGTTGCAGATGCTCCATTGATAAATCTTTCAACGCAAAATAGTCGTCGCCATTAATTGGTTTTTCGTGCAGCTGCGCATATAATGCAATGCAGTTTGCTTTGTACAAAGCCGAATTTGCAGGGCTTACAATTAATAATTTTAATAGGTTAATGATGAGCTTGATGGCTGTGCTGCTCGCAATTTTTAAGGCTTCACCAGATATTACATCTAAACCAGCTTCCATTAAAGCATTCACCACTTCAGTCGCTTCGGCATTTGAACGCACCAGAATGCCAATTTCGCGTTGCTGATAGCCTTTTTCGCTTAATAAAAGGCTTACTTCTTGTAGCATTTCTGCCAGCGAAGCTTCCTTTTTATTCTCGGGTTCAGTATCGCTAACAATGGTCTCTACGATTCCGTCGATAGTGTTTTTAGGTTTATCGAATTCAATTTTTTTGATTTTGATAACCCCGCCTTTTTTTGTTTTTGGATGTGTGTTTTGCTCAACACCTTGGTAAATATTTGTGATGATATTATTGTATTGATTAGCTGGATGATTCCAGAAATCGCTTAATAATTCATTATCTAAGGGAATTTCTCCGTTGATTTTCTCTTGCAGAAGCACCGCCAATTTTTGATATAATTGATTGTTGAAATTGATGATTTCTTCCGTGCTTCTATAATTCTCCAAAAGTTTATCCTCGAAAACGTTTTGCTCCTCTAAATCGGCTTTGGCTTTTTGATGCAATAGTTTATAGTCGCCATCTCGCCATCGGTAAATGGATTGTTTAGCATCGCCAACGATTAAATGGTCGTGTAGTTTTCCATTGTGTGTAGAAACCGCATTGTCGACTAAAGGGAAAAAGCTGTCCCATTGATTGCCTGAAGTATCCTGGAATTCATCGAAAAGAAAGTTTCGGTATCTGTTACCCATTTTTTCCCAAATAAATGACGGATTTTCTCCTGCATCTTTTGCGATTCCGTTTAATAGTTTTTGGGCGTCGCTGATCAAAAGCGTTTCGTTTTCTTCGCGATATTCGGTTAACAAAACGGCTATTTCCTGCATCAAACGTAAAAAGTAGCCGTTTTTAATAAATGCTTTGGCTAGGGTATAATCGCCAATTCCAGTATTGTATAGGTTTGCGACCTGATGTAAAATAGGATTGATATCGCTAAAAAGGTCATTCGATTTTCCTTTAGGAAACCAATTTTCTTCATCATCAATAAGCTTTAAAACTTTTTCTATGTCGGCAAAGTTACCTGTCATAATGCTTCTGAACTTTAATAAAGGCGACCGGCTTTTGCCTTTAAAATCATCTGCAGAAAAGCCACTTACTTCGATAATGCCAAGTGCCGTTTCGGCCAAATCGACAATATCCGTTTCAAATTTCTTGATTAAATTTTTAGAGAAATCAATGTATTTTTTAAAAACGACATCGGTATTTTCTGTTCCGAAACTGCTTACGGCAAGCTCAAAAGATGAGAATCTATCTTTAAAAACTTCTCCGACAAGCTTTAGGAGTTCGGCGTTGTAATTCCACGATTTGTTGTTGCTGATCCTGTCTAGTGCTAACTCTACAACCCATTGCAGCAAATTGTCTTTCTCATCGAGCAATTTTTCCAGTTTTGTGGTAAGTTCTATTTTTACCTTTTCGGTATTCATTTCCAAACTGTAGCTACTTTCCAAGCCCAGTTCAAAGGCAAATCCGCGGATAACTTTCTGTACAAAACCGTCAATTGTGCTCACCGAAAAGCGACTGTAGTCATGCAGAATTTTTCTATAAATTGCATCGGCTTTAAGCTTTAAACTTTCTGCTTCAAGTTCCGGGTGTGATGCCAAAACCAATACCCGATAATCTTCAATTTTTCTTGATGAATCGCCCTTTGCAAAACCAAGCAGTACTTCCAAAATCCTGGTTTTCATTTCTTCTGTAGCCTTGTTTGTAAAGGTTACGGCTAAGATTTCGCGATATTTGTTCTCGCCGGAAAATAATAGCGTAAGGTAATGAGCAGTTAAACTGAACGTTTTACCTGAACCTGCAGAGGCTTGAAGAATTTTTACGGGCTGTGGCATAAAATGATTTCGTTTCGGAATTTTAAACTTACAACAATTTAAAACTTTCCCGAAATCATGATATCAACAATCTTGACGCCTTGATTCGTATCTTATACCCCAATTCGTGTCCCCACGAACCAAATAAGGTTAAGAACTTTTCTTTTTCTTCTTAGCCAATGTTTTATGACTAATCCTCGCTGGTCTTTCGGCCATTTCGATTTTTAAACCTAATAAATCTCTAATCACAACGGAGGCACAGGCACCGCCAAAAGCTGCAGGAAGATAAGAAACCGTGCCATAAGCGGAACGTTTAAAGTTACTTCCATCTGTCATAATCATTGAGTTTTTATCCATTTCTTCGGTTGAGAAAACGGCTTTGATTCTGTCGGCACCTGCAAGTTTATTCAATCGCTTACGCACATAACTTGCAAAAACGCATTGATAGGTATCAGGAAGCATTGTAATCCTTAGCCTGGTTGGGTCCATTTTACCGCCCGCGCCCATTGAACTCACAATCGGAATATTTTTTTCTAAAGCAGTCGAAAGCAAAGTAATCTTTGGCATCACGCTATCAATGCAATCCATAATGTAATCGAATTTTGACTCTAAAATTTCCCTACACTTTTCTGGTGTGAGAAAAGTATTTACGACATGAAGCCTTAATTCTGGATTGATAGCAAGCAAGCGTTCTTGCATAATTGCCGCTTTACTTACCCCGTGATTGGTTGCCAGAGCCGGTAATTGCCGGTTGCGGTTTGTTGGATCAACCACATCGCCATCAACAATGGTCATTTCACCAATACCCGAGCGACAAATAAATTCGGCAGCGAAAGAACCTACACCGCCCAAGCCGATAACCAAAACATGTTTCGATTGCAGTTTATCAATTCCATCATCCCCAACTAAAAGGGCAGAGCGAGAAAGCCAGCTTGTATCAGACATATTTACCCCCAACCCCTAAAGGGGAATTTTAAGTTTATAATATATAATTTTTAACCCTCGTTAAGCCCCTTCAGGGGTTTGGGGGTTAGATTCAATTTATTCCAGTTTGCAAAAATACGTGCTTTCATTTCATCAACTGAACATTTTTTTAAATTGGCTGCCGCCTGATAAATTTCTTCAATCGAAGCCTCAGAATCGTCGGTTTCCAGAAAAAAAAATTCGCTTTGCTGAATCAACTTTGCTGCACCAGAATTCTCCTTTAAAATCGCAGCTCCAAAGGATAATAAAAATCCTTTCGCTATTAACTGTTTGCCCAGCTCTTCATTTTTGTTGAAACCGTGGATAATCATTGGTACTTTAACTTTCAACCGTTCCTTTAGTTCGATGAGTTCCGAAAAGGCTTTTACACAATGTAAAATTAAAGGTTTATTCAATTGCTCAGCAAGCGTAATTTGATTCGTTATAATCAGGATTTGATTTTCCAAACTTTCACCTTTCAGTCTATCCAAGCCACACTCGCCAATTAATTTAACATTTGATTGTTTTGCCAAAACACACATATACTTCAGTTGTATTTCCAGTTTATCGAGCGTTGCATACCAGGGATGCAGTCCAATAGAGATGGATTTGGTTTTCGGCATCGCAAGGAAGATATCACTGGTTAACGAAAAACTTTGAATGCTTTCTATACCTTTTTGCTGTGCAGCCTTATGCGTATGTATGTCTAAAAAATCCATCAATACACAAAGATATGCTTTTGTAAAATGTATTTCTTCTGTAAAGAATTTGCTAGTAGTCTATTAAATTAGTAGACTTTATTATTTTTGCATCATTATTCTAAAAATCATGAAGAAATTATTCACAATTTTAGCTGCCATATTTATATCAACAGCTGCATTTAGCCAGGCTAAAACCGAAGGCGTTCATATTTATAACCCAGAGGCGAATGCATTGGCAGATTTGAAAACAGCCACAGAAAAGGCGGCCAAAGCCAATAAACATGTTTTGGTTCAGGTTGGTGGAAACTGGTGTACCTGGTGTATTGCTTTTCACAATTTGGTTGATTCCACAGCGGTTCTGAAACAAACCATTAATGATAACTACGAATATGTTTTAGTGAACTGGGATAAAGACCACCACAACGATGAAGCTATGAAATATTTAGGTTTTCCTAACCGTTTCGGTTACCCTGTGTTCGTGGTCTTAGACGGAAAAGGAAAAGTATTACACATTGAAAATTCCGCCTATTTAGAAACTGATGAAATTGCTGCTAACGGTAAAAAGAAGGTTGGCCACGATGTGAAGAAAACGATATCTTTCTTGAAAGGCTGGACAGTTTCGGCGGTTAATCCTGAGACTTATAAACCAAAAGCGAAATAAGCTGAAAGATTAAACATCAAAGCAAAAAGCCGCAAATTTTCAGATTAATCTGCGAATCTGCGGCTTTCTTTTTAGTCATCTAAATCGTCTTCATCATCTTTAATATCATCTACATTCAACTCGTAAGATGATCTCGATGCTGCATCAGCTTGTTCCAACAAATCTTTATCATGTTCTATGTTGGTATCATCGCCGTCTAACTCATTAATGTTTCCGGTATTGTCCTCCCTACGCAATGCATCGTTCGGGTCGTTCGAATAATCTTCGTTTTCTGGGTCTATCATAACTTTGGGTTTTATCAATAGATAATGATTTAGAGAGAAGAATTGTTTTAAAAAACGTTATCAAAAATGATAGCCACAGATGCACAGATTATTTATAATTCCAAATCTGCGAATCTGTGGCATTCTACCATGTGAGATAAACTTAACTACAGACTATAACCCATCGCCAAACTTGTAATTCGGCAAAATACTCACGGGCAATTTCCCTGTTGGCACTAAACGATTATTTATCACGGCAGCAGCCGAAATCTGCATATAATCCTCTTTCTGATAACCAACAACAAGACCTTTACTATTTTCAAGTCCCGGTAATCCCGCAAGGTTATATGGATTTGCAAACAATGCAAAAACAGCATTCTTACCTGATAATTCTTTTATAAAATTTTTAACTCCGGCATTTAAAGGAATGTTGTTTCCTGGCCTTGCACGGCTATCATGAATACCCACAATTACCTGGTCAAAAGCGCCAATTTCACGGGCAATGTTTGAAATTTGTGTTGCAGATGCATCCTTATCCAAAACATAATAAACCGAATTGTAAAAACCTTTCGAAATCTCTTTCTGGAATCTGGTTACAGCTGGCACACCAACACTTATAATAGCTGTTCTTCTAATTGGAATTAAATTTTTGATATATTCTTTACCCTTTAATAAAGTAACCGATGCATTAGCCAATTCCTGTACTAGTGCGTTACTTGCAGTACGATTTACGCCTGCAATAACACCCTGAGTAACGATGGTATCGCGTTTATTCAAACCAGCCCAATATTTGGCTGTCAAGATTTTACGAACACTCACATCGATCGCTTTCATATCTATCCTACCCTGACGTACCGCTTTACGGACTAAGTGAACAGCCCTGTCGCTATTTTCAGAAAGCTCTAAAATGTCATTACCGGCAATTATCCCCAATAAATCTGCCTCGCCATCTTTAAAATATTTAACCACGCCTTTCATGTCCATCGCATCGGATATCACCAGACCTTTAAAACCCAGTTTCTCCTTTAAAATACCGGTTACAATTGGTCTTGATAATGTTGAAGGTAAATTCGGTGTATTATCCAAAGACGGAATATTCATGTGTGCAATCATCACCCCTGATGCACCTTGCCGAATCAGTTCCTTAAAAGGATACATTTCCAAACTGTCTAAACGGGCTGCACTAAAAGTAAGCTGAGGCAAATCATAATGTGAGTCTACATCGGTATCGCCATGACCAGGAAAATGTTTAAGGGTGGTCAACAATCCGCCATCCTGCATACCCTTCATATAAGCGGCGGTTTTTGTTGCCACATTATATTTATTTTCGCCAAATGAACGGTAGTTAATTACCGGGTTTTTAGCGTTGTTATTTATATCCGCGTCAGGTGCAAGGTTCATCTGCATACCCATACGCTTAAAGTCTTTCGCTACTTCCTGACCCATTCTGTAAATTAAATCCTTGTTCTGAATGGCGCCTAAAGTCATTTGATAAGGATAAGAAATGGTACTGTCTAAACGCATACCAAGTCCCCATTCACCATCATTTGCTACGATTAAAGGCAAGCGACTCACCTTTTGATATGCATTGGTTGCCATTGCCTGCCTAACCGGACCGCCCTGAAAGAATATAACACCACCAAGCTGTTCCTTTTTTATTACCATTCCAACAGAGTCCGAATATTTCTGTCCTAAATTGGTGTGCGCCCGAACAAAAAACATCTGCGCGATTTTTTCCCTTCTGTTCAATTTTTTGAAAACGGAATCAACCCACTTGGGCTGGTTGGCTAACATTTCTAAATAGGATTCTTTTTGTGCGCTTGCTGTAAATGATGCAATGCAAAATAGTATAAGGATGAATGTATTCTTTTTCACGTTGTTTTGTTGTACCGGCTAAATTAATATTAATCAAATGAATTGAACAAAAACCAATCCAAGTAATCGATTTAATACAAATGAGAGTTAATTAAGAACCTGTGTG
>Ga0247804_10000872_pt1 | contig 13977 bp, 12 predicted proteins | sample UWRJL029104C1_FD_181142 | JGI IMG/M metagenome (GOLD analysis project Ga0247804, IMG submission 181142) | Plant litter microbial communities from Arlington Agricultural Research Station in Wisconsin, United States - UWRJ-L029-104C-1 | ecosystem: Environmental > Terrestrial > Plant litter >...
CGAGAAACGGCTCAGCCGCATTCTCTTTGAGGCCGTTCTACTGTGAGGAGAATTGGGGCGGAACAATTTGAATGACTTCAAGAGGCTGTGCCTTACTGCACTGCCTCTCTCTGAGTCTCTATATCACTAAGGCTCTTCTTCATTTCCATCTCTTTAAACGTTTTGTACGTTCTGTGCAAGATCTGAGTATCGAGTCCGCCGTTGCTCACCTTGAAGTTCATGCATGTATGAATATTACAGAGTCTGCAGGTGATGGAAAATTTGTCACAATAGACTGGACAAATCATCCTGACATCTCCCAGGTCGTCGAAGTAAGGACTGGAAAAGGCGTATACAGCTCATCATACTCGGATATATTAGACACTGTCCTTGTGTGCAGAAACACGAATGGTCTTATTCGACCAACGATCATTGGTGTCTGCCGCCACTATGTGTTGTCCTGAGGATTCGTATCCTCCTTACCAGATAACCAGCGACAGAGACGATGCGAACCAAATGCGCACCACATTTTGATGCGGTTCCGCTTGATTCTTTGAAAAATCCGTCACCCCAATCGTTGTTACAGCATGCCCGGTCCTTACCTATTCAACCAATCCAGGTCTAAATTCATTAAACATGTGTTCCCGACCACTTACGTTTATCCCTAAGGACTATGGGACACGTAGAGGCACCACGTATTCCGTGGTTGGCCCGGATTCCTGTGGTGGGGGTCGAGGAGCAAATCGGTAGATCGAGCAGAGAGAATCTTTACATCGCAGAAGTTAGAAATCAGTCTGGAACTGAAAACCTCTTGAAAACCCTCTTGAAAATCAATGGAGAGTATCATGGCGCCAATCACCCAGATTTCCGGAAAGACATATGATATGATGGATTGGCACAAGCGAAGCTACACCAACAGGCACGAAGCTCAGAGCTCGCATAATGGACAGCAAGCAGTACAGCAGAGACTTTTACAAGCTTCTGGGTAATTTTATCTACTATGGCAAAGAATTTTGGAAATGCTGACGATTCTCCGCAGAGCTCGTGCAACCTCCTCATCCAAGCCATCACACCAAGGATTCCTGAACTGGGTTGCTTATACGCGCAATCTTACCGTTGGAATCCATGAGATCGACCGAAAGACGTGTCCCTTGATGAGTTGCCAGCAGCAATTCGATCATTCCGACGGAATGCTGCTACATCTCAAAACGTGCCCGTATCTCTCGGAAGGGCTATACCGCTGCATCGACACTATGAAGGAAGCGAGGATTGGGAAATGTCCTAGCCCTAGTTGCCGGCAGTTACAACAACACTATAAAGACCGTATCGTTACTGCCATGAGCTCTCTGAAGCGCCGTTTATCTCCTAGGGGCAGTCGGCCACAACGTTTTGTTGAGACTCGGAATGAGAAACAAACGGTACCACCCGAGGAGCGTTATGAATTGTGGGATGATTATAGCGAGGGCTTTGCTGAGCGGTCGCAAGACACCGGGTCTCTTCTCTCGGAGCTGGGTCCCAACTTGATTTCAAAATCAGCCGCTGAGCTCGATAACCAACAAATCCATGAAGCCCAGTCGATCAGCTTCGCCGATACACAAGGCATGCCTACAGAACTGGATTCCGAGATTTACAATACCAACATGACTGAGTTCTCTGCCCTACCACCTTACGTTGAGCTAATGTCCGATGCTATGTACTCCTCATCAAGTGTCGCGAAAAGATGCTCCCCGGCAGGAGTTGCACTCGCCGAACTGGATGGCAGAGACATGGTGTATACACCATCGTATATATTTACAGAGGCATACAGTTCTAATGAACTAAATACCAATGGATCCATGTCTTACAGTCTGCCAGACAGTCATCAAGATGCCTTCGCTCCAGCAACCCCTATCGAAAGGCCTCAAATCTCGACTAACTACTTGCTTACATCAAAGCCTATCAACCTATTTCGCGAATCTACGTCTGATGTCTATGTGCCAGATCAATTGCATACACATACCTCCCTGCAACAGATCACCTTTAAAGGAGGTGCTACTCCAGAGCTTGTACGCTACTTTGAGAACATGGATCCGTCTGGTTCGGTTGCTTGGAACGCCGTCCATCCCGAGGAGTATATTACTAATTCGTTGGGGTATGGCTCCAGTTGTGATAGCTTAGGATCTCATACTACCATTGCACCGTCGACAAAAAGTCTGGAAACCTCAGTTTCGAGCCTGGGAAGCCTAGGAAGCCTGGGAAGCATAAGTTTCAGTCAGACATCAATGGTGACGAGCAACGATAGCCCGGTTTCGTTCTTTGACGATCCTTCGCTAATGTGTGCTGAACCCGATACGATGAACGCCCCTGCAATGTCTCCGGAGCTGTGCGAAGATCAAGAATTGTCTGTATTCAATCAGATGCAGCAAAGCATCGGTATCGTCGGCAAAACTAGCCTAATCGTTCGACATGAATCTCCAGATTCATCTCATGGACAAATGTAAGCTTATCGTTATTCAGCAAGAGATTATTTATCTAACCTGTTGTCAGACAATGTTCAAAACAGCGCCAAATTCGTAGGAAACCTGTTCCAGAACAATCCATCCCAGAGGCCGAGCCAATTTCGGCAAACTTTGCGCGAGCACCATCTCTCCAACCCGAAATTAACTATTCAATTAAGGATCAACCACATTCGGAACACGCATGCTCCTTCTGCAAAAGGCCCTTTAATGACAAATCGAATTGCCATCGTCATGAAAAGACTTGTAAGAAGAACAACGCCAAATCTGACAAACTGTACCAATGTACCTATCCGCGTTGTATGAAGAGATTTAGTCGGTCTGACAATCTGCTTTTTCATCAAAAGAAGAAACGGCATGAGATAAAGAGGCGCTTGCACCTCCAGGCAGATCGATTGTCTCAATACATGTCGCAGATGCTGCATGATGGCAACGAGCGACGCATAGCTGGGAGAAAATTATTTACTGCTTGAAGCATAACATAAATATGAGAATCCTGGCAGGCCAAACCAATGATAAAAGCTCGCCCAACGGTGGACTCGTGGAGGCTTGAGTTTCTGTATTATTTAAGACCAAGCACTGAGGAATGAAGAACGGGAATCTTCCTGCTTTGCTTGTACTTTCCTCTATCTTTTCCAACTCAGGAGGTTGTAATTAAAGTATATCATTAATTAATTTGAGTTTTTGGAACTATTCATTTTTCCGCGTGCTGTTAGAGGCTCAATAGAGCAGAGAGTAATCTATTTTCTAGCTTAGCTTTCACGATTACACTTTTGGGATTAAGGACCCAAACTGTGCGTGACCGCGTGCATGTATTCTAAATTTGACACTTTGACACTAGGAGACAGAGAGCAGGGGTTCAATTGGTCAAGTCAGCCCAGTCCTCAAGTAAGTCCTTTTGCGTTCGCTACATCCGATGGCGGTTTTATGAGATATTTTAGGGGATTTCAGGACGTGAGAAATGTATCGGCATCCTCGTATATGGTAGGAGATAAAGAACATGTATTGACTATAAAAGGAACTCGATCCCCTAACTCATATCTATATCATATCGTCCACACACTCATCAGAGACCGTCGACCTCGACAATAAGGAACACAAGAGTTATTATTCACCTATTGGTTGAGCCATTTTACCTCCTCAAGACTTCTAGAAATCCCCGCGTTCATTCAAACCATCAGAACTTCTGACCCATCTGAGAGAAATCCAACCTACTTGAAATGCCTTCAAAACACAATACGTAAGTCAAGAAGCTATCCGTCTTACCCCTAAAACAAAGGAATCTCTAGCTAATGTACATTCCCAGCCCAGCCAAGCAATCGTCCACCCTCACACCGCAGAACCTGTCTCGCGTTCCAAAAGCACCGTCAAAAACACAGACGTATCTCCGCCAGGAGCAGAACTTTGAGAAGGTACCACTAGGACTAGCAGTCACAAGGAAGAGTGGGAAGGAGATGGTCTCGGAATTTGAGCGTGCTTGGAATGGTAGCGGTGGCAGGTAAAACTGGAGAATAGGTTTGGAGTAAAGGAAGTGCCCGAGTTGCAAAGCGAACTTTTTGTGAATTCACAAGCATACTATCTAATAAGAGGGGTTTAATTGAAAGAGGGATTTAATGGCTCACAATCTTATTTCCAATAACCATCTGTTTTTCATCCTTCCTTGGGCCCCCCTATATCAATCAGCTTAAATAGGAAAGTGGGGCATTGCCACATAAGCGAGCAGATTCCCTTGAGGTGTTCAAGAAAGCTATTACTATCATGAAAAAAGAAATGTACACTTATGGGAGTAAATAGACGCTCGGATAATTATGTATTTAGCTTAATGAGCTACCATGGGCTGGTTCATGGTCATCTATAATGAACCTGCGACCTCACATTTCAGTCCCATAGAATTTTCTCCAGCTAGTTCTAGATATTTTAATCAGGTTCTTATTGCCCATCAATCATATACTGAGTATATTATTTTAAACTCAGTAAACTGTTATTAATAAGTGGACATATGATTGACATTTGTCACCAAGCTTACGGCTTTATATCTTTGATATGTGTGCGGAGTTGAAGGTGGTTATCAAGCTTGGCCTCGAATCCTCATGTAAAATTGCAGGCACTAGTGTCAGTGTTCTAGTTACTTTGACAACCCGGGGCCTCACCTCCGTGATTGCTTGGTTTACATCTTAGTCGGACAGGCTCGAATAATAATCTCAATTTTAACCGTTGGGACGGCCTGAGCACCGTGAAATTTCCCTACCTTTCCTCTCATCTTTGGCATCTGATCACCTCCAATGCCTTTCTGCCTTTATGCCATAATACTCATGATTTTTTGGGGGTTTTTTCGTTGGCTACTCCACAAATTTGATTGATACGCACTATGCCTGGTAGCAATATAATAATATAATAAATAATCAACGTTGGAATATTTCACAAAATTGATCACTTTCGTCTGTTTCCAAACAATAAGAGTGACTACCCAAACTGTCCAAAAGTCCTCGGAGGGCCTTACGACTGGCTATATCGGTTTATGATACCTGCCAAACACTTCTGTAATATGCTATATTAAAGTTAGCCCGATGTCAAGGACCTAGACTCACGATGAAGGCGGAGGAGAGGTTCCTGTGCGTAAAACGTGTGTAAAGGTTTCTTGTTTTGGTAAAGTCTGGGGAAGGAAGCTCTCCGTACGGGAGAGGTCTAAGTATACTAGCTAATGAGGGTGTGTGCCTCAGGCCACAACACCCGACCACCACGAGGTATGAGGAAGCCGGTATGTGGTGATGATGCATAGCTTTTGCAAATACAACACCGGTGGCATTGTGTAATAGAAGAAATAATGGATAGCCATGTATAGAACATAGGGATAACAATTTGCTATGCTGTCAGATTTTGATTATTATATTAAAGTAGTGTAGCACAGAATACTAATTCACACTACTTCATTTAGATAATTTCCAAGTTACAATACTGGATAGATAACAAGGAGGATGATCAAGCATCCTCTCACATCTTATGGATCACATGTCAAGGCACATGGGTAATTCAAATCCATCTTAAATTCATCAAGTTATACGTAATTCATATATACAGTAAATAAGTTCCAATTCGCTAGAAATCATAATACCACAAAAACCCAAAATTCTCAACTCCTAGCTTTTATGCTTGATAAGCCGTAGGAACCTTAGGGAGACCTGTTGATGCCATGGCGTCAAATATCTCTTTGTCTGCTCCCTTCTCAAGTGGGAGAAGAGATGAGCGTACAGTAGCGTGGCTTAGTATGCCTCTTGCAACCAGAGAGTGCTTCAGAGCAACAGTGCCCTCCATATGTGATCCACGATGATAAACAGCCCTGGTCAATGGTAGAAGGCGATCGTGCACCTTACGAGCTGTCACGTAATCCTTAGCCTGGCCTGCTGCAAGCAGCTCGAGCAAAGGCTCCGGTGCAATGTTGCCATATCCTACAAGGAAACCGTCGACATCGAATGCGGTGTGGAGCAAGTACTCGTCGTGGCAAGAGAGGATCTGGAGCTCTGGGCGCTCGCGGCGAATAATCGGGATCTCAACGTCCCAACGGCGCATGTTTCGTACGCCATTCTTCATGGCAAACACACCAGGCTGTGCGGAAATATCCAGCATGGTTTGCAGGCTGTAGGAAGCCTTGGTATTATCCGGATATTGGAACAGGATCAATGGAAGCCCGCTCTTCTCATAGACCACGCGATACCGATCCTGGGGTGCACCTGCTTGGTACCCAAACCGAAGCCACCCGTGAGACGGGTAGAGAAGACCGGCAGCAGCACCAGCCTCCTTAGCACGCTGCGCTTCGAGAGCGGCTACTTCGGTACCCTCGGCAGTAATACCGGCAATCACCGGGACACGACCATTTGTTGACTTAACAAAGGCTCGGATCACGGAAGCCTGCTCGTCTTGAGTAAGAAAGGTGCCTTCGCCGGCATGGCCCAGAACGACGAGTCCTTTCACTCCCTCGATACTTCCCAGCCAGGATCCGAGACGTTGGATAGCGGCATAATCAACAGCGCCGTCCTCAGTGAATGGAGTTACGGGTGCGGGAGTGAGACCACGGACATCTAGGAAGGGGAGTTGTGTTGAACCCATTGTGATGGTAGATGGAAGATATAGATATAAAAATGACTTGAAATGAACAGTTGTATGAGGAATGCTTGCGAAGAGTAATTATATTTGAACTCGAAGATACTGGTTGATGTGGTAGTGAGGATAATACAGTTCAATTACCACGGATCACATCTGAATATAAATACCTTTTCTCCTCTTACTTCGCCTGAGTCGGACCCGAGCGATCTTTTCTACGATGTACCCACGTTCATAAATCACCCACCATCTCCCCACACTTCTCCATCATTATGACAGTTGGTCAGACCATGTGAATTGGATACTGAAGCACTAACGTGGTACGGACAAAGATAAGTGCGGTGATTTAGTCTGGCCCGCACAAAGAAAAGTGCGGCCCGAAGTTTAGCGTTAGCGACTCATGAAAAGTCCTGAGGTGTGGAGTCTGTTAGGACAGACGCCGCGACGCGGTCATGCGTCGTGAAATCCCCAGACTGCCCCGGTTTATACTTTTATATTCTCTGTCCGGGGTCCGGGGTTAGCCCAGATTTATTGAAGGACATGGGATTAGAGACCCCGGCTGCATCTGTACAAGAAGATGATGAATTCCCTCGAGGAACATTTGCAACAAGTTTCAGCAACTTGGTCACACGAATTCATTCTCTTTTCTATACCTAAATTTGTTAAACCTCGGCGGCTTGAAATAGTCAACAAAGCCTTCAACACACAAAAATGACAAAATCTGTCGATTTTGAGAAAGACGCAGTCATGCAGGTTGAAGATGCTAAACCCATGAAGGAAACTTCGCAGCAGGGTGATTACTCTGGTGCTGTTGCGAAGACTGACAAGGCTGAGATCGCACTGGTACGAAAGCTGGACATGAGAATTATGCCTGCGCTTTTCTGCATGTACTTTTTGTAAGTTTTCATGTTCTGGGTGAAACAGAAGGCGATCTCTAACATCTGGCATAGAAACAAGCTGGACCAGAATGCTTTAGCCAACGCCAAGCTCAACACATTAGAAAAAGACCTCAAATTGGTAGGAAAGCAATACAACACCGCTATCAGTATTCTCTACGTGGGGTATCTCTTCATGCAAATCCCATCCAACATGTTGCTTTCTTCTCGTAAGGTACGGCCATCGATATACATGAGCGTCTGCATGATGGTTTGGGCAGTGGTCGCCGCCCTCACCGCTGTGGTTCACAACTACACTGGCCTTGTCCTAGTTCGATTCTTTCTAGGTAAGCTTTGACTGATACCTAAACTTTGACTCGAGAGGTATGGAAACTCACATAAATTGCTAGGTGCTGTCGAAGCCCCATTTTATCCAGGAGCTCTCTACATCCTCTCCATGTTCTATACACGGAAGGAGATTGCGACTCGTGTCTCGATCTTGTACGCAGGAAACATCGTTGCCGTTGCTTTCGCAGGCTTGATTGCCGCCGCAACATTCTCCACCATTGACGGCGCACATGGTCTCGCTGGATGGCGCTGGTTGTTCATCATCGAGGGTTCTGTTACCTTTGGAGTTGCTATCGTTACCTTGTTCATGCTTCCTGACTATCCGAACAATACACGATGGCTTACCCCTGCCGAGCGGGAGCTCGCTCATGGCCGAATTCTACGCGATACTGTTGGATTAGAAGAAAGCAAGGGTGTTCGGGCAGGCTTCGCCGAGGCCATTCGTGATCCTAGACTCTATCTCTTTGGTCTTATGCAGAACATGCACCTCAACGCAACGTCCTTCAATCAGTTCTTCCCTTCAGTGGTCAAGGCTCTAGGATATGATTCTATCATCACTCTACTTCTTACCTCTCCTCCCACTTTATTTGCTGGAGCTTTCGGTATCTATGTTGGATGGTCTTCCGGTCGTTTCAACGAGCGCACCTGGCATATTACTGCGGGCATGGGAGCCGCCATGGTTGGTTTCATCATTAGCTGTCTTACGCTCAACGTTGCCGCACGCTACATTGCCTGTTTTCTCTTCGCTTCCGGCGTGTACAGTGTCAATTCCGTCATCATTGGCTGGGTATCTGCCACATTGGGTCAGACGGCCGAGAAAAAGGCAGTGTCGCTTTCACTCGTGAACGTCGTATCGATGGCTTCTTTCATCTATACTCCGTATCTATATGATAACAAGGACGCGCCAAAATATGTCACAGCTATGTCTGCGAACGCATGTTTTGCTTTCGCCTCGATCGCTTCTGCCTGGGGAATGAAAATCTGGCTTAAGCAAACAAACAAGAAATTGATGAGAGAAGATCCTACGAACACGATTTTTTATGCCTACTAAATAATACGACTTACATCTCTCGTATACGTCTTGCATATGCAGGATTTTTTATGCCCAGAACTGCGTCCTAACTTCAATTTATCGAGTTGTCGTTGCTTATGTCCATATTTAAATAACATCAATCTATTACAATAGTAAAATAATTATCCAATTTTGCTCCTCAATTAACAGTGACCATGATCGAGACGCAATTAAATTGCGTCATATCATAAATAAAGAGTCGGAAAGTAAGTCGTCATCCCGAGAGGTGTGCTCAATAGCTTTACGTGAAGACACTCCGATATGTAGAAGGGGCACCCAAAGAAGTATGATGCACTATGAAAATTAAAATTTCAAGTGCATATACTACTCATAGAACTAAGAATTAAGGTACGACTTTAGCTACTGATATTGTTAAGTGCAGTGAGAGCTATTTTTTACAGTATGATGACGTCTGAGCTCCAGATATGGTATACCGGAACGACAACGGGGCTCCATCCACCTCCCGAGTTCTCAGCACAGATTTAATCTCAGTTTCCGCTTAATGCTTTAATTTTAACCTGTTCAACTAAAGTAAGCCGGTGAAAAGAAATTACCTAATCAACACTATCTCTCACCAGGTGATATGAAAAGTGCTTTCCACATTACAGGTTATAATATCCTAGGTTACATATTATGAACCACAAATACTCCTGCGCCTATCATATAATTGTAGATTCAGCATCTTTGGTTACACAGGTAGTGCCGTAGTATCCTGATAGCTCATAATTGAAAACTCTACATTAGTTAGGTCTGTTTTAATATAAGCTCATAGCAAACCACGAGTTAAAACTAGGAATAGAGTTCCCTTCTTACATTCGTAGAGGATTCATCAAGCTTTATGCTATTTATAATTAAGTAGCTCCGCCCATTCCCATTCCCATCCACTGATCATTGCCGGTCCAAAATGGCGTATCTACATCATACAGCAACTCAGAGCCTGCCCAATTTGGTAGTTGGAGCTCAGGTACTATCCCACTCTGCGGCCCATACCTATACGCATACCCGGCACTCTCGAGCCCGAAAGTTGGTGTCGGCTCAGTAAATATCCAGGGGGGCCTATTGGTGAACTGCGAATGCGCCATATTTGACATGCTGGCTGGCTGATGATGTTGTGAGGATTGTTCTCTGTCAATCTCTTGTAGGTTTCCAAAATTTTGCGAGTTACTTCTGTCTTGGTGCAAATGGGACTTGGCTTGGTTGGTACCGACAACGGGACGAGCTAAATTAGGAAAGTTCTGTTGCTCACGTTGAGACTTCGTTTTGGAAGACGCTCGTAACTCCCCGTTGTAATTGCTTTGATGCGAAGGAAATCCCAACTGTTCCTGTGATATCAGTTCGCTTTGCATTGACCCGGTAGGCGCGTTGCGGCTAAATCTATGCCCTTGTTTTGAACCATTTCTGTTCGTGTCGAGCTTTGCACGTAGATCTCGAATTGCGGCAGCACACGCATTTGGCCAGACGCTCCCTCTTAGAGTGAGATGACTTAAGACTTCGAGAGCCCGGTCAGAGAGTCTGACAGCAATTAGAACCACATCAGTCTTAAACCTCGACATGCTCCGAAATCTTACCTGATAGCTGCATCCTGAGGGATCTGACACTCATTTGCTGCGTATATAACGAGGAACATGCTCATCCATACAGCCCACGTAAAGGATGGCCAGAGGAGGCCAGAGTGGTCCATTTGTTCCCGTGGTGTGGAATCCTGGAGACCTACATTTGTCTCTAAAGCTCGATGCAAAGTGGTGACAATGGAACGGGAAGCACTGATACAATTTTGTAGTGCAGCATCATATATTGAATTGAGCTTTGAAGTAGCAAGGGTGTGCTTGTTGAGAGCGATAATGGACTCATGCCTGAGAACGATCAACGTGACTTGGTGATAACGGTTCATCTGTGGCACGCCAGAGCTTCTTGATTCAAGATAATCTTCGACCTCATTCCACCATCTGGTGAGTTCGGCACCAATAACTACCGTTTCATCAATCTCAGTGCGTTTATCCAAGACGGATTTATTGCGAAGTTCGGAGATAGATCCTCTAATTTCAGCATGTTTTGCTAGAAATCTAAGCAGATCCAATCGGTTGTCATTATCTATCATAGCTTAGCAGCTAGAACATTTTGATATAAAATTTAGGCCATACCTTCCAGCTCATGAGCTGCATCTCCATGTCTCTCGGAGGTGAGGAAGCACGTATCTATCTCAGAATCTCGAATAGCCAATGGGACACCGAGTCGAATACAGATATAACGATCTATACAATACATCGACCAGAAAAGTCGTTGTCTTAACTCTGCATCCTTCCTTGGAAAAGCCGAAAATTGCATTGGGCACCTGTGTAGCCCTAGGTGAAAAGCCATGCGAGCCGCGAGACCTTCGAGGCGAGACGCTGCGTTGTAACGCAGCATAGATATCAGTAATAACTGTACACTTACAACTGCTTGTAAGGAAAGTATTGAGGTTTCCTCGATTAGTAAGCACTGAATGCTCTGCACAGCGGCATTGAAAGACGTAAAAACTAGCTGGGACGGTACCGGTCGTGCCATTATTCTAGTTTGCCTGCGGTCCGCAAGCGATATCGACATGATAGAACGAATGATTGTAAGTTTGTGTGGTGAAGATTCTGCCAGATCTCGTACTCCTTGCTTGACGGCATAATTGAATGACTCGAGGACTGATGGAGCATGAAGGAACGGATACGCCGGATGCCAATGATCAAAGTAGCTACGAGACCAAGCAATAAGATCATCAAATGTGAACGTATCGCTACCATCCGTGGCAGGATTTGCGAGAACTTCGCCTTGTTGCCAAAGTGTTTTGGACGCACTCGTCATTGCTCCTGCAGAAAGTTGATCATCCTCCCCAGGAACAGCATCACTCTCTGGAGTTTGGATAGGTATCTGTCGTACTTGGGGTCTTCCCGTAGAAGGACAATCATTCAAAGATGGCGTGAGTGATTCACGCCGTCCAAGGCCACGAGAATATGGGGAAGTGGCATCTCCTGAACCTACTCCAACTTCTCGAAGTTGCTGGCCCATGGTTTGCAGGAAAATCCGCCTTTTTTTAGTAGGAGGCTCGGCTCTCCCATCTTCCATTTCTTCTGTCACCTCCAGGGCGTCCCGCCGGCTGTTAGGATGTGACTGTCCTTGAGGCATGGCTCTTAACGTAAATGCCTAACCAATGTTGGGTTGCCCCTTCACATTTGAGGCTAGCCTATGCCCTGATGATAAAGTGCTGTGGTTGTAGTACTATAACACTTTTGGCCATTAGCAACAACTGTGTTGAAAACTTCAAGCAGTGGTATTGAGTGGTCTGAATAATGACAACGTATATGAGCCTCTTTGCGGGGAGGTGTGGTTGGAACTAGTCTGAGATTTTAGCTAAGCAAACTCTCAACTACCCTGAGAGCCCAATGGAAAATGGCGTACCCCACATCAAATGAAATCTCGCCCAGCCAAAAATATCTCCACCATATAAGAGTTGGTTCCAATGGATACAGCTTGGAGGGTAGTGTTGATCAACATTAGCGCAACGAATTTCTTGGGGTTGTGCACAGACTGTGTCAGGAGTTTTCTTTGGGTTGGACTGAAGAGTGGAGGCATTTCATGTAAGACTAGATTAATGGGTGAAGCCCCTATCTATATTCCGGGTATTCTAACAAGGTGAAATTGCGACTTATGCTTGTGACAAAGTCAATTGTTTCCTATCTACTATGAAATAACAATAGTCGACATAATAAACAAGCTGATGGGAGCGAACGTTTTTAAAGTGTCAAGATAGATCCCGGAAAACGGTAGGTAATTATACGTCAACACGTTGGATTTCTAGTGCTGTGGAACGCCATATCATTGCTTCTTATCAAGTAATGTTGTATTCTAGGTTCTTCTTACTTATAGTTTAAACGAAAAACTGTCAGTGGGTATACCCAAAGTCCAGAGAATACAATGTCATACAGCATGCATTGCCACGAGCGCTAATATGAACTATGCTACCCATCCATCACCAATTTGCATCACTGCATCACTGCTACAAAAATGCCTAGACGTAGATATAAGGAAAGTATCTACTACTACTTAACCTAACTATCGTCTACTTATAGAATTGTCTTCGTTCGCTATATTTTTAAGGCACCGAAGAAGCAGGGCTTCGCGCCAGCCTAGCTCCGCGTAGATATCTATTAAGGAGATTAGTCCACAAACATGAAGGAATGAAAAAGGTGGCATTGCAGCAGCAGTGGAAGAAAAAGCAGATATGTATACACACCAATTGCGGCGGTAAACTACGCCGTTTTCCATTATCGTACTAATAAGTAAGATGCGTCCTACTAATGAACCGATCAACTTGACAGCATTTTAATTGCACTATTCATTCAAAATGAGTGCCGCACAAATCCTTGCTTGTGCAAATTTCTTTAAACACTTAGAAGTATTTGTGCCATTCTTTGGCAGATATCTGTGCAACTTCAAATTCCTGTTGCCCCGAGTTACGTGAGATCGAGCCATGATGCATGCGTGTCTTGGGTGATGCATTTACATCCATAAACGCGGCGGGCTTGACATTTCTAGATAGTTCAGTAGATAGGGGCCTACCACTGGATGGGCTGGAGTTGGTTGCGAATTCGTCCCCGTCGCGAACACTGCCCAACGATTCAGTTTGATCCAGCATACTCCTATGGGCCTGCTTTGGAACGGCGGGGCTTGTCCACACGTCATGCACAAGGCTTTCCGATGTTTGATTTTGGATCTCAGCTGCATCATCATGGACGTCCAACCCCTGTTCCTTGTTCAGCATCATCGTGTAATCATCAAACATCATCTTCTGTAACTCCTGGGTGTCCTGGTGTACAAAGCGCCATTTTTGAGGCCGGTCCGGTAGAGAATCATGTGGCTGGAGTGCCGACCCATTCTGTATACCTGGAAGCTGAGATGATCCCAGCCACTGCTGTTCCTGTTGCTGGCCTTCAAGAAAGGGTTCAGTGGCGCTCCATGGCTGCTGTTGTCCTTTGGTGATGCGAAACTTCTCTTGCAACCAAACCTGACGTTGTTCTACGAGTGCGAGTGGAAATCTCTTCCATTCCTCTATTTTTAGTTCTTTAGACTGCGATGAACTGTG
>Ga0247804_10000874_pt1 | contig 13974 bp, 11 predicted proteins | sample UWRJL029104C1_FD_181142 | JGI IMG/M metagenome (GOLD analysis project Ga0247804, IMG submission 181142) | Plant litter microbial communities from Arlington Agricultural Research Station in Wisconsin, United States - UWRJ-L029-104C-1 | ecosystem: Environmental > Terrestrial > Plant litter >...
ACCACCGAGGCCGAAATCGGCGAGCTGCGCGTGCCCACGCTGCGCGACAACCAAGTGGCGCTGAAGGAAATCGCCGACGTGAAAACCGTGAACGGCCCGGCCTTCGTGTACCACGACAACGGCCAGCGCTTCATCGCCGTGAAGTTCAGCATCCGCGACCGCGATATGGGCTCCACTATCGCCGAGGCGCAGGAGAAAGTCAACCGCCAGGTACACTTGCCCAAGGGCTACCGCGTGGAGTGGGCCGGCGAGTTCGAAAACCAGGTGCGGGCTACCCACCGGCTGGCCCAGGTGGTGCCGGTGTCGCTGGTTATCATTTTCATCCTCTTGTTCATCACCTTCGGCAACGGCAAGGATGCCGGGCTGGTGCTCGTCAACGTGCCCTTCGCCCTCATCGGTGGCATCCTGGCGCTGCACCTCACGCACGTCAATTTCAGCATCTCGGCGGGCATCGGCTTCATCGCCCTGTTCGGCATCTGCATTCAGAACGGTATCGTGCTCATCACCGTCTTTAAGCAGAACTTACGCAAGAAAATGACCCTGGAAGCCAGTCTGAAACAGGGCGTCGCCTCCCGCGTGCGCCCAGTGGTGATGACGGCCCTCATGGCCCTCATCGGCCTGTTACCGGCCGCCCTCAGCACCGGCATCGGCTCCGAAACGCAGAAGCCGCTGGCCATCGTCGTCATCGGCGGGCTGGTGTCAGCCACGGTGCTCACGCTGCTGATTTTCCCGCTCATCTTCGCTTTCTTCTACCGCGAGATGCACCAGGACGGCCCCGCGCCCACGCTGGCGGAGCGGCAGGAGCCGGTGCTGGTAGGGGCTTAGAGCTTCGTGGATTTGTGCAGCAAAAAGCGCCAGAACCTGAGAGTTCTGGCGCTTTTTATTTTAGAAGCTGAAACTGACGGGCAGTTGCTTTTAAGAAGCAGGTGTTGGGAGTATTCGGTTGCTTATGTCAGTTCCCACTTGCAACAAAACCAGGTTGTGCGTTATTATTTCTTTTCGACAAGTATTGGTTTAGGAGCTGTGTCGTAGCTGCCCAGTATTTCATTAATCTCATTGCTATTCAATAATTTTAATTCCGCCTGCGCTTTTGCCTCATCCGAAGGCATCATCGAGCGAATTAAAATTAATTTAAAAACTTCCTTTTTCTTATCCAGGTCAAGCTTTGAGGGTCTTGTGGAAATGAAGTTTTCATACGTTGTCGCCATATGAAGCCATAAATTGATTTCATTGTCGGGATTTTGGTCCCTCTTAAAGTTTGAAATGGTTTCTTCCAGCGTACTCGGATTTACCTCTGAAAAAGTGTTGTAAATCTTTTTGATTTTCATCATCTGGTCAGCTGCCAGGGAGTCGTGCATTTCAGGACTCATTGTCAGGTTATTGATTTCAGTGATTTGGTTATCTGATGGCTCTACGCGTGAATTGCACGCAAACATTGTAAAGCTGAATGCCACGACAATACTTGTAATAACAGGGAATTTTTGGCGGTAGTATGGCATAACGACTGGGTTTTAAGGTTGCATTTTCCTTTTTCCGGTAACGTGCAACATTTAGGCTACCGTTACGATGAGTTGCGTGAGTATCTGATTGCTGTCGGTTGGGTAAGCGCTACAAGGTAGTAATGAACAGGCAAAATGCTGGCTCAAAATATGGTTTTAAGCGCGCTACTTCGCAACATAAATTTTGGCCACGTATCCGTGTAACTATTCAGCAGCAAAGGGCGCGGAGCACCATATAACCTCGCTCCACCGAGTCGCTGGCATTACTCGCCACTTGCTCCCGATGGTGCAATTCTTTCAAAAATTCAACGCTTTACGGACTCGCTGCGCGATGGCTTCCAATTCTGGCGCCGTGCGCGTGAGCAGCAGGCCCACGCCGAAAACCCCCGTGAGCACGCCGCCGCGTAGCAGCAGCGTCAGCCAAATGCTGGCTAGGGTGGGCAAGGCCCAAGCCGCCGCGCCGGCCACGGCTGCCACCAGCAGGATGAGGCCGATACGCCGGTCGAAGGGTTGCAAACCGTAGGCGTACCACACGAAAGCCGTGCGAATGAGGTTGATACTGCTGATAGCCACGCAGTAGGCCAGCGCCGCGCCGGTAAGGCCATAGAGTGGAATGAGCAGCCAGTTCAGTCCCACGATGGACGCCGAGAGTGAGAGGTTGAAAATCAAGTCGTAGCGGTAGCGCGGCGAGGTGAGGACAATGCTGCCGTTGACGCCGGTGATGCCGTCGATGAGGCGGCCCAGCAGGAGTAGGAGCACGGCCGTGGTAGCCGTGGCATATTCGGGTCGGTGGATGAGGCTGTAGATAAAATCCAGGTTCAGGCCGATGCCTAGGGCCAGGTAGCAGCCCACGATGGTGCCTACGCGGGTGCTACGGCGGTAGAAATCGGCCATTTTATCCATCGCGCCGTCTTTCCAGTATTCGGCGATGAGGGGAAAGGCCGTTTTGTTGAGGGCGCGGAAGGGCAGGGTGAGGGCAGTACTGATGTTGGTAGCAATGGCGTAGATGCCCGCCGCCGCGAGGCTGAGCTTGGCGCCGACCATCAGATTGTCAATGGTCAGCAGCACCGTGCCGGAGATGTTGCTCAGCAGCGCAAAGGCGCCGAAGCCGACTAATTCCCGCAGCGGCTTGATGGTGAGCGAATGTCGTTGCGGGCGCAGATTCAGCTCGCCGATGGCGGCCACGTATATCAGCAATATCATTGCCACTACGGCATAGCTGCCGGCGTAGGCAAGCACGAAGCCGCTGAAATTCAGATAACCCAGCCAGTAAGCCGCCGCCGCCGCCACAATGAGCAGGCGGATTACCACTTCCATCAGGAACGAGGAAAATGCCGAGCGGAACAAGGCCCGCAGAAACGCATCGAACAGCGCATACAGCAGCATGACCCCGGCCAGCCCGAATACCACGCCGTAGTGCGGCGCCAGCAGCGCCGCGTCGTGGCGGTATAGCTCCAATATCAGCGGTTTGCCCATCCACAGTATGCTTACTACCACTCCAAAACCTAGCATCGGCAGCGTTAACAACAGCGGCAGGAAGCCCGCGTGCGCCCGTCCCTGGTTGCGGAAGTAAGGGAAGTAGCGGATAGTAGTGCTGGCCAGTCCGAACGCCGCCAGCTGCGCTCCCAGCGTGGCAATGGCTACCAGCGTGGTGGTAAGCCCCAACTGGCTGGACGACAGCAGGCGCGGCAGAATAATAGTCGTATTGACAAAGCCAATAATCAGCCCGACGTAGGAAATCAGCGTGTTGCGCAGGCTTTGGCGTTGAACGAGGCCCAAGGTGGTGGAGTGGTGGAATGAAGGAATATTAAGCGAAACGCGGGGCGGGCAATTGGTCCAGAATCTGACGGCCGGTGAGGAAGGTCGTGCCACGTTGCTGTAAATCAGTCATTAGTTCGTGAAACTGCACGGGGCCGGTCACGGTATTGGCTGGGTCAAAGTGGTCGTTGTGCCAGAGAATGCTCAGCACGCCGCCAAATTTCCCGACCTCGGTGAACAATGGCTGTAATGCGGGCAGAATCTGGCTGGCCGCTAGCTGCAGATAGTTAGGGTGGTGCAGCGTGGCATCCATCACATTCAGTGGGATTTCCAGGAAGGAAAATGCCCGGCCGCTTTCAAAATCGAAGGGATAAAACGGGTGGCAATACGAGTGGCGAAACCCAAAGTGCTCGGCAAAGCCCAGGGTGGCGTCGAACTCATATTCGGCCGCTACGATGGCAGGGGTGAGGCGTGGCTCCCAGCGCAGGTAGTGAAAGCGGATGCCCCGGCCGTGGTATTCTATCCAATATTGATTGTTGGTCAGCAGCTGTTTATCGGTAGCAGTGCCAATGCTGCCATGCAGTTCCCACTGGTGCCCGGCAGCTTCGAGCTTCTCCAGGCGTTCCATCAGCTCGCGCGAAAAGCCGTAGTCGGCATTGGGTGTACCGTCGGCACCGGGGCGGTGCTCCGGCAGCATGAAAAAGGTTGACCGCGCTCCGTATTTCTCGGTGGCGGCGGCTACGGCTTCCAGGTTGTCCCAGGCATCAGGCTGGTCGAAATGCTGCCACCAAAGTCGCGCAAACCGTAACAGCTTTCCTTGTTTGAGCGCCGCTTTAGCAGGAGCTTTCCAGGCGCTGTGCAATAGGTCGATATCATGACTGATGAAACTGGCAAAGGGAGCATCTGCAGCCCAGGGGCGGGGCTGCAAAGGCCGGTTCGTCAGATGTTGCACCGCTACCTTCAGCACATCGAAATAGTAGTTTACCACCGGCAGCGCCACGAAGCCAAACTGCTGTTGCACGCTGGCTGCGTAGGGAAAACGGCCGTGCTGGTCGCGCTCCGAGGAAAAATATTCCTGCCAGCCGCTGAGCAGGTAGAACGCGGCCGAGACGATGTCAGCACTAATGCAGACCGTGCCAGCTGCCGTTTCCAGCAGCGGCTTTTCGGGGTGCGGGTCGAAGAAAAACGGGATGCGCTGCCCGGCCCATTCGCGCCGGTTGGGAGCGGCTGCATAGGGCGCGGTTTTCGTGAAAAACCCGGCCGAGTGGTCGGCAATTACCACGCCGCCCCGGGCCGCGTCGTAGCCAATGGGGAGGTCATCGGGCAGGCCTTCGTACACCAGCGCAAAATGCCACAGCACGTAGGCCAGCCGCGCCCGTTGCGAAACCGGCACCGCCGCCAACGGGGGCAAGGGAGAAAATGAAGCAGCCTGCGCCATTGCCGCAAAGGTACGGCCGGCTTAGTGCGACGCGGCGGGCGCGGCCAGCCACCCGGCCAGCAGGCGGGCGGCCAGCGCCTGACTGCGGCCTTCGTCGGGCGTGCCCAGGGTGGCATTGTAGTAGGCGGCGCGGCGGTGGAGGTCCAGCGGTTTGGCCTGCTGGTAGCGGCGCAGCCAGGCAGCCAGGGCCGGCAGGTCGGCAGCCGCGTCGATGAGGCCGTGGGCGACGTAGCCGTAGTAGTCGCGGGTGAGCGGGTTGTCGGCGAAGCGGAAATAGACGCTGGCTACGCTCAGCAGCGTGGCTTCGAGGTGGGTGGAGGTATCGGCGGCCACCAGCGCATCCTGTTGGTGCAGGAAGTCGAACACGTTTTCCTGGCGGGCGTTGCTCCAGCGCAGCTGCGGCAGCTGCTGCCGTAGGGGGCCGAAGTCGCGGGTGTCGCTGGGGTGGGGGCGCAGGGTGAAAAGCAAGTTGGGAAACTCGTGGCTTAGATAGAGTAGCGTGTCAGTAATGGCCGGCAGCGGGTCGTGGATATTGCAGGCCAGGCCTACGCGGCGCACGGCGGGCGCGGTGTTGCGCCGGGCCAGGTAGGCGTCGGCCTTGGGCATGCCTACCAGCTCCACGCGGCCCGCCACGGGGCCGCAGAGGCGGTATTTATCCAGCGCATCCTGGCCTTCGAGCAGGCTGAGGTCAAAGCCCAGGGGCGGGAAGCTGCTGCTCACGCTGGCGTGCTGCACGTAGGCGGTGGGCACGCCCTCGGCACGGCAGGCCAGCAGCAGGGCGCGGGTGTCGTCGTTGTGGTCGTTGGAGAAAATGACGGCCTGGGGCCGGTAGTGCCGCAACGCCCGCCGATACACCTCGTAGTAGCCGATGGCGTAGTAAATGAGGTCGAAAAATCGCCAGGCCCGCCGGCCTTCGGAGAGCAGCAAGCCAGTCAATACCAGTGGATACTGCCAATAATAGAGCATTTTGCGGCGCAGCGAAAGCCGGTTGACGGACTTACCGTAGCGCCCGATATTCTTGGCTTGTCCGGCCAGCAGTACCGCATCGGGCCGGGTTTCCTTCACAAATTGCAGGGCCTCGTAGTTGTTGGCACTCACCACGTAGAGCCACACGGCGCCGTGCAGATTTTCGGGGTTTTTGATGGGCCGGAATGCGTTGCCCACCAGCCGTAGGCCGGAGTAGCCCAGCATTCGGGCCAGGCGCTTGAGCGGGTTGGCGGGAGAAATGCCTGCCAGCGCCGCATCAGATAACCCGAAGAAGTGTGGCGTCAGGCGGGCCTGCACGATATTGCGTAGCCGCGCCACCAGCCCCGTGAGGCCCACCGCGCCCACGCCCGTAAAGCCGCCACCCGCGTTAGCCAATGTGTCGAATCAACATAAAAGCCTCGGCCAGCGGCTGCCCGATAACCACGCCCCAGTGCTGCGCCCGTACCCGCAAAGCCTCCGGCGAGCGGGGGTGGGGATAGGGGCGTTTCTCAAATTCATAGGCTTCCATCCCAGTTACCTTAGCCGCTACATCCTCATCTTCTACTTTAAAGAAAACGTTGGGCAGAAACGGCTGCGGGTAGCTGGCCGCCTGCCATTCGGTCGAGGACGGCGTTTCGCAAGCTAGCAGGGTGCGCATGGGCTCGCCGGGCACGGGACGGCAGCCGGTCACTACCGCATCGAAGGTGCGGCGGTGGTCGATGTTGGTGTCGCCGCCGTGGTGGGTGAAGATGACATCGGGCTGAAATTGCTCCTTTTCCTGTTCCACGACTTTTACCAAATCCAGCAAGTCTACGGAGTCGAAGCGGTTGTCGGCAAAGTCGTAGATGCCCGTCGATTCGTAACCGATGGCGGCGGCGGCCTGCGCGATGTTGGCGCGGTGGGTAGCCAGCTCGGCAGCCCATTTCTCAGGCTCGCGCACGGTGGCGCGCGAGGTAAGGCCCTCGCCCAGAATCACGGCGCGGGCCGTGCAGCCGTGGCGCCGCACCAGTCGGTGAATGGTGGCACCCAGGCCCAGCAGCTCATCGTCGGGGTGGGCCACAACCACCAGGATGCGCTTGTTGTCGAGGTTAAAGCTCAAAATTCAGGGTCGAAATCGTCGGGAGAAACACTCAGCAGCTGCAGGTACTCGGGCGGCATGATGCTGCTGAAGGCCTGACCGGTATAAAACTTGATGCCCCGGCGACGCAGATAGTCGCGGAAGTCTTCTTCTACGGGGGTGAAGTCGCCGACAGCCTGCATCGTGCTTAAGAAAAACACGACCTCATTGCAGCGAATCTGCTGATTTTCGACGTTATAATCCAGCGCCACGTTCAGCTCTTTGTACTCGGCCATGCGGGCGTAGTCGGCCAGAATCTGGCGCACAAGCTGCTCGTTGCGGGCGGGGTCGTGGCTGGGGTAGTAGTTTTCCTTCAGGATGCGGACCGGGATGCCGCCGGCCAGGCAGCCGTCGGGCAAGTCTTTGTTAATAAGAGAATTGGTGCCGATAACCACATTGTTGCCGATGCGGCGATTAGGCAGCACCGTCGATTTGGCGGGCAGCCAGACGTGGTGGCCGATGCGCACCGGCCCGAAATCGGCCGGGAAGCCATCAAGAATGGGCAGGTAGGAGCCGTGCGTCCAGATGGCCACGTCTTCGCCGATGCCCACGTGCTCGCCGATGGAAATGGAGTGGTTGACGTTGAGCGTCATGCGGGCGCAAATCATCGAATAACTACCCACTGCCAGGTGTGCGTCAGGGCTGAACTTGCCGCCGTGGCCGACCACCACATTCGAATCCCAGTACACGTACTCGCCTAGCTTAACGGTGCGGCCCGTCAGGTTGTTATCAGAACCCATGATGGTGCGGGCCCCGATTTCCAGCCGCTGGCTGACCAGGAAAGCATTGTTGGCCCCGATGCTCACGTTGTCGGCAATAACGCACACCTTGGCCCGGATGCTGGTGTTGGGGCCAACGCGCACGTTTTCACCAAGCTCGATGTGCTCGGCCAGGATGTAGCTGCCGTTCTTGAAGCGGTGGATTTTCATGTGATTTAAGTTCTAGCTTATACCAAATCCCAGCTCAGCGCCGTACCGGCCCGCACTGCCTGCCGCGCTGGCCGGCCCAGCACCTGCGGCAGCAGGTACGGCGCCAAGCCGTGGCCAGGACGAATAACGCGCACATTTTCAGGAGTCAGTAGCTCGCCTTCGGCAATGTCCTGCACCACGTAGATGGAGCGCCGGAAGGCCAGCGACTTCAGCTCGGCCTCGGTGGGGCCGTACTGCACCTGGCCCAGGGCCTGCCAGGCCTGGCGGCATTCTACCACGAGGCGGGCCATTTCGGCGGGCTCCATCGAGAAGGAAGAGTCGGGGCCGCCGTCGGCGCGGCGCAGGGTGAGGTGCTTTTCAATGACGGTGGCGCCCAGCACGGTAGCAGCCACGGCCACGCCGGTGCCCATGGTGTGGTCGGAGAGGCCCACCTGGCAGTTCAGCAACTGGCGCAGGTGTGGGATGGTCTGCAGGTTGGTGTTACGCGGTTCGGCAGGGTAGGTGCTGGTGCATTTGAGCAGGATAAGCTGCTCGTTGCCAGTGGCGCGCACCACGGCGGCCATGCGCTCCAGGTCGGCGAGGTCGGCCATACCGGTGCTGATGATGATAGGCTTGCCGGTGCGGGCGGCGTGGGCAATGAGTTCCGGCCAGTTGTTCTCGAAAGAGGCAATTTTGTAGGCCGGGCAGTCGATACTTTCCAGAAAATCAATGGCCTCGGTACCGAAGGGCGAACTGAAGGCCACCATGCCGCGCTCCTTGGCGCGGGCAAAGATGGGCGCGTGCCACTCGAAGGGTGTGAAGTTGGTGGTGTAGAGCTCGTAGAGCGACTGGCCTTCCCAATCCTGATTGGAGCCCTTGACCACGAAATCGGGCTCGCGGCTGTTGAGGGTCAGCATGTCGGGCGTGCTGGTCTGGAGCTTCAGGCCGTGGCAGCCGGCGTCGGCGGCGGCGTCCACGATTTCCAGGGCACGCTCCAGGCTCTGGCCGTGGTTGCCCGACATTTCGGCGATGATGAAAGGCGGCTGGCCGGGGCCGATGGTGTAGGTGCCGAGTTGAATAGCGTGCATACGGGCATTAAAGCCCCGAATTTACGGCCAATTCAAAGACTTCGTACCGTTGCCCGCCGTGCAGCACGGGCGTTTGGGGGCTAAAGTGCAACCGCTCAAATACCCGGCGCGAAGCGTGGTTAGTGGCTTTCACCTGGCCCCGGAGCGTCCAGAGCGCGGGCCGCTCGTGCCGGAGTTGGTGAATGGCCCGCTGCAGCAGTCGCCGCCCCAGCCCGCTGCCCCGCCACTCGGTAGCCACCGAATAATCGATGGTGCCAACGACGCCGTCAAATTCTATCCGCACCTGCCCGACGGACTGGCCTTCGGACTCAATAACATAGAGGTACGAATCCGCATCGGCCAGGCGGCGGCCAAACCAGGCCTCGTGTGTGGGCCAGGCAATGGGGGTGGTCTGAATGGCGTTCTGGCGCACATTGGGGTCGTTGGCCCATTCGAAGTACTGAGTGCAGTCGGCTGGGGTGGCGTGGCGGATGGTGAGCCGGGCAGTTTGGTGCAAGTCTTCGAACGCGGCCAGCAGGCGTGGGGCGGCCTGCCCGTCGAATAGCTGCTGCTGGCGTTCGCGTAGCTCGGCGGCCAGGGTTTGCAAATGGGCGACATCACGGTCGTGGGCGTAAATGTCAAACAGCGGCATGGCCAGGTCCTGGTCCAACAGGAAATCATACATGGCTTGTTGGTTATTGGCCGTCTGGTGTAGCAGTAGTAGCCCACCCACTGCGCAGCACTCGTAGGCCATGCCGCTGGGCGGGCACACCATGATGCTGCAGCTTAGCAGCAGCTGGCTGAGTTGCTCGGCTGACAGATTGTGGTGCAGCTGCACCATCGGAAATGCCGTCGCGAAAGCCGCCAGCGCTACCTGGTGCGGGTAGGCCGCACCGGTCACCACGGCTATTTCATGGCCTGGAAACTCCGCCAGCAGCTGCCCGAGGATGGTTTGGGTTTCGTTGCCGGGGTCGGCCCCGCCCATGTTCAGGAATAGTCGGCCGGTCCACGGCCGGGCTTCGGTCTGGCGGCCGGCCCGGGCCTGGAAGGCCGGCCGGAGCAGGGCGTAGGCCGGCCCTAGGCAGAGCGTTGCCCCGGGCGCGGCGGCGTAGGCGTCGGATGTCACGCCGCCCGCTTGGTTGAGTACTAAGTCGGCCCATACCGGCGCAGTAATCAGGTCGTCGAGACAAACCAAGCCAAAGTGCCAGCAGGACACTGCTTGCTGATAGGTAGTATCGAATTGATAGCCATCCAGGACTACCAAATCAAGTCTGTCTGCCTGATGCCATAGCCAGTGGGCTTCAGATAAATCATCGTATCCGTCAGGTTCTTCTACTGCCATTAACGTATGCCCTGCTTGCAGCACCTGCCTCTGAAGCTCCTCACCAGGGGCGAGCACGATGAATTCACATTGAAAGTGCGGCGCCAGCATATCGGCCAGCGCCAGGCAGCGGATAACGTGGCCCAGCCCTACCTGACTGTTGCCATCAACCCGGAAAATGACGCGCCGCTCAGTCATTGCCCCAGCTTTTTCTGCTCAATGTGAGCGTTGATGGCCGCCAGCTCGGGGTGAACTTCCAGCAGTGCAATCAACTCTTCTGCGCCCAGCGCCCCGGCGTTATGCTCTTCCAGCAAGGATTTTACGAGCGTAAAATCCTCCGGCGTGTCCACCGTCAGGCGGTACTGGCTGGCATCGGCCGGGCGGGTGAGGTGGGCAAAATGCACGGTGCCGGGCCGGTTCTGGTGCAGGTAGGGCGTTACGTGCTCGCGGTCTTCGGGGCGGGTGGCCCGGGCCCGGGCTTCGGCCAGCATCTCGTAGCTGAAAATCTCGAAGTCGAAGCCACGAGGATAGCTGCGCTCCAGGGCGTTGGAGAGGTAGAGGCGCGAATCCTGGGCCGCCAGGTAGCGGCGCACGCCCTCAGCAATCAGCTCCGGGGCGATGAGCGGGCAGTCGCTGGTGACGCGCACTATCACATCCAGCTGGTGGGCGGTGGCGCAGGCGTAATAGCGGCTCAGCACGTCGTGCTCGTCGCCGCGCGTCACGGTTAAGTCGTGTTGGGCGGCGAAATCGGCCAGCACGTCATCCTGGGCATTGGTAGTAATGGCCAGGAAAATGGGCAGCTCCGTCTGGCGCAGGCGCTGCACGTGCCAGGCCAGCAGAGACTGCCCGGCGGCGGGCAGCAGCACCTTGCCCGGCAAGCGGGTGCTGGTCATGCGGGCCTGCGAGATGATGCCGACGCGCATAGCCTAGCCGATTTTTTCGAGCAGGTACATGCTGTCCACGTTGCCGCGCTCGGCCTCGCTCACGTAGGGGTAAAACTCCTGCTTCACAAGGCGCAGCTCGGGGAACTGGTTGAGGAACAGCTGGGCGAAATTGGCTTTCCAGAGGAAGCCTTCGTTGCCGCGGTAGTTCACGGCCGTGGTTTCCTCGGCATAATACTCGAAGCCCCAGATGTAGCGGCGCGAGCAGCGCACCATCTCGCCCATAATGCGCGGCAAATCGGCGGGTGCGATGTGAATGAGCACGCCGTTGGTGCAGGTTACGTCGAAGAAATCGTCCTTGAATGGCAAATCGAAACCGCTGCCCTGCAGGATGTTCACGCCGCGGACAAACTCGCGGGCTTTCTCCATGGCATAGGCCTGCAGCTCAATGCCATACAGGTTGGTGAAGCCCTGCGACTGCAAACCCATGAGCTGCATGCCGGTGTTGCAGCCCACTTCCAGAATGCGCGCCTCGCGGGGCAGCTCGCCGAGGAAGGCGGCGTTCATCTCGGGCTTAGTGGTGCCCCAGAGGGCGCGGTAGGCGTCGTTCCACTCGGCCAGGGGGCGCGAGTTGCGGTCGGTGTAGGCGCGGCCGAACTCACCGGACCAGAAATCTTCTTGTTGCGTGTGTTGCAAAATCAATTGACAATTAATAATGAGCAGTGAACAATGGTCGGCGGATTATACGCCGCGCTCAATGAATTCTTTGATGCAGCTGATGACGTACTCCTGCTCCTCATCGCTGAGCGTGGGGAACATGGGGATGCTGAGGCAATGCGCGTAGTAGTTTTCAGCCAGGGGGAAGTTGCCTTTTTTCCAGCCCAGGCCCTCGTAGTAGGGCATGCGGTGCACCGGTATGTAATGTACCTGGGCAAAAATTTGCCTGGTTTTCAGGAAGTCATACAAACCGCGCCGGTCGGCTACCTGGATGACGTAGAGGTGGTAGGCATGGCCGGGCGTGCCGGGCGCCAGCACCGTCACGCCCGGCAGGTTGGCAAACGCGGCATCGTATTGGGCGGCCAGCTGGCGGCGGCGGGTCAGGCCTTCGTCGGCGCGGGCGAGCTGGCTCAGGCCCAGGGCGCAGTTGAGGTCCGAGATGCGGTAATTGTAGCCCAGCTCCTGCATTTCCATGTACCAGCCGCCTTCGCCGGGGTTCACGAAAGTAGCCTCGTCGCGGCTGATGCCGTGGGTGCGCAAGCGCAGCAGGTGGCGGTAGAGCTGCTCGTCGTTGGTGGTAATCATGCCGCCCTCGCCGGTGGCGATGTGCTTGACGGGGTGGAAGCTGAAGATAGCCAGCTCGGCCAGCTGGCCGCTGCCGCAGCGCCGCTCGCGGCCCTGGCCGTCCACAAAAAAGCCGCCGGGGGCGTGGCAGGCGTCCTCAATAATCCAGAGGCCAAACTCGTCGGCCAGCTGGCGGGCTTCCTCCAGATTGACGGCCAAGCCAGCAAAATCGACCGGAATCAAACCGGTAAAATAGCCTTTGGGGTGCGCCTCCAACAACTGGCGCACCAAGCCTAAATCCAGTAAGCCGGTAGTCGGGTCGATGTCGGCAAAATGCACTTCGCCGCCGCAGTAGCGCACGCAGTTGGCCGAGGCCGCGAAGGTGATGGGCGTGGTGATGACGCGCTGGCCGGGCTGCACGCCCAGCGCCAAGGCGCAGAGATGCAGGGCGGCCGTGCCATTGCTCACGGCTACGGCGTACTTCACCCCGATGTATTCGGCAAAGCGGGTTTCAAACTCGGCCACGCGGGGGCCCTGGGTCAGGAAGTCGGCGTGCAGGGCGTCGAGCACGGCCGCTTCGTCGGCGGGGGTGATGTGCTGGCGGCCGTAGGGGATGGGGGAGGAAGGCGCGAAGGGCATCCGAAGGGTTGGGCAGAAAGGAAATGGCCACGAGGCCACGGACTGCAAAGATAGGAGGTGTTGTGGGGCCGCTGTCGTAACTTTGATGATTCTGAAAGGCAGCTGGAAATAACTGCCGGTGATTAAATTACCTTCTTCCACTCATTGGCTTACCGATTACTGTTTAAAATGATGCGACAAATTTTACGCCTGGCGAGCCTGTTGATTTTGCTTTCGAGCACTCAACTGCTGGCTCAACCCGAAATGCGCAACTGGTATTTTGGCAACAATGCCGCCGTGAGCTTTGCCGGGGGCACCCCGACGGCCGTGCTGGGCAGCGCCCTGACGACCTACGAAAGCAGCTCCAGCACCTCGGATGCTTACGGTAACCTGTTGTTTTACACCAATGCCGAAACAGTTTGGAATCGCAACAATCAGCCCATGCCCAACGGCAGCAATTTCGGGGGCAACTCGTCGTCGACGCAGGCGACGGTGGTGGTGCAAAACCCGGTGAATGCCCAGCAATACTACGTGTTTGTGTCGCCGGAAGTGGCGGTGTATAACCTGGTTGGGGGGCTGCGCTACCGCATCGTGGACATGACGGCCGACAACGGTCTGGGCGACGTGGGCCCCATGGTGACGCTTTACGACCCCACTACTACCCGTCTTAGCGAGCGGCTGACGGCCGTGCGCCACGCCAACGGCCGCGACACCTGGATTCTGGTGCATGAGTTTCCGGGCAATACGTTTGATGCGTTTTTGATGACGCCCAGCGGCATCAGCACCACGCCGGTAGCGAGCAGCGTGGGTGCTTACCAGAGCGGCGGCGGCGGTAACTTCGGCACCAACAATTCGGTGGGTTACCTGAAGGCTTCGCCTGATGGCAGCCACCTGGCGATGGCCACGCGCAACAGCCGGTTCGAGCTGTTTGATTTTAACAATGCCACGGGCGTAGTGTCGAACGCGGTTAATCTGGGCCAGGCTGGCGGCAACAGCAGCTGCTACGGGGTTGAGTTTTCGCCCGATGGTACCAAGCTCTACGGCTCTACCATTGCCTTCAATAGCGTGTATCAGTGGAACCTGCAGGCGGGTTCGGCGGCGGCTATTGCTGCTTCGGGCG
>Ga0247804_10000876_pt1 | contig 13965 bp, 9 predicted proteins | sample UWRJL029104C1_FD_181142 | JGI IMG/M metagenome (GOLD analysis project Ga0247804, IMG submission 181142) | Plant litter microbial communities from Arlington Agricultural Research Station in Wisconsin, United States - UWRJ-L029-104C-1 | ecosystem: Environmental > Terrestrial > Plant litter >...
GCATGTGGTTAGTAAGCAGCCCGCATCGCTCTGCCAAAACACTTTTGCTACTTCAAACGAACAAACGCCAGTTTCTATATCTGTATAGTTAAACATACAAACTCTTGTCGTCTAATTAAGAGCTCTTAGAATCAATCAATATCATGATCGCCACACGAATGTACCCAAAGGCTCACCAGAACCGCCTCCATGGTTCTCATCCTTCAAACAAGGCCCCACGTAGGAAGCTAGTCAAGGGCGCGATAAAGAACTTGTTACTGCTACAACTCCTATTTCTCTCACTGTTTGCCTATATCTTTGGTATAACTTTCCTGCGTCAAATAACACGTTATGGAGGCAGGCTAAGAAGGCCGGAAACTATCCTAAGGGCCTAGAGTATTAGTAATTCTATGTAACCTGATGTCTAGTTAAATTCAGTACACCGAATCTTAATTATCTTGGCACTTGGGAGACACTTCCAACCTCTCTGCTTGATCAAGAGACAGTGCTAACTCATCAAACAGGCTCTTTATTCCAGCAAAATGGCCATATTCACAACTTCAATGTGCTATTTGTAGATTATGATGGAGGTGTGATTGGCGAAGCTGTGCGGACCTCATATGATTCACTCAAGGGCAGCGACTTCCTGTCACTGCAGGAGGAAAGCCCAGCAGTCTTCCCTTCCATAGGCAGGTTAGAGAAAGAAGTCTGTGGTACACGATACTGGGCAGCTCTGTACACTACTGCTGGAGCGAGTGACAGACTTTCTAAGGCATTATCAAGCATAAATGCAGTCACTACCTATAAACCTGAGGAAGTTCTAACATTTATCTGGAACGAAGCACGCTACTCTGCTATCGTTGATACCGCCATTCATAACAATCTTCAAAACTTATCTGATAATGCCCGCCTTGCTTACACATCCATGAATGGCTCCTTCGCCATCTCAGCCATCGCAGTAGGCAACAAGGCAAATATCAATATCCTTGCTAAACCGTGGACACTAACCTCCTCAAACATACAACCCACTAGCCAGGGATCGCGTCTAATCTACAATACACTTGTCATAATTCTCATTTTAATTCAGGAGTTCTTCTACCTTGGTACTGTCAACGGACTCTACGCTTCCCTTAAAATTTACAACAGGATCTATCCTCACCGCATTATAACGTATCGTAATTTCATCTCGCTGACCTATACTTTTATTGGGTCTCTATGCGTAACAGGCATGATCTGGGCATTTCGTGGGCACTGGGATGTCAATACTGCGCAGTTCTTCCTGACATGGGTGGCGCTATGGTTATTCGCCCATGCCAATTTTTTAACAATGGATGTTTTCACAATTTGGCTACCACTACCTTATGTTCCAATGGCCCTAATCACCTGGGTGGTTTTTAATGTTGCAAGTATTCTCGTCCCTTTTGAACTAAGTCCTGGGTTTTATCGATGGGCGTATGCCTTACCTGCTCATGAAATATATCAAATTCTTACGGATATATGGTCCCGCGGATGCAACCCTCAACTTTACCACGCTCTTCCTGTTCTTTTCGCCCTAGAACTGTTTAGCTTCCTTTTGTCAGCCTTGGGAGTTTATAGAAGATGTCATTATGCAGTTATTGCTCAGGAAGCGGAGGATGAAGCGTTTGATGACCGCGTAAAGTCAGCACTTGTATTTGAGCGGAACAGAGATGCAGAGCGTGAGCAAGAGCTAATAGAGGAAGCTGAAGGGACATCAAATGAGACTATGCTTCAAAAGGCAAAGACTAAGGAGAGAGCCGATGTTGAGCGAGCCATCCGAGAAAATGACACAAAGATGCGGAGGGAGCTATCGAAATCTGGAAGATCTTGCAACTTTGGCCCAAGTTTTGATCTACCATTCAAGGATGATAGTATGGAGTCTATGAAATAGACTGTGACTAAAAGCGATTGTTTTTAGTGACGAGTGAAACAGGGTGTTATCTTAATAGACAAGTGCCAAGTAGAACTGGAGCATTTTAGGTAGATTTCTACATCTAGACAACAAGTGTGCGTTCGATCGCACATTTACAAACTTACTTTAGATAATTGAGAAATACAGTGCGGAATGAAGTCCCGAATCAGTACCAGCTTCTTTTCTTTCGAAAATAATCACTGGAAATAAACTTAGAATTATAACACAGGGGCTAAGGTTCCATATCGATGCTAAATATGCAGGTCATGACGTATCGCTCGGGATTCATCCAATACTCCTTATTAATTCGGCATATAATACATACGCCTTAAAAAATATTTGAAACCTTTTTAGGAATTATCTATTTAATCGTTACTCCAGCCACATAGCAAGTAGAAATAAGCTCGTAATAACGGATATATCATCTACTAATTTCCCGGCGTGAGATGTTTAGTGTTCATCCAACAAATTAATAATTCGAACAAAGATTCCACATTTTCTGATCTCTATTCGAGAGAAAAAATTTCACAATAAAGATTTACAAAATGACTATACAAATGGAAGAGTTTCTTCGATCGTTTCGAGGGCTCCTTCTTTACCCCAACAACGCCTCATCTAATACGCTTCTATCCACCAATTTGGCTAAATCTCCCTCAGAAATTGTAGCTCGGCCATCTACTTTTGCAACCCACTTATCTTCTTCTATAATTACATCAATTATATCAGCTGCTAGCGTTCCATTGAAGAGATGGATGGGATAGACTGCTTTAAGAACTGTCGGCTCAATTTTCACAGCTGTGGCAACACGGGCTTGAACACTTTCGAATTGCGTTCTGAAGACGGTTTCTGCTTGATTGAGTGCTTTGATAAATGCGACAATTTGCTTTCGTGTTGTCGGGTTTGAAAGCTTCTCGGTTGTACTATGGAGGTTGAAAAGTTCACGATAGACAGACCTATCCTGGAAAACAACCGCATTTGCACCTAAAGCCTGAGCTGCGATTTCAACCGAAGGCTCCCACACTGTGATACCATACTTATTAGTACATGAAAAGAATTGGGATTTATAAATTAACATGTTGCAACCGCTGGAGGTTGGAAGTCTCTTCAGTTTATTTTGGAATGGTAGATGAGGGAAGAAACCTACTTGCAAGTGCGTCGATAGTTCCCTGAGAAATCATATATGGAAATGTTCCCGCGCCACAAGGTGCTTTGTTACACGTATTCCCAGACACAATTGTCACATCGGAGTCCTTGAGCCCTACACTGGCAATATACTTGGACAAAAAGTAGGCAGCAGACGTGCTTTGCAAGCATCCAACCTTTTTCCCTTTCAAGTCTTTGACGGAATTAATCCCTTTCGCTTTATTTGCGACGATGCGGTAATAAACTTCGGCGACAGTGTAGATGATTCTCAGATTCTTATGTGAAGCGTAGTTGCGCAAAGCCTGAGTCTCTGCATTTGAAGCGAGTTCGATACTTGAGTCGCTCCAGAGATTTGGTATTCCGCCATTTACGATGGACGCGCTAATGCTTTTATTAAGATGATCTTGAACCGCAATTAGTTCTGGGGTGTACTCTATCGTTTCAAGGTTACTGGCAATCTTGAGACCGTCCACTAGGGTTGTGGAAAGCACAACTGCTAAGCCCGTCAATACAGAGAAATACATCTTGTGTTCAATACTTCAGTAGCAAACCCTTAGACGTTAGATATGGATAGATAAATATAATACAGTTGAGGTGATCTTGAACACTTTATGTATTTTATCTCCCACAGAGTCATACAGCCTATTTGCTCGCATATTCGTACATCTCCAATTTTTTGCGGCATGGGCGGTGAGTTCCAAGGATAATCAAGACTAAGGATATTAAACCGAATTGAAATTGGTACCGATATATATGAAATTCGAGGGTACAGAGTAAAGCTCATTGTTCAGCGCTTAAAAACTCAACGATTTTCGGAATTTGTCAAATATCATTCATACTTCGGTCGACAATATTTATAACCACTGACACTATAATGAGTGTCTACTCCAGAACAGAGGCCTATCATCGCACCCCAATTACTACCTGGTCAAGGATTCTACACAATAACTGCTAAGTGCCTTCCACTCACCAATTAGCAGTCTACTGATATACCTAGCTCTACACTGCAGCAAGCTAGCACTACTGGTAATATGTGGTAATTACTTTTGCTATTACAAAATGTAGAGCGGGGCTCTTGATTTTAATATATGTAACTGAGCGTCCGGAAAATACAAGGTGGTAGCACCACATTTTCCGCGTAGGAAGATCATGTAGTTCCTAGAAATATGCCGAGATTAATGCAAGTCTTAATTATTACACATTTCTAGCCATCGTTGTCGACTTAAACATTGACCGCCACATGATTGTACAAGATACGAAAACTAGATATTATTATGCCCAAATATGATCGTTTGTGGCTTGAACCTGTCAAAGTGCGGCGTCAACTTAAGTTCATAAAATCCAGGCCGAGAAATAAAATCAGCCTGGCATATTACCAAGTTCTTTGTTCTGAAGCTGGCGGGGTACGCTTTAGCCGGACATGCCAAAATACGGCAGTTTGAAGAACTACCCTGGGGGTCGGCAGTCTGCGCCACCAAGAAAAAACGCGTTTTTCCATTTCGAACCCAAATTCTCTTTTTGTTAGAAGTTGGACTGCGTGAAGAACAATCTTTTAGCCTAGACCCCTCGCTGTAATGCCAGCAATCAAAAGTGTTTCGGTCACTTCGGCATTGAGGTAACCTACGAGACTCGATACACAAATTCTCGCTATACCTATAGACAAACTATACGCTAAATATTTTACTCAAGGTCAAATGTCTCGACCCTATATTCTCATTGCCTAAAGATAATACAATAGAATGCGTTTGATCTGATTTAACCCTTTCTCTAGGGTTCTTGGCTGTGCAGGGCTGACTTACAGCACGACATTGGTAGGTTCAAATGAAAAGTGATTTGTTGAGTTGCGGATTTCCGCCGACTTTGAAGTTAGTTCTAACTGGAAGCCACCAACTTTCGGCATCCTAGACAACGTCTTTTATTGATCACGACTGGATGACATTGGTCTCCTGGCGGGTCTGCTTGTACTGCACCCACATATATCTCATGTAGCCAATTGGTGGGAGGTGTTTCGATTTACATATGTAGTAATTGAATATATTGGAAGAGTGTAAAGGAATAGTGGTGATGAACGAAGACAGTCGTCATCCCGAACGATTCCCGGACAAAATACCTCATGCAAGTCCCACTTTGAATTAATCTCTTCAAATATTAAAGTTGTATAGATATCCGGAGAGTAATTTAGGAAGCTCGTGTTAAAATTCTCCATATTAGTGGAAATGAAGAAATCACAACTATCGAGAAAAAGCCGGAGGTGAATTCTATTTTGAAAGCCGTAGGTTGAATACATGTTGAAATAGATGTTTAAACATTTTTGATGACCAATGAGCTGAGTTTGGGGAAATATAAGGAATAAACTTGTCCTTAGTGACTAGTGCAAATGTCTGAGTTGAAGCCGGTAAAGTTTCATGGCGTCAATATCACAGGATACACCTTATTTCCCGAGATGTCTGAGTAAGGTCTGGAGGTTCAAGCTCTTAACTCTGATCACCAATACCAAACATAGAAGACATGCACCCAGTATTAGCTTGCTTCTTCAAGATGGCCTTTCTTTCCTTTCTCCAAAGAAAAATCATTATGAATCTGACCTGCTACCAGACTTTGATAAAGATACGTGCTTATTATTGAAAAGAAAATTCGGTCATATTGATAAGAATGTCCCAGGACCAATAAATTCAGGCACTGAACAACAGAGTGGGAGTATTTCTCGTAGATTCAAAGTCCTTCAAGCTAAGGGATGCTAACAGTCAGTATATGAAAGTAATTCGCAAATGTTAAGAAAAAAGCCACAGAGAATTGAATCCATAACCGGTCTCTAAGGCTATAATATGATTTCATTAAAGACGAATTGTAATAGATTACTTAGCATGTTACTCCGGATTTTTTTTCATGCTAGTACAACAGTTGACCACGGAGTGTAAAAGAGTTAAGACATTCCAAAGAAACTTAACGTGAAAATAAGTTGTGCTAGGCAATAAACAACGGCCCAAACTGTATGAAAGAAAACATTCGACAAAAATATTACAGTCACAGGAAAACCTATAGGTTAAGCATGAAAAGATAGCTACACAATGCAAACTTTAACATTCTAATGACCCAGGAATCAAGGGGTATATTAGGATAAGCGAGCCGGCGGAGAATGCGGCCGCCTCAAGATGACCCCTCATCGTCTCCCATCTTCTGTCCATGCCACCGCGTTCAAACTATATTCCACACGACTACACCAATCTGGACTTCTATCGTCATTGCCACAGGCACTTAATCACAGACAACGCAAGAATATTTCCAACGATTCAGTAGACGATTGACTTCCTATCTTGTGAAAAGAAATCCGCCCATCACACAGAATTCGTAGACACAGCAGCGATGGCGACTTCAGCAACCGCGGGCCTCCTCGCCCGACAGCTTAAGCAAATGCAACAAGCAAAGGATCTGCCGGGAATATCAGTCGGTCTGCTCAACAATAATGTGTTTCAATGGGAGGTAATGCTCATGATCAATGACGACAATAAATACTATGGCGGTATGTTCCAACACACATCTACTAGCTCTCATCTTTGCTCTCCTGCCACTCACTATGATCCCCTAAAAGATTGACCATTGAGCTCGCATGCTAAAAATTCGATAGGGGGAAACTTCACTGCTCATCTACTTTTCCCTCCAACCTATCCTCTCCTCCCGCCTACCCTGATATTTCAAACACCCATCCCTTTCCACCCCAATATCTACCCCACAGGACTGCTTTGCATATCAATCTTACACCCACCTGAAGACGACGTCTACGGATTCGAGTCAGCGTCTGAGCGTTGGTCACCAGTTCAAACCCCCGAGAGCATACTTGTGAGCGTGGTTAGTTTGTTATACAGTCCGAGCGATGAGAGTCCGGCAAACGTGGAAGCAGGGATGCTATGGCGTGAGGAGCAGAAGACTGGGGATAGAGAGTTCAAGAGGAGGTGTAGGAGAGGTGTGAGGGAAAGTTTAGGTGAGGATTAGATGCGAGGCAAAAGGGTGGCATTGTACGGATGGCGTTTTTCGGAAGCGAGGGCATACGGTGCATTGAATGAAATTGGTTTTAGAATGGGGGCTTTCCCTTAATATAGAGATCATGATGCCTCGAGAGTTTTTGAAAGCTTAATCTTTTGCTCCATTATACCACTTTCCACGTAGACAATATAAAGTACTTCAACGTAGTTCATTGGCTTGGGTGTGAACGATCAAGAGAACAACCACATGGTTTAGCACAACCCAAAGGCACTGTCAGAAGCCTATCAAACTACGGAGAGACAACAGAAAGAACGGGGAATCGTATTGTATCCATGAACTAACGTACACCTGAAAGCAACGCCCGGGGACGAAAATAGGAGACTAAGAATCAACTCTCTGAATTTCGACTCGGAAAGAAAACATCACAGGTCCTCCAAGCTGAGACACTCTCTTTCGTTTGATCTTCTAAAATAAATGCTCATCACTTCGGGTCGATGCAAACGAGTCGTTGTTCTCCTGCAGTTAAAACACATGTCAGACCAGGAACTACCAACAACTATTATAGATGAAGGAATTCTTAGGCGCTTCCATCACGGCTCTTTCGGTAGCTGGCCTGCAATTACCATCAGCAAACCGTTTTACACACGCTTCTGATTTATGCTTGCAGAAATGGGTTGGAGTTGAAATTCTAATGAGAAAAGTCCCGGGAGCGCTTTACCTCTTGCTCAACCTGCAGTCCATCAACAACGGGTGCAAGCTCGCTTAGAATCTCGTAAGCTTTCTTGTGGAACTCTAGTTGGGCAGCGATCAAATCTGCGAGGTTTCGGAGCGGTTCGGGGGTATCGATCACCTAGTCAGTTAGCTTTCGTCACTGATATAACCTTGGGTCAACCTACGTTCTTCATAACACCGACTGCCTCTTCTGTTTGCCCTACAAATTCATCTTCGGCCTGTTCAATTTCAACTCTAGCCTCTTCGGACGCAATCTCCTCATCCTGTCCAGCGTTGGCCTGACCTGGCAAATGCCATCCTCCAGCCTTGCTCTTCGCCTTTGCAGCATCTAGCATCAGCCTTGAGTTCTCGACACTTTTTCTCGCACGTGTGGCAAACATGAGGTTGGTATTCAGAGTCGTGCTCCAGCCAGCCAAGAATCGGCTCTGGATCTGCGCATCTTGTGCAAGACGGGCTTCGCCAACACGCTCACTAGCCAAAGCGTACTTTTCAAGGGCAGTAGCTAGAGGATCCTCCCCAGCTCCGGTATGTTGTTGCTGTAGAAGTTGGCTGCTAGCAAGACTGGCGCGTGCGATAGCGTGAGGAAAAGTCTTGGGCTGTGGCTTTGCGGAAGGGGGTGCTGTAAGAGCAGCTTGGGCTTCGGCGGGGGTGGTTGCAGCAGTGAGAAGTTGGACCTTCTCGCTGACGGTTCGGGAAAGATCACCAAGGGACTACATAGCATTAGCAGGTCTGGAAAAGTAGTAGAGATCAGAATGCTAACCTCTTTGATGTTTGCAGGGTAATCGTATGCCTCAGTAGAGTATTGGTTTCTGATTAAATCATTAGTAGTAGACCTGGTAATAAGTACAACTTCCAACTCACGTAACCTGGAGCATCTTCTGGTGGACCTGCTTTAAGGCGTCTACCCTTTTCTCCAACTCAATATAATCCGGGGGAAGCTGGGTCTAAGTAAAGAGTAAGTATTTTGTTTACCACTGATTCTAGAGCTTCCTAAAGAACTGCTAACCTTATCCTCCGCTTGACCTAGCTGCTCCTTGACATACTGCTGTGTGCGCGCCGCAAAGGGGGTGAATGTGGCACTACAACCAGGTTATCAGTTTGGCTCTCTAGGAAATTATGACGACGGTAGGGCTGGCAGGAATGAGAGTGTTGAAGCTCAGCGGTAGCTAATTCTCTGCCAGTATTTGAGGAGCACTGACTTCAAGTTTTTTCCGAAGGATGTGATTTTATCCATGATTGCGATTACGTGTGATGATTGTGCTTGAAGCTGTCTCTTGTTTTGGTGGTTGATTGAAGCTGCGCGCGTTGAGGTCTATAGGGGCCACGGAAGCGGTTTAGCGTCATGAGACTCATCAGGTCCTCGCACGTGATAGGGGTCATGTCTCCACTTATAGAGTTATGGATATGTTATGAGTTCCTTGCGTCGAAACGTATATTGAGTAGTAGTAGATGCTTGGTGGTATTATAAATCAATTCATTACTTTCACAATAGTGTCTAGAGTATACCATTTTGTTGGAAAATGAATGTATCCATAAGATGCAATATTTGCTTTTTAGAGCCAGCTTCTATCTATCTACGAAGTTGGTCCTCAGCTAGCTTTGAAGGTAATTGAGATTTCTCTCTCCAGATCTAATCCAACAGTGCTTTGTTATCAGCCCAAGATGGCTCAACATTTCTACAGACCTCTTCGTAGTCACGAAACCTTTGTGGATCCAAACTCAAACTGGGCGTTGTCCAGAACATAGTCCAACCGCTATCTGGTAGCTTCCAGGTGCCCCTAGATCTCTCAAAATACCATTTATTTACCACATTAGTCTTCCTTGATCGCCAGCAAACACCATTGGGAAAGCAATCTCGAACCATTGCTTTAAAAACTACATCAGCAGTCCCGCCACTTCCCTGGCTACGTTTTAACACTGCGAATTTGTCCAGATAAGGCACCATCCTAGCTCTACTTTCTGGGCTGCCATCATCCACCACCCCTGGCGGTGTTTCCCATGTTAGAATTGCACCTCCCTCATATTCACCAGCAATTATCACACCAGCTATCCGGTTATTGACCCGTTTCAGGTAGTCCTCTATATCTAGTTCTCGTCCAAACGAATCCTCGATTAAGTGAACGAGTCGAGGAAGATCAATTCGGTGATCTGTAAGTGTTAATTGTGTACTTCCTGGTTGAGGAACTTCCCATGGTGTTGTTCTAGGGTCAGGAACAATGGTTACGCGCATGCCATGTTTGGCGAAAGTCGTAGGTGTGGTCACACCAGGGGTCAAAAAACTGGACTTCGGATGTGATGTTGTTGAACGGCTTATCCGTCCAGCCGGGAGTGAGGAAGAGAAGACAGGTTTGTCTGTGAGTAGATTATGGATCAGCGGGTTTCTCTTTCGTCTCGTGCCAACTCCACCTGCCTGGAAAGGTGTGTCGGGCTCTTTTCCAGAATTTGCAGCTTCGTTTGGGGTAGTGAGTAGAGCTGATGAGCTGGGAGGTAAGACTGAGAGAATAGAACGGGCTAAATCTAGATTTTGCATGTGTTGTTGCCTTTCAAGGTTAAACGTATTCGTTTCATTATCCTCCGACCTTTTCATTTGTTCAACGGTATGGAACGAATTTGGAGATGATTGGATTGTCTCTACAAGAAGATCATTCCTTGCAGTTGAATACTCCTGTTCCATGTTCAGAAAGATATGATAGCCATTGTCTCTATCCGAAGCTGGAATTCCCCCCAACGGGTCCAGAACAATTAGTCGATCTAAAGAGACTTCTTTCTGCAACATCTTCAGACGCTCATTTGGAACCTCAGTATCTTCGCATGATTGTGGATCGGGGTGCAGTCCAACAAATTCTTTCGTGAGTGCTAACACCACATCATTGGCAGGTATCCAAACCGAAGCTTGGGTTGTATCGGTGTATCCCAGACATGGGATCACCGGAATTGTTCCTCTTCCTAATGGAGTCATCAATAATTTTCGCATCGTGATGTACGTATTCCCTCGCAAATACCCTGGTGCCCCAGACACGTTGGCTGTCTCCGTAATGCCAAGAACATTGTTAATGAGTCTTGCCCCAGCTCCACCATGAGCATCAATGGCGCTGACGATACGATTTGCTTCTCTTTCGGCATTATTTCGCCATCTAGGATCTACATTTGGATCATTCTTGATATATTCACCACAATCAACCACCACCACACTGGTTAAGCCAAGTCGATTGAGTTGGGAAAGCGTAAGTCCAATTCCATGAAGAGTTTCATCGTTAAGGGTCTGTGGTGCTCTGATCTTAACCAAAGCAACATGTAGTTGTGGTTTGGCTGCTACAATTGATTCTTTCACTGGCTGCTGAACAAACTTTGGACTCTCTGCAACAGCTCTCCCTGTACCATAGAATACTCCCAGATTTACTGCATTCCCTTTCGAAATTGGTACTGGGCTTTCGGAATGTATAATCGGCTTCACCTTTGTGGCCTCTTTAGGCGGTGTGAATCTCTGAATGTAGGCTTTCGCATCTCGTTTGGTAGCCGACGATCCTAAAACCGATATAAAGAAGTCCTATAGCTGTCAGCACATTCCAAAACAAACACAATATTGGCATACCCTATCCAATGCTTTCGCTTTCTTCTTGGCCTTTTGCTTGCTTGACAAATCCCGAACATGCTCTTTAGCTAACTCGTCCCTCGATTGACCTGATGCCGCCTTCGCAGTTGACAGTTGGCGAGTACAGCCACTTTGTGAGATTTCCGATGTACTTCTCCGGCTTGTCCATGATTGTATCTGGAATCCTCAGTTCTGGTTCATCGCATATTATATTCCAAGAGCTTGACTCACATTATGGCCAGCCACTTGCTTGCCCTTTCTCAAGGCGATATTCTGGAATTTCATTTCGCATATTGTCTCGATTAAACATCCGATGAGGTTGTCATATTAACAATGGCTATGCAGGAATATGGTAGGTGCTAGCAGAAAAGTGAAGTAGGCTGTTAGCTGCTATGCACACCTCATATCTGGGTGTCCCAATGCCAAGAGGGATTTCCTGGAGCTGCGATAACGATAACAATACCCGAACCCCTCGGAACACGTGAACATCTCCTCAGATTGAACAGGTGCAATCAGATGTGAATTAGTCAGTGTACTGATAATATAAGTAAAGTAGGGTAATCAAGTTGGTTAATGAGGCGATTTAGTTCATGACAATCGCTGCTTTACGTCGAAAGCAAACGGGTGTAAAGACTGGAGCGGTGGCGGTGGTAATTCTTAACTTTATATTTAGAAAGCCTCAAATGAATGAGGTGCTTAACTAAGATGATTGATGCATTTGTCATCCACGTCGTCTATTAGTACCCATTTTCCTCCATCCAGGACGATATTCTGTTCACAGTACTGATAAACCTCAGATACCTTTGCAAAGCTCTAAAACTTCAAGATGGCACCTCAAATAGCATGGCTTGGTTTAGGAAATATGGGTAGAGTAAATCACTTTCTCAGTTCCAAGCTAGAAACCTTCAACGTACTGACTGGAAACAGGGTATGGTGAAGAATCTTGTCGAGAAAGGTGAATTGGAAAAGCCGGTCTTGATCTTTAATCGCACTCAGCAAAGGTCTGTCGATCTTGAAAAGTCACTACCTGCTGGAAAGGTCACTATTGCTTCTGTCGAACAAGCCGTCTCGAAGTCCGATATCATCTTCATATGTCTCGGTGATGATGAAGCAGTGATTCAAATAATTGACATTGCTCTGAAACAAGATCCCCAAGGAAAATTATTCGTAGACTGCTCAACAGTTCACCCAGATACAACCGAGGCTCTGTCAAAGAAAATCACAGCAGCAGGCGCGGAATTTGTAGCATGCCCCGTGTTTGGAGCACCGGCAATGGCAGATAGTGGCCAACTGATTTGTGTCCTAGCTGGACCGTCAATCTCGGTCGACAAGGTCAAGCCTTATACGAAAGGAGTGATGGGTCGAGCCATTGTCGACTTTAGTGATCAGGCCCCAGGAAAGGCAACACTTCTGAAGATTATTGGCAATACATTCATTCTCAATATGGTCGAGTCCCTTTCTGAAGGACACGTCCTAGCCGAAAAGTCCGGTCTCGGAACAGAAAATCTACATCAATTCATCTCTGCTCTATTTCCTGGCCCTTATACAGCATACAGTACTCGGATGACGTCAGGAGACTATCACAAAAGGGAAGAACCGTTGTTTGCTGTTGATCTGGCAAGAAAGGATGCGAAACATGCGATGGCTCTGGCCACAAGTAGCGGGGTGAGACTTGAAGCTGTAGAGGTTGTAGATGGGCATCTCAAGAGTGTAAAAGAGTATATGGGCGAAAGGGGTGACATCGCCGCGATTTATGGAGCTGTGAGAAAGGAGGGAGGGTTGAAATTTGAGAATTGATGTAAACCATATAACAGTTTAACATAATCAGATATAGAGTCTATAACGCTGTAAGCTTTGGCCAACAGACCTTCTTTAAATCAATGCATGTAATTATAAAAACAATGAAACTTTGATTTCTAGCTAAATTACTTTGACAGGAGACGATACAGATAATAAATGGATGCTATAAAGGTATCAGTGGGCCAGCACCGCCACAATCCATATTCTTCGGGATATCGTTAATCCGTCCATGTTGCACCTCGAAATCTCCAGAGCTCCATTCCAAACTCCAATAACGAGCAAGCAACGTCTACTAGATCTTCACACAATGGCAAACGGGTATGTTTGTCGCACTGTTGACCATTCTCCAAGTCAATCCCAGCAATGGGCGAGATGTGTGTTGAAATGGAACGCTAACTGCGATTAGCTGGAGCATCATTGTCGGCCTGGTGGTTGTTGTCATCGCCTGCATCATCGCATGGTTTGTGTCTCCCAAAGGAGAAACGCAGACGTACGTTCTATTTCACAATCCATATCTTCAAATTCATTCAGCAAATGATGCAACGGCGCATACGCAGAGCATAACGATGTTCGGCACTCTCGCGGCGACCTCTGCTAATAGTATACAGGATCTGGCGCAGTTCATTGATCTTATCTTTCGCGAGTTGCTATATCATGTGGGGTATGTACTCTCTCCTTCCTCCTGCGACTTATGGATGTGTATATGGATTCCATACAGGTGGTCTGAATTTGAACCACCCAGCAGCAGCGCGCCTCGAAAGTACTAGCTTCCAAATCAGGACTAACATCCGGCAGCAATTACTTTCCT
>Ga0247804_10000878_pt1 | contig 13940 bp, 12 predicted proteins | sample UWRJL029104C1_FD_181142 | JGI IMG/M metagenome (GOLD analysis project Ga0247804, IMG submission 181142) | Plant litter microbial communities from Arlington Agricultural Research Station in Wisconsin, United States - UWRJ-L029-104C-1 | ecosystem: Environmental > Terrestrial > Plant litter >...
AGACGGCGCGGTTGTGTAAACTCGCCTGCAATTTCTTGAGCTCTAGTATCATTACCTTTAATCATGCAGTCCATGCACAAGGCACCACTGCTAGTGTTTGTATCTAGTTCGTGAGGTGTGCGAGAGAGTAGTGGCTCGGAGTCTTCCTCCACAGCTACTCCACAATTCTTGCATTGCAAGTAAGTGTCTACTCCTCCCTCGAGATTGATAATTCTGGCACGTATCTTCACCATTTCTTCTGCGTCTAGACCAACAGAGAGCGGGTCATTTCCGTCACTGTCCGCTCTTGACACCCAACCATCTTGCTGGTTATCATAGCTCGAAATTGTAGCCATTGATCTTTTGGTAGAATGATAGAAGTTTCGGATGCTTAATATATAATCAAAAACTTGCTAGCTTTTTCCCCTCGAGAAAGGGTTTGCAAATTAGAGAGATTATGCTCGAGGAGGAAGATATGGTGTGTGTATATATATACTAACCCAAAGCCTCTCAAGTTCACTAGGACTGAACATTGTTAACCAATACCAAGGCAATTGAAGGCTGAACAAGCTGTCAAAACAAAATCCATTGTTTCAGTTCATCAATTTCTTTATGCTGTCAGAAATATGATGTCACCTTAATTGTTAAATCTCTTACTTCGTGAATTTAACAATGCTTTGTTCCAGCCGCTTTTATGATATAGCAAAGCACCTTTGTAGAAAGTCCACATTGTCCACATACAAAACTCCCCGACAAAGAATATCTCAAACTTGTTGTTTGAACAGTCCTATGCCACAATATAAGATGTTTGGCTATCTACTGATCTTCTTGCCTAATCTGACTCCATTACTCGTATAATCTTTCTACTTTATTCTTGGTCGCTAGTATATACTAGAATTACTCAGATGGCTAAACACAAAGGAATGGGCACTGCGCAGGCGCAAGGCAAGCAGGGCAAGCAGGGCAAGCAGGGTAAGCCAGGAAATCAACAAGTCTTTTGTAACAACTGTAAGAAATACGGCCACAGAGAAAAAGATTGTCGCAACAAAAATCAATTCCAGCAGAGTTATCAACAAAAACCAGGTAAGAAGCAGCTTCGGCCATGCCAATATTGCCAAAAAGGTCACATGGACTATGAATGTCCAAACAATCCCAACAACAAAGATAGCCAAGCCAATAACCAACAGACTTCTAACAACCCATGTAAACGCTGCGGGAGTCAGTGGTATCACGGCCATAAGTGCGAACAAGCACAAAAAGGGGGAGAACCATCCAGAGCATACAAGCATTGCGGAGAAAAACACTACGATAATCAATGTCCTAAAATCTCTAATAAGAGCAAACAACCGAATCATGCTACAATGCTCTGCACAGTGTGCAACGAAGGGGTACACATGGAGAAAAACTGCCCCCTCGTCGTCGAGGCTGATCACAATATGCCAGCATATAATCAAGCCCAGGCAGGCCAAATTATGCCATGGTCATCGATGGATGATCCTATGACTGGTGTGGAGGAAGAAGAGGAAGGGCCGCAATATAAGGATGTACCATTTTCACAGGGTAGGTTTGAATCAAACTCCCCATTCGAATTTGGAACCTGGGACGGCACGGGTGATGACCCTGAGATTTTACCAGATGCGCCACCACTCGTGGACGAATACATTCCATTCAATGGTTTGAATTATGAGTCCTGGCAGTACTACCGCTATCAAGAAGAGGCCACGAGACGAGTTAGACTCCAGCAGCAGCAGCGGAGTAAACCATTTGTGTATACCGCACCACAGCCATTTGCTATTCCCTTCAGTAACTGGATGAGTTGTCGTTACTAAAATTGCTGAAGGAGTGGAGAGACAGGTAAGTAAAGAAGTATCTCTATATCTTTTATCCTTTAATGCACTCAGAGGTAGAATGTCAATCTTCCTAACCTGTGTGTAGGACCAAGAAGGCAGATTTTGTTGTTTTAAAAACAAGATAGATTCATTTACAGTTAAAATATAGCAAACACCGTTTGATTTCATTTATGAAACTAATAATACTATGTCAAGTAAGGGATTGCCTTTGTCGCGTCACTAGCTAGAAAGGTATGGAGCTCTTTTCGCCATTGATTGTTTTCTCTCAAGTGATTACTGTGTGGTAATCAGCGTTACTTAGGTGAAATTCCTTTGTTGTCAAACTGTCTTTGTTCATGAGTCTGTCATGACACTTTCCATCCAAGGATAAACTGCCGAATTTGCTAGTGGGTATCCCATGTGCAGTGCGTTTGAGAAGAACCTATCCGTCTTAGAATTTGCCGTTCGATGATGATACTGAATATTCACACTTACCTTGCTTCTTTTGGCGTCCCGTGTTCAAAGAGAAGCCTCGAGTCCTCGATCGGCATGAGACCATCCTCGGTACCCTGGCGGACATTAATTAGCATTGAAAAGACTAACACGTATAATATTTGATACTCACATTGATCAACAAGAGTCGGGTAGCGGGTTTCTGGATGATCCCATTGTCTAAGAGAGAAAATCGCTCTTGGGCACCACTTTTGAATTCTTCCGCTGTGGAATAACCATGTTTCAGTGCAACAGCCGGCCAAATTCTGAATATGTTAGTCGAGATCTTCAGCATGATGCTTTCAAAACCTACGAGAAGGGGTATTCATGGCCGTCAGCATATTCGATCCATTCGCGACCGAAGAAATAATGGCTTGCAGCTCCTTGCGCAACACTTCCTCTCAATCTATCTTTGTGTGTATGTGCAATTCTCACAGCATAGTACCCACCACAACTCAACCCCCAAGCCATCACTTTGTGCATGTCAAAATGGCCTTCTTTCTCCATCCAACTCAAGATGCTCGTCCACAATCGATCCGACCCCTCTGGATCAGAAGGATCTATAGGAGAATCTGCTGTCCCAGGTATTTCGACAACGACACATCCCCATCCTCGGGCGATAAACTCGTTGATTCGCTGTGTGTTATCTGGTCTGTAGCCATCTAGGCCAGTAATGAGTAATACAACAGGAGCCTTTTTCTTTCCGTCTTTTACGCTTTTTGGATAACGAACGTATATCGGGATCCTATCCCGGTCCGCTCCTTTCCTAGCCGTATGGGCTACCAAGACCTGCTTGACAGGCTCGTCCCATTTGGTGGCTGCTCTCATGTAAACAGCTTTCTGAGATTCCCAAGCTCTCCACTTGACCTCAGAGTTTATTGTTGGAAAGCTAGTGATGTAGGGGAAGCGAGCGATTCTATATAGACATGCTGCTCTAAGATATAAATCCGAGGCTTCTGTGTGGTGTCCAGACCCTGAAGCTTGTATCCCCTGCTCGGTTAATTTTTCAGCAGTAGCAAAGAATGCTTCAGTATAGGCATCCCCATAACCATCATTAATATTGTTCTATGGGATGTTAGCTAGGCTTCAGATAAGATATGAGATTGAACATATACGTACAGCAATCAAGTACTCGAAAATAGGCTCAAAATCTTCAAATCTCCCGTCATGAAATGGATATACACTCTTGCTACACTATATTAGTAGTTAGCGATCAGCATTCTTGGTAGCTGTCTACTCGTGATGCGAGCAAGAAGGGTGCTTCTCATCACAAGCTTCAGTAGCAAAATACCGACAATATAGCTAGGACTGACCGGAAGTTTCCATTTTGTCTCCCATAAAGCTTTGATGCCTTCATGATGGGGCATGCGACTTTTGAATTTATCTCCGATGGCCCATCTTGTTGCAGGCTTTATAATTTCAGGTATCTTCGTTTTCGTGAAGTGAGGAGACATGTTTAGTGGCTGTTGGAACCTTTTACAATTAACCTTTCACTACAAGCAAAAATTGTGCTTCAACTTGAATAGAGAAACAGCAAAAAAATTTGAATAATTATTTTGGATATTGTTTTAAATATCGAGAGAATGTCCGGAACCCGTGGGGTTGTCCGTAACTACTTCTGTGAAGTCCGAGGAATTTGATCCCGTGACCATAACATCCATGATCCTTGGGGGACTTCCGAGCTTGAAGCTTGGGAAGATTGAATAGCACCTATTACTTACTTTTGGCAGGATCTGGTATATACTACTACGTCGACGATGCTATCGCCTGGTATCTGCTACGGGTTTTATTACCACCGTCGCAAGTCCATATTCACAATCCCCTGTTCTCCCTAATCCAGCTTTGTATGTCTAAGAACTTCCTCACCGCAGCAGTTCCCGTCAGCCAACTCTCTGCATTTGAGAAATTACCTGTTCTACTCAGGTAGAACATCCAGAAAGCAGAACTGGTTTTCCCCCGTGCAGAAGCAGTACCAATAAGCAATATCCATAGAAGAATACCAGGATATGAAATCCAAAAGTCGTCATCTGAACATTTCGAAAACGCGGTACACAGTTGCTGAAATACTACTTCATTTTGGGTAGAGGGGAAATCAATTGGAGGACACGTGAGAATACGTGAGTAAAGGAGTGATGCGCTTTGCAGTGTTTCTAGGAGGTGGTTGTGGGTTGTATTGGTGCATCTTGAGAGAAGTGGAAGTGTGAGCAAGGCTGTGTTGTAGTCGGATTGGGGTCTCTCTACGAAAGGAACAATTGGACCAAGCGGTTCAACTGAAGGATCAAAAGTTTGATATGTGAATTCGAAATTTCGTGTTAATATCCACATTCTGTTGAGAAGCGATATAATGGCGGCTTGGTCTTTGTGATAGCAGATGATGCTCTTGAAATTTCCTGACCCACATAAGGGCGATTCTTGATGGGTCATATACAAGTCTCTAGCTGGAGAAATGGGAGAAGAAACATAGTATGTGACTTTAGGGAGACGTGGCGTTTCGCCTGTTAAGATGGCTATCATAGAATCGAAACTTGGCAAATTAGCCTCGGCATGCTGCAGACAGATTAGTGAGCTACAACTTACAGGGTCAGCTTCGCTATCATGACTCCATCGTCATCAAACCCCTCAAAACCTCCTCTGAGGCTCACTATTCTTTGTATTGCATCCATATGGTTTATCATTTCCTCCACTTTGGAAAATCCCGCCTGCAGTTTGTAATTAGCAAGAAATCAAGTGCAACAGATCAATCTTAACTCACCGTCCACATTGCAAATGTCATGATAGACCCCAAAGTCCTGTCGCTGATGGCCATCAAGGAATCTTCTAGCTGATGCTGAATCCACTTGATAACGTCGACACGAAACTGGAAACACTCGGGACTCTGTCCAATCCAAGACAGCACCTTCAGATCAAGTACTGCTCCTCTGACGGCTGTAAAATCGGGGCTATGAATGCCTGGCATCCAACCAGACTGTCGAGGGGTCAAGCTTCTGTCACCAAGGTCTTTCCGATCTGACCCAGTAACAGTCAGCCGCTGTGGAAATGGCCATTTGGAGCGGTTAACATATAGAATCGGACCGTCCTTCTCAAACCATGCGTATGGTATTACTAAGGGTACATTAGCGAGCTCGTACTTCGGCACTGATGTGTTACTCTAGGACGAACTTACAATTTCCATGAGGCTGAATAATAGATGTAGGAGATAGCGATGGTGGACTTTGGAATATATCTACTGATAGAGGTAAAAGCTCATCCTGTTCAGTTATTTCTATACGCTCGCTGCTTTCAATGTCGGCATTTGGTTCCGGAGAAACATCTAGGGTTGCATTTGGTCGCAGTGCAACACGTCTTTGCCAAGTCAACTTTTCCAGATCTGCTTTCTGCGAATCTCTCTTCCTTTGATGGTATCCCTTCGATACATGGGACCGAACTGTTCTAACACTAGACACTTTGCCCCCTTTCCCTACCGCCACCCATTGCAGCAGTGATGTCTTAGGTGGAGCAGTGGGGGAAGTGGTTGTGAAAGTGCTCCCCTTTACACTGTTGTTCTCTTCCTGATTAATCCCTGTACACATCACTATGCTGGGATCGATATAGTAGAACACATTTAGTCCATCGATATCTCTAGGGGGTGGGTAGTAAGGCATCACTTTTTCTTGAGTCTGGGCTATTATATATTCTTGGCGATCTATAACATGTTAGCCGACACGGCATGCCAGCGGGGCATTGATCCACACTTACGATCCCCGTCTTAAGCGAGGCCCATTCTATTAAACCTACTTCTTCTAGAGATGTCGTTTCACAGAAAATCGAATATTAATATGAGCAGTAGATCAACTCTTGACAGGTTGGTTTATACCGAGATCCATACAAGACAACTATCCTATCTTATATCTAGTTTTCGAGTACCGTGTTTGCCACTGCAGCATTTAGTGGCATTACCTAATCATCACTAAGGCTGAATGGGAATCTGCCTCCCGCTTACTCCGTTATTTATAAAATGCTAAATGAAATCATCAATCATTTTTACCAAATTTCAAATTTCTCGTGGATAGCACATCAACAAAAGCTTGATATTGTAAAGTACTCATTAGTATGCGAACCTATTTCAGGACTACTAGCAAAATCGGGACTCAATCCGTCAATGATTTTGACCTGCACAGCCTCATCGAGTTATGACAATAGCTTCCATTGGTATATATTTAGTCACGTGATCTTAGAGTAACAAGCTTGTTATTAGAATGAGCAGCTCATACACGAGCTTGTAACTTCTTACAAGTGTGTATAGAGGTAAGATTATAATCCTTATAGATGTCTCACAATCAGGCTTCTTCCACCACCTTCTTCGGTCTCTCCAAACTTTGCGTCTCGCTCTCGGGCGTGTCTAACCCAGATGCAACTATTTGTTCCCTGTTTTTCGTCAGTTTTGTTTAGAGTATACTGGAAGAGCAGAAAACCTACGCTTGTCGTTTGTAAAGGTAAGACATGAGAGCAACTCCAATGATTGCCAGACCTCCGAATAAGATCAAGACTTGATAACCATACTTGTACTTAGGAGCATCATACGTTGGGAAGAGCACCACTGTGAAACCAGATTAGCCACTGATAATAGCTTTCACTATATCGGAAACTTACATGGTACCCAAAGCACCCAGGCATATGAGATAATGTTCGCTGTCGCAACAAGCAACTGGCGTGTATTTGGATTGGCAGCATTGAGATTGTGTCCCCAAGCCTATTAACTAGGTTAGAATGTACTTCTAACAGATCCTGGAAGTTGAGAATGCTTACAATGAGAATGGGAGTCGTAGCTGAGCCAGTGTACGAGATGTAGTAGGCGAACAAAAGAGCAGACTTTGGAACGTTCCACACGGACAGAATGATGTTGGAAAGCATCATGAAGAGACACAAGCCAATGATAAAGTGTGCTCGTTTGCTGGGGAAGTGATCTGCCAAGACACCAAAGGCAAAGGTGACGACGATTGCGAGTGCGTTTCCTGCAGTTGGTAAGGTATTCGCCTTGACAACACCATACCCAGCAGCTTTTAGCCACAAATTAAAGTAGCTCGTTGCTGTATGGCAAGCAGCAACCATGCTAAGGAGAGTGTCAGTTCTTCGTATCATTTCAATATGCTACAAGGGTGTCTTACACATATGGGAAAACAAATGCCCAAATTTTCCAGTTCAGGAACACTTCCTTGAAGACCTTCTTGCTTAACTTCACGGGTGGTACTCGGCCCATTTTTTCAATTCGCTCAATACCATATTTCCTGTCATCGGCATTCAGATAGAAAGCCTTCGTGGTATGTGGGAGATCTGGAATGCCAAAAAACCCCCATATGGCAATGGGAATTGAGATGACACCATCCATGATAAACAGCCATCGCCAACCGGCAAGACCATGTTTACCATTCATGCTTGTGTATAAACCGGCCTGGAGATAGCCACTAAACATGCTTGCAATTGACTCGACCTGCAAGAGAATAGCAACTCGCTTCGTGAGCTCTTTTGGTCCATACCAACCACCAAGTAACGCAACGTAACCCGGGAAAGCGCACGCCTCGGCGAGGCCAATGAAAAACCGCAGTGCGTACAGCGTCTCAATGTTCTTTGCACCGGCCATTCCCATCACAAGTACGGACCAAATAAGTTCGCAAGTTGGAATGAAGTACGAGGGGCGTACCCAGTGCAATTGAAACATCATTGCTGGCAAACTGCCAACCATAACACCCAGACTGAAATAGGTGTTGAGCCAATTCCGTTCGTTACCGACTAGGTGGAGCTAGATGGACTTCATATTAGCATAGGCTCCAGAATTTTCAGAACTAAAGTTGTGCGTTTCAACCCGGTCACACTCACATCTGTTGACATGCCAGAAATATATGCGTTGCTGATATTTGTCTGATCCAGATATTTGATAAAATAACCCAGCAGGATCGTTGTACTGTTGAGTCATGATTAGCTTGATTTTCTTATCCAGCTATCCTAGGAGTGTTCACGATGTCTACGTACAACATGTAACCATCAATCTTGTGAACGTATTTTCTGTTTCGTGGGGTGCCTTCTGCCGACTCCCATATTAAACCTACGACCCTCCTCCATGGCGATGTCGTCTTGCCCTCGTCTTCGTGATCATGGTCGACAGTGTTGTCGGGCACATCTCCAACGGCAGCGGTAGCTACTACCTTATTGTCTGACATGATGGTATGATTTGACGATCAACGCCAGAGGATTTATAGTATAAATGATAAAGAAAGGATACAGGTAGTGTCACGGAAACCAGAACACAGACGAGATACTAGAGTTGCAGATCACCGCTTGCTTTATATCACAATCAACCATCCTCATACAGTGTGTCCCAATACCATGCCAGTGGTATCGCACTCCATCCCATTCTTCATTAGTCTTAGCCTTGGTGTGAATTTGATCATACCAGTGGGGTGGTCTGGATGGTGCAATTGACACCCACAATCACAGTACCTTATCTTGCATCATTGCTAGCTATCACTAACAAACACCTAGAGCTTTCCGCTCACGATCTTCGAGCTCCTCGTAATCGTAAGGGGCCAAGTTAACAAGTTTGCCAACTTACGGCGAAAATAAGCTTCGCGTGCGGGCGTGCCTCTGCCCGGCAAACCGTTACCGGGCGTGTGGCTCGGTCATCTCGGGCAACGGTGACACCAAGCAGTTGCCCGTACACTTATTCTCGGCTCGCTTACGGGCAACTTCTCCTGAGGCCCTGGCTCGCTACCCCTATTATGCCTGGCCACCACTGTACTGCAACTCTTTCGTTAACTTCTAAGCTCACCTCCAAGAGCTGCTCGGGCGATGTTAATATAGTGAGCATATCGATGAGTTCCGATAAGCGTCGTTGAAGCTGACTTGTGGGCCGCAGACACGCACAGGTGCGTTATTTTGGTCAGGCAGGTATCTCAATCTCAAATACCAGAATTTACGTTACCTATTCCGTCAATATCTGGGGTATATGGAAAACAATTAGGCGCAACTCAAGTCAAATCTGGGGTTGTTCTGTCTTTTCCCCTGTAAACTTAGCCGTGATCACTACAAATATGAATACCCTTCGCATCAGCTTGGAAAAGGTCGACTTCCGCCCGCCCACCCAAGTCACGGACGATACCAGCGTGCTGACTCTGAAAAACTGGGTCTTTGAACCTCTGCTCAAATGGCAGCCCGGAGGGTTAGCGCAGCCTGGGCTGTTTGATCGCTGGGAACATGAATCTGAAGGCCGAGTCTGGCGCTTCCATATTCGTGAAGGCGCAATCTTCCATGATGGCGTTCCTTGTGTTGCCAGCCACATCATCGATTTCATCGAAGGAATTCTCCAGTCGAGAGACACTTTTGGTATGCGATGGAGTTACAATCGATACCTGGCCCATGCGAAGTTTACTACGGAGGATGAGCGTACCGTGAAGGTAGAGAACCCAGAACCTTTGGCAGACATCTTGGATATCTTCACAGAGTTTTATATTTGCCGAATTGATTCTGTTGGGAAGCCAATCCTAGGCACAGGACGGTACCGCGTAGTGGAATTTGAAAAAGAAGAGGGGAGATCGGTTCTAGAGTATGCGAATCCAGGTCTAAACACAACTCGAAGCCCACAACGCATCGTCGCTACAGCGGAACCCAACGCGGAAAAAAGGCTTGATCAGCTTCGTCAAGGGCGCGTAGATGCTGCACTGAATCTTGAGAGGGTCGAGGGTAAACTCCAGTTTGAATCAAGCCTCCAATGGGGAAAGGCAACCAACACACTCTCTATCATCTACTACTTGAACTGCTTCCAAGGCCTCTTTTCCTCACCAAAAGCACGTCTTGCCATCAATCACGCAGTCGACACAGAAGCACTGATTCGCGATGTATTCCACAACCTCGCTGTACCCGCGACGACCATCGTCAGTCCCTTTCATCTTGGAGCAGAAAATGCAGCGCTCAAACCAATTCCATACGATCAGGCCAAAGCACGAAGTCTTCTCAAGGGTCTGAACATCGAGGCACCCATTGTTCTTCGTACACCAACATACATGCCTGAGCGGGCTGAAGCCATTACACGCTTCGTAGCCGCTTCCCTGGAAGCAGTAGGCTTGAACGTAACTGTAGAAGTAGAAACCGATCGTCCGGCATATGCTCAGCAGGTTGGCCACGACAAGAGAATCGGCGACATGGCGCTGTTCGATTCTTCACCCCATAGCACGTACCGCGTGCTCGATGACAAGATCTCGAGCGCGAATAGAGCGGTGTGGTGGCAGGGTTATGAGGATGCTGAAGTGGAGAGGCTCATCAAAGCTGCGAACCGTTGTGTGGAGGATAAGGATAGACAGGATGCGTATGGACAATGCCTGAAGCGGCTGAACGAAAATCCACCTTGGCTCTATTTGGTACATCCTATTGAGGTCTTTGGTGCAAGATTAGACGTGCACGGGCTTAGCATAAATTGTAAAGGAGCTCTTGATATTGAATAAAAATATACAATTTCACACACGCGTTTCAAGTCAATCCATTAAAACAATAAAACCTTTACGCTGACTTAGGTATTGATGAATCTGGGAACTGTGGAGTTTAAGACTACGAACAACAGGCAATGTCCAACATCATATGAATGCTAACCCTGCAGCAGCTAAATTCAATTTATTAATATTATACATCTATACTGAAGATGGAACCGAGGTGACTACTATGCGAAACCCGTTACCGCGCCAGAAACCACCCGGCTCAAGACTACCACGATAGGTACATGCAATTTTGGCTCTCCCACTAGAGAAACAGCCACCGCGCAGCACTCGTCGTAAAGATGCCGGAGCTTCTTGGGCTTCTCGGCCGTCATCGCGCCACGGATATTTGAAAGTTGGGGTGGTCATATTGTCACCCCAGAGTGTTGTGCACCATTCCCAGATGTTGCCCGACATATCATAACATCCGTGAGGGGAGCGACCTTTGGGGAACAGACCAACAGAACAAGTGGTATTAAATCCAGATTCTTCGTAGTTGGCACTATCATCTTGCCATTCTGTGCCCCATGGAAATATCGGCTCTGAACTGTCTTTGGTGTTCTGGTCTCCACGAGAAGCCCGTTCCCACTCTGGCTCAGTTGGTAGACGCACGTGCTCATTAATCCCGATTTTCCCCAGCGAGCGCCAACGGGTTGTCAACCATTTGCAATAGGCTACCGCATCATTCCAACTCAGGTCGGTTGCTGGTGCATTTTGTCTGTCTGGAGCAAATCCATCAGGACTTTGCCACTGGCGGCATGTATCCTTTACAAAAATGGAGTAGTCATGATTGACCACAGGATAAAGACCGATACGAAAACTATGGAGTGCTATTGTCTCTACAGGTTGAGAATTTGGATGGGTTTCAGATCCGAGAGGGAAATCTCCAGCTGGCACAAAGGCAAGAGCTGTTAGATCTCTAGGATCACCCAACCGGGATAGAACACGGCCGGCCTGCTCCCTTTGCATAGTTGGTAGTTTTGTTTCCCGAATGATATCTAACATGTGACCCGGAATCTGATCTGGTAGATGGCTTGGGTCAGTTGTAACATCAGACACTAATAGCGAGCCAAGCTGAGCATTGTACCCTGAACCACGGGCGAGTTCTCTGATTAGTTTGCCAGCTTTGCCAGCTTTGTCGAGGCGAGCTAGCAAACTACGCAGTACTGGCTCGGAATCCAATGGATTTCGGTGGAACAAGGCAATTGCCATTTCCACAGGTGAATTGAAAAGATGATGAGCAGCCAACAATTGCTGGACGGCCTTGGATGAAAATCCTTCAGTCACTGAACCATGTCCGAGGTGATTAAATGCCTGTGCTGTTAGTTTATCGGAGGTAGTCTTTTCAGGAGCAACAACTGCCAACCACGCGTCTAGGAGATCTTCAGCACGATCTCCTCGATCATTCGCCTGTAATGCAATAGCAAAAAATGCAGGATTGGCCGCTGCTGCACCTATTCCGATTGCAACATCTGATGGCTCAATTCGCATTGAGCTGCTCAGCCTTTGTCGTCTTTGTAACTTGAGTAGAGGTAGTAGGTCATGCCGGGTGACTTCAGATGGTAATCCCCAATGCTTGACAGCTCTAGCCTCTCCCAGAAATAGGAGATTGACATTATCAAGCTCCCTGACTAGATCGAGTATTTTTGCGACCAGACTTGAGCCTTCCTCCCCAGCCTTGTGAATAGAGTCGAGAACTATCAAAAATCTATATCTTGCTTCTTGGCCACCAGCTTGAACGGAGATAAATTTAGGCAAAGTTTCGTCGACGAAGGCCTTCAATGTCTCTGGACTATCTATCGCAAGATAACAAGGCATAATATTTTCCACCGACCATTGCTCATCATAAAATACCCCTTCCTCATTGCGAACCAGAGGTTGAGGATTTATTGGCCCTGTAGTTGCTAGTTTAAAAGCAAGGTGTTTTGCGAATGTGGTTTTGCCACTGCCACTAGGACCACTCAGTAACAAGAGCTTATGGTCTCTCACCAATTCGAGAGCAGAAAAGTAAACAGGAGGTTCCGACTTATCGTTAGCGTTTCTTTTCCGAAATCCTTTGGCAGCTTTGTCCTCGGAAGTGAAATTGACCAGCAAGGGAATATATCCTTGGGCCAGGTTCAGGACCTGGCCATCTGGTGCAATCAATAGTGGTTCTTCACCGAATGCCGCAGCGCACGCGCGATGGTGTTCTATAATGTCCATCGCACAACTGATTATTAGATATCATTGGCATTTGCAGTAGTCTGTCTGAATTAATATATGAGGCTCCGTCACCAGCGAGATTGCCTACATGAGTCTCGGCCAGGCATAATAGTAATATCTTGCCAGCAAGCCCGCAAAGGAGGGTCCAACGCTCACCCTAAACATCACGGCCAGCAATTATATGGAGATGGTCAACAATGGGGGAAGCTGAAGCTTTTTGTGGAATTCTTCAGCACGAACTATAATTTCTAATAAGCCCCACATCTCTCCCCAAAACGATAAGACGACATTTTTTCCGAATGTGGCATCATTTAATCACGAGAATTCCATTCTTCACTTCCAGAGATTATTTCCAATAATAGAAATAAACACAGAGCGCGGTCGTCACCATCATCACCAACGGTCCACAGAAACATCAAAAACTTTCACGCCCCAAATCCACCAAGATGCCGCTTTCCACCACCTTCACGCTGCCAAGCTCACCCTCCGCCCTCATCTTACCCGAAGACAATAAAGCCAGTCTTTTTCTCTGCTTCATCTCGTCAAATGATCCGGTAACGAATCAGTCATGGTGTCCCGATGTCCGAGCCGCATTGCCGCATATCCACGCTGCCTTTGCCGGCGATGGACTTGAGGGCGCTTTGGTGGAAGTAGGGCAACGACCCGAGTACGTCTTGTATAGCCCTTGAGACGCCATCTTCTCACTCGGTAGCGTAATTGGTAAAGATGTTCTCAAAAGCTGATAGTTAAACATAGATGGAAGAAACTAGACAATACGTTCAGAGTCGACTGGAATGTTCACAATGTCCCAGCGTTGGTCCGGTATCAACGCGTCGATGGGACGGTGAAAGAGACGGGGCGGTTGGTGGAAGATGAGATCTTAGACGCAAAGAAGCTTCACGAATTGCTCGGAAAATCTGCATGAAGGTGAAGATGGCTC
>Ga0247804_10000881_pt1 | contig 13915 bp, 12 predicted proteins | sample UWRJL029104C1_FD_181142 | JGI IMG/M metagenome (GOLD analysis project Ga0247804, IMG submission 181142) | Plant litter microbial communities from Arlington Agricultural Research Station in Wisconsin, United States - UWRJ-L029-104C-1 | ecosystem: Environmental > Terrestrial > Plant litter >...
TAATCAGCACAAGCTGTTTCTTGTCTGCTTTTGCCATACGATCAAGAAGGCGCAGGTTCACAGCACTTTGTAATGTCCCTGCTCGTTTCGGAGGAACTACGGCGACGATTTTTTCTTTGGCTTTTTTTATTTTGCCAATAATGGCCGTAACATCGTCGTCGACATCAATGTAAATAACGTCTTTATTCATGTTAAATTCTCAGAAGGCGATTAAGTTTTTCTTTAATAGAATCACCCTCTCCACTCCCTAATATTGTATCATAGCCAACCCGCAGCAATCCCATTGCGGTTATGAATGTATGGTCAGTCACGTCATTCGTCGTATCGGTAACTCCAATAACTTCTGAAGGGTTGATGTGATGCACGGTTGGTTTTTTGGTGAACGGAAGGTCTTTGTGCCACTCGCTTGATTCAAGGGCGGTCACAAGTTTCTCGAGACTTGATCCACCACCACAAAGCAAGATTCGATTTGGAAGGTGATCGATAGAATCAAATTCACTTAGAGCCAGTTCGACACCAGCAATCCATACTTCAAGCGTCTTATCGATTGCTTCATTTACGTCTTTTGCAACGCTTGGTTTGATCTGATTGTGACCAATATTCACCTTTAATTTCTCGGCGTCTTTATAAGAAAGCTCCATCTCACTTGCAATCGTCTGCGTAAAGCTTCGACCACCGATACCAAACATCTTAGTTCCTTCGACTCCACCATCGTTTACAACAGCTATATCAGTCGTACCACCACCAACGTCAGCAAGAATAGCGGTAAAGTTACTGTTTGCATCGTTACCCAGCACTGAACGGCTGACAGCAAAAGGTTCTGCGGCAACCGCTAATAGCTCAAGGGATAGTTCATCAGCAACCCGTTCGAGCGCGCCAATGTGCACCATTGGTGCAAAGGCGGTATAAATCTGGACCGCGACATCTCGTCCTTGGAAACCAATTGGGTTACTAACTTTATAGCCATCGATGTGAATACTCACAAGGGCACTGTTCACTAATTTTACTTCAACTTCATCATTGCCAGATTCAAGCGCAATCTGTCGCTGCGCTTTAATTTGAGCCCGTTCTTGGACTTTTTCGATAATAAATTCCATTTCAGATGTGTCGAGTGGACGGTCTGGTTGAGGACGACGATAGCGAATCGTATCTGTAACACCCTTTACAAGCTCGCCAGCAATACCAATCACTACCCTTTTTGCCTGTAAACCGGCCTGTTCTTCAGCATCAGCCAAAGCTTCTTCACAGTTACGCACAACGCCTGAGATGTCGGCAATTGCTCCAGAGTGCATATCGCTGACGTCCTGACGTGAACGCCCGACACCAACAATTTCAAGATCTTCGCTGCCTACCTTAGCGATAAGAGCTTTAACAAACTCCGTTCCGATATCAAGTGCAACAATGTAGTCATCTGCCGGTGCTTTTTTTCGGCTTTTTCGAAGTTTTTCTAATACCATATTACGCTCCATTATATAACATTGGTGCTTATGCTCCTAAAGGTTGTAAATTATTGTTAAATATGCTATAATATAGATATGACACCTCAGAGTGAATTTGTGCCAGTTGGAAAATTAGTTATCGGCTCTCGTTTGCTAGAGCTTGATTTTATTGATCAACAAAATCTGATTGCAGAAATGAAACAAACAGGCAAAGAACTTGAGACAAGTCCCCTTGTTAAACCGAGTTTTAAAGAGGTTAAGCTCGGAAGAATTGCACTTCTTGGCCTAGACGGAGAAAAGAGCGAGGATAAACTTTGGGTGCAATTTTCTGAAACCTCTGATAATAAAAGAAGTGCCGCCATTGATCTTCTTGAAGAGGGTAAAATCACCCATCTTAAACTGAGTCATACAGATAATGAATGGCAAGTATGGCCAAATGGCGCCAAGGCACCTACACAAACTATTTCAAACGAGCAAGTTGTTGCGGCAATTCATCCAAAACTACGCAATAAGGAGGCGCTTGGCCCACTTCAGGATCTTATTAGCTTTGAGTCAATGATGATCCCCCACCTCCTCGCATCATACCTTGAAAAGTCGGCACATCGACGAGAGAAAAAGCTGCTCTACAAAGCATCAGATGCCCTCATCCAAGGTATTGGATCAATCACACCAGAAGTCGACACCTCACTTATTACCGCCATTGATACAGAATTAGGCATCTTTCACAACAATGGTCGCTCTATCCATAGACTTGCGACACGTGCACCATACAAACTTGGAACTACTGAAGTAAAAAAAGAATATTCTTACCACGCAGAAACGAGTGACCGCGCTTTTTATACGACTGAAGGGAAAGTCTCTATCTCTAGTACCGATGGATATAACCAAATGCAACTAGAAAATTATGCCTCAAGTGATCAGTTTGCTAATGAGCCACTCTATTCACTACACCGAAGCCTTGGAACACTACGTGCTCAGTACGGGCTCGAAGATCAAGATCAACCAGCTGCCTAAACGAGTACGGCTTTGATACGCCGGATACCGGCACTGCTTGATTCTTCTTTGAGAATCTTGAAAACTTTATCACCAGGTTGAATCAACTCAAGCGTATGCCCAACGTGAGGACCACCACAAATCTCAAAGCTAAATGGTTTCTCTTCGTTATCAGCAATCATTTTATATACTTTCACAGTTTCGCCGTAACGATCACCAAACTGTCCTAATGCGCCCATTTCTTCGCGGGCAACAGTCGTTGGGTATTCAGCATAACTGACCTTAAGGTCTTTGTTAATCTCGCGGTTGACGATATCTTCAACTTCTTTCAGTTGCTCTGGGGTGACTTTTTCAGGATGAGAAAAGTCAAAACGAAGTCGTTCTTCGGTAATATTAGAACCGTGTTGCACAACGTGATCACCAAGTACCTGACGAAGTGCGGCATACATCAGGTGAGTCGCAGTGTGGTATTGTTTGTGAATTTCAGTTTGGCCACCAAGGCCACCCTTGAAAGTACCTTTTGCAGCAGTTTGAGAACGTTCACGTTGCTCTTTCATCTTGGCGTCAAATTCTTCGCGCCATGTTTCAGACAGCGTAATTTCTTGCTTGAAAGCTTCTTCAGTTGAAAGTTCAACCGGAAATCCATAGGTGTCATACAGTATGAAGAGTTCAGCGCCAGTAATACCGTCGGCCTTACGCTTGGTTAGCTCAGCAATACCTTTTCGGAGCGTCTGACGGAAAACCTTTTCTTCCTTAACAAGAGTCGCAATAATTTCATCGCGCTTCGCAGCAACCTCAGGATAATCATCAGCGTACATGTCAGCAATCACCGGAACAACACCTTCAAGGAAGTTTTGCTCAATACCTAGGTCAAACGCAAAACGTACCGCACGACGAATGAGACGCCGCATCACGTAGCCCTGCTCTTTATTTGAAGGTTTCACGTCATCAACCGCAAGGAAGGTAGCGGCACGAAGGTGATCAGCAATCACACGCATACTCGCGGTATTACTTTCATAGCTTTTTCCAGATAATTTCTGTAACTGTTCAACGATTGGCCATAGAAGGCTGATCTTAAAAACGTCAGGACTGTTAATTTGCGCAGCTGCGATCCGTTCGAGCCCGCCGCCAAAGTCGACATTTTTCTTTTCAAGTGGCTCAAATGAACCGTCTTCAAGACGTCGATATTGCATAAAGACCTGGTTACCGATTTCCATAAATTGACCACTGTCACTTGCAGGGTGCGCAAGTCCATATCCCTCAGCATGATTCTCCGGACCAAAGTCATAGAATACTTCACTGTCTGGACCGCATGGGTCACCGATAGGAGTTTTGTCTAAACCACCGCCACGAGACCACCAGTTTTCGCCATCATCATAGAAGAAAATACGTTCACCAGGTTTAATACCGCGAGCATCACCATCAGCCTGTGAACCAACTTCAACAATTTTCGCTTCAATACCTTTTTCTTCAAATACTTTTTGCCAAATGTTTGCAGCCTCGTCATCACGAGGAATACCGTGTTTTTCGTCACCGATAAAGGCAGTGACGTAAATTTTGTTTGGATCGAGTCCAACTTTTTCAGTCAGGAATTCAAAGAACCAGCGAATTTGCTGTTCCTTAAAGTAGTCACCCAGGCTCCAGTTCCCTAGCATCTCAAAGAAAGTCGTGTGACGGTTATCCCCTACATCTTCAATATCCTGTGCACGGAGGCAAGTCTGGCTGTCAACAAGACGAAGCCCATCCTGGTGCGATTCGCCAAGCAAATAGGGAAGCAAAGGCTGCATACCGCTACCAGTAAACAAGGTTGAAGGGTCGTTATAAGGGACGAGTTTCGCTCGCGGAATAATCGCGTGGCTACGTTCTTTGAAAAATTCTAAATAAGAGTTGCGGATATCTTGGGCGTTCATCTCTGTTATTTTAACAGCAAGAACGCCATTTATCAATTAACCGCTGCAATTATTGACGTTGTCGATTCACCTTGAGACTAATGACAAGGAGACCGATTAAAATCACACTTCCTGAAACAATCATCGCAATCTGAAGCGCAATTGATGACGCCTTCGCTTGTCGCTCAAGACGCTCTTTTTGTGCCTGAATTATCTTTTTGTATCCTGTATTAGGGGCGCCTATTGTCACCGATTGACCAACACCAAGAACGGTCACTGTATAAGGACCAAAGAGCTGAACTTCGCCGTCACTTGCAGCGGTTACCTGCACCATAACTGTGTGCGTGCCAGGTTCAAGGTCGCTTGGCAGTGTACAAGACCAAAAACCATTCACGTCAGCAGTGGTCGTACAAGTAACTGGGTCTGAGTGTACGGTCACAAGGATAGTATCAAAAGGATTAGCGACACCGCTAAAGGTTGGGCGTTTGGAAATTACCAACCCATTCTCTAGTTCTGATCCTCCAACATTTGTCGTCGGCTCCGTTGGTGTGGGCGCAACTGGTGTCGCGTAGGCACCAGGCACTAATCGCGTTACAGCTCCGCTAATTGACCTGTAATACGCATTTTCGTCAAATGAAGCCACCCACGCAGTACCAAATCCTGTTGCATCCATATTCCATGTTGCCCCACCATCTAACGACAAAATACCAAAACCACTTTGATAGTTTTGTACATCGTATGCGTCAAGAAGAATTTTTGTTCCATCCGCATTTGTCATAACGCTGTTATAGCTATACACGGCATCGCTTTCTAATAGCATCTCCCATGTCGCTCCGTAGTCTACTGATTTACGAAGAGAAGTAACTCCAATACCATCAACTTCGACGCCATACAAAATATTTGTTTCGTCAGCATAAGCAACGTTAAACCAAGTATTATAACCACCTTCGTCACCACTCTCAGCTACCTTCACCCAGCTTATCCCGCCATTTGTAGAGCTAAATACGCCCGACTCATTGTCTACCGTAGTACCCACTGCAAAATAGCGTGAACCATCTGAAGAAGCAACTACACTTGACCAGTCGCCATACCCTGTTGAATCAGAAGCCGTCCAAGTCTGTCCTGTATCATCTGAAACAAATAATTTACCAGGACCATATTCACCGTCTCCGTCATCATCGTTGCTTCCGATTGAAGTAATGAGATGCGTGCCATCTGATGACACCCCTAGTGCCATCCTGGAATAAGATTGACCGAGAGAATCAATGCGAGTCCAAGTAGACCCTTTATTTTTTGAAATCCATACATACCCATCCATATCTATCACGGCAAAAACAGTTCCATCTGCACTAATGGAAACGCTGGTATTAGGTTCAAATGGCGTCGCACTATTACTCACACGGTAATCTAGCCAGGAACTTTGACCCACACTGTTGAATGCCCGTACGCGGAACTGATATTCGATATCGTTAGTAAGGCCACTTACTGTATAGCTGTGCGCGTTTGGAGAAACTGTTGTAGAAGCACTTTGCCAACTATTCGCTGTTCGTTCCTTGTATTCAACCTCGTACCCAAGTAATTCTCCTCCAGTATCAGACGGGCTTTCCCAAGTAAGATTTACTGCGTGGTTACCTGCAGACAACCCTATATTTAAAGGTGCAGTAGTCTTATAAAACGGGTTTGTACCAAAAGAGGTATACTCAGCAGCTTCACTACTGCCAATACTATTCACGGCACTCACCCGAATATCATAATCGGTACCCGGTTCAAATGTCGTGACGTGTATTTTGGTAGCCGTAGATGCCGTATGAGCAACCTCAATCCATTCGGATGTTCCGTCTTTTCTATATTCAAATTTGTAATCAGTTATACTAGACCCGCCGTCATCGATTGAAGATCTCCAGATAAAGTAATTATCCGTATGACCACCTCCGCCAGAAAAAGGAAACAGGTTACTAGGAGCGGAAGGAACAGATGCTACCACTAGTGGAACAGTCGCTTTCCAGATATCAGTCGACGGACCACCTGCAAATACCGTACCGTTCTGGCCGATAGCGACAGCAGACCAATCAATGTAGTCTTCATTTTGTGTATCTGTCTGGCGCGCCCAGTTTATTCCAGTATCGTCTGTTGTTACGATGAAATTGTCGGCAGCGACAACAATCTGCCGGCCATTATTTGAGGTAGCGAATGTATTAAAAATAGTATTATTATTCCCACCCGCATTCGACTGAAGCCACTCTTTGTATGGTTCATCGTTAAAGTTTCGCATAGTGAAAATACTAGAGGGATTTAATGCATGAACAAGTGTTCCGTCCGCTGAAATAGCCACCTTTACGACATTAAAATATATGCTTTCTTCGGATCGTACCCAACTCGTACCTCCGTTATAAGAAAAGTAGGTGCCAGATGTACCACTGCCCTGTGCTGTCGCCACCATCGTCTGTCCGTTAGCTGATGTAGCGACATCACGCCACTGTGCGTCTGGAGCGCCCGATGCTTGCCACGTAACTCCGGAATTTGTAGATATATAAATCCCACCAGTTCCTGTTGCAGCAATCAGACGTGATCCATCGACAGAGGAATCAACTGCTTTCCAGGTTGTGACAGGAAGGTTTGGAATTTGCGACCAACTTTGTCCTGCATCTGATGACAAATATACATACTCATCTTGGTCTGACGTTACTGCAATAATAGTATTGCCATCATTTGATATAGCGGCGTCTTTCCAATTACGAATCCCTGCTGCAACCTGTGCATTCCATACATCCCCCGCAGCATTAGAAGTATATATTGACCCTCCGCTTATCGCACCAATAAGGTGACTTCCGTTACGAGAAGCAGCAAAAGCCGACCATTCTCCATTTAAGGCAATTTGCGACCAGCTATACCCCGCTTCTGCAGAGGCAGAGCGAGATGATGTCGATACGATAGTAGCTACCGCGCTTAAAAGGAATATTCCGACAACGACAAACAGAGTGCTTCTTTGCATGTAGGTGCGCGCCGCACGTGAATGCACGTATGCATTAAGTTTACTCATGTATCCCCTTGTTCCTATCGAATCTATTGTATAAACAATAGCACAATCAGCCCTTAGTATCTAGCAGTTTGGAATACCAGCGCCCCACCAATATGACTTCACATTAACTCCCGTTTTACAGACAGCTTTTGCTTCATATGTGACGAGTAGTGCATAAGAGTCTGCACTCGTGGGGTCATTCGTATCAATAGCGCCCCTTACGTACCGGTAATCGGTAGCTGAATCTGCTTGGTTTCTAGGATCGTGTGGAATGCTCTTTATGTGCGTAGGGACTAGCTCTTGTGCCAGTAAACTTACGGAACAATCCGCACCATCCGCAGAACACACTGATGGATATTGACTTTTTTCAGCGTGATATTTATCGAGAGCTAATTTAATTTGCGTAATGTCGCTTGCGCGATCAGTATCACGTGATCGCTGTTGAATCCCAGTATAGGAAACAACCATTATCGTCGAAAGAATACCGATCACCACAATCGAAACAAGTAGCTCGATAATGGTAAATCCTTGATTTTTTGCCCACATTTTTTTCATAGTATACGTTCAGTTTATCATGACGCTTATGGCAATACATATATCTCATTTCTAGACATCAAAAACCCGCCTATTCTGGCGGGCTTTTGATCAAACGTACTCTTTATTCTTCGTCATCAGACTTGTCTTGAAACTCTTCCTTCTTATCCTCAATAAAATCCTTGAGTTCATCTGCTTTTTCCTCAGCAGCATCCTGTACGTCTTCGGCTTTATCTTTTACATCGTCGGCTACGTCTTCAGCTTTTGCTTGCGCATCGTCAAATAGTCCCATAGACTCTCCTTTGTTAAGATTAGTACTCTTATAAGTATAAAATCTTATACTGAAATTGAACTGATAGAAAGCCTATTCAGCAATAATTCCGCCGCCAATACATGTATCGCCGTTATAGATGACTACCGACTGTCCCGCAGCGGCTGCACGTTCTGCGTCCTTCAATACAAGTTTTACGTCACCGTCTTCATACGTAACGTTCGCAGATACCAGCTGAGCACGATGACGAATACGAATGTGGTATGTTCCCTCAACTGGTGCATCATTTATCCAGTGCACATTCGAAAGTACTAATTCCGGTTTCCATAATTTTTCATCATTAAGGTCGGTAGTTACATAAACTTCGTTTTTATCCATATCCTTGCCTACGACGTAATATGGAAGTCCGCCACCTAAATCAAGTCCGTGACGCTGGCCAATTGTATAGAAAATTGCGCCGTCATGCTGCCCTAATACCTTGCCTGATTTTTTATCGATAATTGATCCGGCAGTTTGCTCAACGTATTGCGAAAGGAATTCACGAATTCCAATCTGACCCACAAAACATATTCCTTGGCTGTCTTTTTTCGCTGCCGTATACAAACCTCGTTCTTTGGCCATTTCGCGTACGACTGGCTTTGTAAATTCACCTAAAGGAAAAAGTGTTTTCTCTAAAGCTTTTCCAGTCACACGGTACAAGAAATATGTTTGATCTTTATTTGTATCAACTGCCTGTTTGAGCACGCCATTTTCAACACGAGCATAGTGACCAGTTGCTATCATGTCGGCACCATCTTCAAGCGCAGTTTCTAGGAAAAGTTTAAACTTTACTTCTTGGTTACACATAATGTCCGGATTTGGTGTGCGGCCTAATTTATACTCTTCGATCATGTAATCGACGACTTTATGTTTGTATTCGTTCTCAAAATCAAAGACTTTAAAATCAATTCCTAGTTGCACGGCGACGCGCTTCGCATCCGCTAAATCATCAGCCCATGGGCATTTCATTCCAGGCAAATCTTTTGTCCAGTTCTTCATATAAACGCCGGTTACATCATAGCCTTGTTCTTTTAAAAGCGCTGCGGTCAGACTCGAATCAACACCACCACTCATACCTACATATACTTTTGTCATGAGGTTGCTCCTCCGATATAAAAGGCGCCGATCTTTGCAACCTCTCCGCCAGCCAACCACCATCCACGCGGTGTTACCCACCACCAGAAAGACCAGTCTTTATCCACAAGCAATGGGTGATTTAAAACAGTAATGTTCGTATTCTCCTTTTTAAACTCAAGTGCCGAACGCCTTTGGTGGTACCCAGAAGTTACTAAAATCACTGAGTCTAAATTATTATTTGCGAATATAGTGTGACTGTTTAATGCGTTTTCTTCAGTTGTTGCTGCTTCTTCGTCAATAAAGATTGAGGCGGCTGGAATACCGGCATCAATTGCACGCTCACGCATCGTAGCAGCATTACTTGGTCCAGTTTTATCCTGAGCAGCACCAGTAAAAACAATAGTACTCGCCCAGCCATTTTCAAATAATTTTATACCTTCATCTGTACGAGCCTGCGTATCACCACCACTCAGTACAACGATGGCATCCGCTTTTCGGCATTTTGCACTTCCATTTTCTGGTGAATCACCGCATCCAATAAAATCATTTGGCTGTAGGTACAGGCTTATACCGCCAATTAATGCGACGAGAACTGCGGGAATAATAATAAGCCACCTTATCATGCCTGTACTCGATCGTATTCACGACGCACTTCTTCGATAATATACTCAGCTGCTTTTGCTATATTTTCTTCATTTGAAAGATGGCCGAGTGTCATTCGAAGACTTCCATCGGCAACTTCAGGCGCCAGGCCAATCGCAGTTAACACATGCGAACGGGTGCCTTTATTTGCCGCACATGCACTTCCAGTTGCAACCAAAACACCGCGTGATTCAAGCGCAAACAGAACTCGCTCGGCATCAAGATGAGGAAATGAAATATGAAGATGCCCAGCAAGGCGATGCTTGCGATGACCAGACAGTACAGCGTTCGGGAATGCGGTAACTAATTTCAATTCGAGACTATTACGTAATTTTGCGAGACGATCAGACTCATAGCGACGATGCTCGGTCGCCAGTTCAAGCGCTTTCGCAAACCCAATCGCCCCCGCAACATTTTCGGTACCACTTCGAATACCTCGTTCTTGTCCCCCACCACGGACCTGGGGTTTCAATTCAACATGTGACGCCGACCAGAGTAAACCTACTTGTTTTGGACCGTAGACTTTTGCGGCATTGAGCGTCAACAAATCAACGCCTAGTCGCCCAATATTCACATCTAGTTGTCCGACTCCTTGTGAAGCGTCACTATGAAGATAAATTGGTGTACGATCACCACGTGCAAGTCGAGTGTCACGTTCTGTCCGAACAACTTCTGCAATATCACGCAGTGGCTGAATAGTTCCCAGTTCATTGTTCGCAAGAGCAATACTGACCAAACGGGTGTCTGGACGAATTGCTGCTTTGATAACTGCCGCCGAAACAAGCCCGCGTTCATCCGCTAGTACAAGTGTATGATCAAGCTGCTTCGCGGCTTCAAGAACCGCGTGGTGTTCGACATTTCCCGTTACGATATGACCACCAATACTATAGAAAGCGAGGTTGACTGATTCGGTTGCTCCGGCCGTCATGACTATTTCATCACCTTTTGCACCAATAGCACGAGCCAAGCTGTCCTTAGCTGCTTCGTAAGCACGACGCACGACAATCGATGGAGCGTACGGTGCTGAGGGATTAAAAAAGTCATCAAAAAAATACGCCTGCATCGCAGCAAGTACTTTAGGGTCCATCGGTGTTGCCGCCGCATGGTCAAGATAAATCATAGAGTCCTTCACTACACTTATTATAGCAGTTAGGCTGCCAAGCCGAGATCATCTTTTGAGATATAAAGTTCTGAAATAGCGTCGTGATACTGAGGAATAATTTTGTAAATTGTTTCGGCTTCGCCTTCAGCAAGTTGTACTAATTTTCCATCAACGAGTTTTGCAATTGACCCATCGATAAATTGGTACCGCGCAACCATAGGGCCGACGGAATCATGTACTTCATAAAACCAATCACCTTGTTGGTACCAGAAACGCTGATTTACGACACCGGGTGCAGAAGGGAGAACACGAGGACTTCCACCAATTGTACTTTCCGCCTCGACAAGTTTGTCGTGAAGTGTGCGAGGAATTGCATTAGTACTAAATAAGTTTGTTACAGCATCACGTGCACGTTCGACACGAGTCTTCTTTGGAAGGTTAGCTTCAGTTGCCATGCTTCGATAGCTATCGATACGATTTTCGATCATTTTTACTTCGTCAAAGGCACTTAACAATTCACGAATTTCAGGAGTATCTAAAGCAGACTCAACTTCTTGAATCAATTCAGGACTTGCCTGTACTTCTAATGATGGTATGTGGAATTGATTATTGTCCATGGTGGTAATCTTTATTAACTAGATTGCAAATAACTTTTGGGCATTTGCGGTTGTTGCAGATGCAATTACTTCGACTGAAATACCCCGCCGTTCGGCATGATATTCAGCGATATTCCTCACAAATGCTGGCTCGTTTACTTTACCACGAAATGGAGCTGGCGTCAAGAAGGGGGCGTCAGTTTCAAAGAGTAAACGGTCGAGTGGGATACTATCAAACATTTCTTTTTGCGATTCATCTTTTGTGAAAGTACTGATTCCATTCACGCCAATATATAAGCCTCTCGAAAGTGCTGCCTCAAGCTGCTCTTTCGTATCGGTGAAACTATGGAGCACACCACGTATCCCTGGATACTTATCAAAGATTGGCCAAAAATCATCAAATGCTTCACGGACATGAAAAATAATTGGTAAATTATGTGCTGAAGCTATTTTAATTTGCGCTTCGAGAGCTTCAACTTGCAACTCTTTTGGACTATGTGTATAGAAATAATCGAGACCGATTTCACCAACGGCAATGATTTTATCCGAACTACCCGCTAATGTCTCTACGATGTCATAGCCATCTTTCGTATCGTGAGGATGTACCCCAATTGACGCCCAGGTAGACGGATGTGTTTCAGAAAACGTAATCGCAGCACGAGAGCTTTCTTCGCTGGTCCCCACACAGATTAATTTCGTCACTTCAGATTCTTTTGCACGTTCAAAAACCTCTTCAATAGGAAGTGGGAAATCAGCTTCATGAATATGACAGTGTGTATCGATAAACATCTTAAACCTTTGGTGCGTGAGGATCAGGCGTGTGAATGTATACTTTCGGGAAAAGAACGCCTTCAGGCATTTTCACGACACCGCTTTCAAAGATTTCATGAATTCTTGTAGCTGCATTTGGAAGGAACGGAAGCAGCAGGTCACCAATTTGAATCAATGCCCCTGCGCAGTGTGCCAAAATTTCTGAAAGATGCGGCTCGGCTTCTGGATCTTTACCGATACCCTTCGCAACTTCCCATGGCTTCACGTTATCGATATATTGGTTAAGGCTGCGGACCATGTTCCATACTTCGTCGATGGCTTTGTTAAATTCAAGACTTTCCATAGCGGCGTGGTACGCACTCATATCATGTTCGGTTTGTTCAGATTCACCAATAACACCTGCTTGGTATTTCATAAGCATACCACCTACACGTTGAATCAAGTTTCCAAGATCATTCCCTAATTCACTGTTGTACGCTGTTTCAAATTTCTCCCAGGTAAAGTCACCGTCTTCGAGTGTTGGAATGTGGCGAGAGAAGAAATAACGGAAGGCATCAAGTCCATAGTTATCAATAATCTCGTTTGGATCAATAACATTTCCAACAGTCTTAGAGATTTTTGCTCCGCCAATGTTCACAAATCCATGCGCCAATAATTTCTTTGGTAATTGAAGTCCGATACCCAAAAGCATTGCAGGCCAAATGCCGGCGTGAAAACGAAGGATGTCTTTTCCAATAACCTGTACATCAGCAGGCCAGTATTCTTGCCATTCAGCACGGTCAGGGTATCCCAAAACGGTGATGTAATTTGCAAGCGCGTCGAGCCATACATACATAATTTGATCTGGGTCACCAGGAACAGGAATTCCCCAAGTCAAGCTTTTTCGTGGACGTGAAACACTGACGTCGGCAAGCCCGTCTTTAATAAGATCGAGGAATTCTAACTTACGGAAGTCAGGATAAATTTGCATTGTTCCGTCAGTAAGCGCTGCACGGATTTGTTCGGTAAAAGCGCTGGTTTTAAAGAAATAGTTTTCTTCACTCACTTGTTCATATGGGGCTTGGTGGTCGGGGCAGATGCCGTTTGTTGACTGAACTTCTTTATCGGTAAAGAAGGCCTCGTGACCCACGCAGTACCAACCGGTGTATGAACCTTTGTAGATATATGGTTTTAGTTTTTCCCAAATATACTGCACAGAAGCAACGTGATGGTCGTCAGTTGTACGAACAAAGTCAGTGTAGCTTGCACCCACTTTTTTCATAAGATTTTCAAAGTTTACGTACGTACCGTCGGTGTAGGCTTTCGGTGTAATCCCCAGTTCAGCTGCTTTGGCGGCAATTTTATTACCATGTTCATCAGTACCAACCTGGAATCGTACTTGGTGACCATTCTGCATTTGGTAGCGTGTCCAAATGTCAGCAATTAAATAATCGAGGGCGTTCCCAATGTGAGGTGTCCCGTTAACATAGGGAATAGCAGTTGCAATGTAGAGTTTCTTTTCCATTGAGTTCTATTCTAACAGAGGCAGCAAGAAATCGCTACT
>Ga0247804_10000882_pt1 | contig 13910 bp, 16 predicted proteins | sample UWRJL029104C1_FD_181142 | JGI IMG/M metagenome (GOLD analysis project Ga0247804, IMG submission 181142) | Plant litter microbial communities from Arlington Agricultural Research Station in Wisconsin, United States - UWRJ-L029-104C-1 | ecosystem: Environmental > Terrestrial > Plant litter >...
CACCCCAGGGTATGGAGCAGGTATCTACTTTAGTAGCAGGACTTGCTTTGCCGGGAGGAGCAAAAACCTTACTAGGAAAGCTTACTCCCGAATTAAGGGTTGCGGTAGAAGCATTAGTAGGTGGCAGTAGGGAAAGGGCTGCTGCTAAGGGGGTAGCGAATGGATTAAGTAAGACCATATCGGTACAAAAGCAAGCAAGGCATCTTGCGGGAACAGCAAAAGAAGGCGGTGGTTTTCTAAATAGTATAGATGACGCTCAGTCCGTTTTAAATGCTATTCATTCAGGCGAAGCCGCATATTTGGGAACATCAAAAGCAGGGCATCAAGTATATAGGTTTAATGGGGTAACAGGAACTAATGTGAATTTGGGTGCAGGAATTACAAGTCAACCAACAAATGTATTTATTATAAAAGGTACAACTAGTCCAAGCGTTGTTCCTACAAGCCCACTTTGGAAACCTTAGTTTTATGAAGTACAATTTTGATTACATAAATTTGAAATATAATTTGATTAGCTGTTTTCTAATTAAAGCGGATAAGTCTGTTTTAGACATTAGTTATAGCATCACTGATAAGCAAATAACTTTTCAAGTTGTTCTATTAGAAGGGTTTGTTCTTTCACAGGAAAGAATAGAAAATGTTAAAAGAAGATTAGCAGGTTTTAATGTCGTAATTACACAGATATATCTAACGAAAGAGCAATTTAACGAGAGTAAAGGTGAATGGCAACCTCGGTATTACAAATGGTTAGATTATTTATTGTTCTCAAAAGCTGAAATATAATTATGGAAATAGAAGTAAAATATCAGGCTTGTGCTCTTAACGAGGCACTAATTAGAAACATCAATGACAATTTTGAAAGTGTATCTTTTGAAATACTTGATAGTGGAGATATACAAACTAAAATTATATTATCAGAATTGACAAAACAGGAAGAACAATACATCGATGATTTTGTTTCAGAGTTTTCGGCTAAGCAAGAAAAAGACTGTGTTTTAAAGCCAATAATTGAAATTGGAGATAGCCAACCATTAAAGAATTTAGTTTTCCAAAAGATGTAAAGCAAAAAACATTAAGCATTTAGCTTGGCTAAATAAATATTAAGCCGCTTTCTAATCCTGATGAATTGCCAAAATAGGTAAAGAAGTTTGATGAGGAGGAATTTAAATTGGATGCATGCAGACTTTTATTAGCGATAAAAAATTATTGCAAATAAACCTGGCGAATGAGCGATTTTTTAATCTTTATAAAAGCAGGAAAGATTAGCAATAAAGCAGGTTGAATCCTTCTTTCCTATGAAACCAACATTAAGCTGATTAGAACCAGAAAGATCCTATCAGTTCTTTTGAAAAGCCCCCATAAGGGCTTTACGATATGATTGTGTTTGTTTGGGTTAAATTTAAACTTTTTGCAAAACCTCAATTAATTCCCCAAAAAATCATGAGTAAAGATAATTTTATAAGATATTGGTTTGATTTTGAATTTGAAACCGTTTATGATCTACCTCCTGGTATTGGTATGGGTTGTGGCGTGAGTGCAATTAACTACAATGACGCTATCAATATATTAGATACAAAAGTTTTTATAAATTTCAAAAGACCCCCGATAAGAAGAGTAATCGAACAGATAGATATACAACAGCTTGATCCTGGACATATTATTTCTAATATGAGATCACCTGTAGATCGTGGAGTGTGGTTTCCATTGGGATATGATTGATAACTTTTTCTTCAAACGAGCATAAGACTATTTTAACAGGCTTTCCGATAAACATTATATAATTGTCGGCCTGATAAAGTATAAGGCTCAATGCAATAATAAGATTCCTCGGCATCATGCTCAAAGTAAAATGGTAATGATAAAATAAATGTATTCAGGAAAAGTTATTATAAAACGTCCATTGGAATTGGTTATTTAAAAAAACGCTCGATAATCCAACTGGTAAAGCCGCTTATGTTTCGGCTGCTTTGGTTGGCGTAGGACAATCCTTGAAAAAAACGGCTGATGGTTTAGCGTATGCAGTAACCAATCCTGGTAAAACAATAATAGGGATGGCAAAATTAATGACACCTACAGGGCAGGCGGAACTGTCGATACAAATGGCTAAGGGCCTCAACAAAAAGGTTGATGATTTTAAAAATGGAGATAATTTAGAAAGAACTGTAATGGCATCTGAATTTGTTATGGATGCATTACAAGCTATTTTTACGACAAAAGGGAGTAGGAGCATTTACAAAGGTTAGTGCTACTTCTAAAGTTGCAACTGCGACACAAGCAGCTAAGGGGGCAACTGGTTTTGCTGATGATGCTATAAGATTGACGACATCTTCTAAATCTTTAGCACCTTCGAGAACATATTCAATTTTTGATGGGAGTGGACAGCTTTATAAGTTCGGTGTAACTGATGCCAACTTAGTGAGGTATGGTCAATCTCTTCGCCAAGCAGGTCCAGGAGCTTATGGCAAGTATTCTTCCATAATGCCAAAGAATCAGGCTCATATAATGGAAAAGTATTTAAGGAGCTTACACTATAACTCAACAGGGCAATATGCTTTACCTGGTACGAAAATCCCTTACCCTGTCAATTTTAATACTGGATTACCAATTATACCATAGTTTATGAATATAGATAGAACTTTATTTTGGTTTAAAGACGGAGACGAGATGTTAATAGTTCTTAATGAAGATTTTTTTGGGTTAGGCACTCTGCTGAATAGACTGTTAAATGATAGATATGATGGAACAAAAATCAAGTTTATAAACCTTGATTTTGCAACCGAAAAGACGTACGAATTACATCCGAATTTGCCAAAGGAAGATGCTTATTATTATGGTGGTCACTTGAGATACTACGGTGTATTTAATAAGGAACAGTTCAGTTCACTGAGTTGGACTGAGCGGCAAAAGTATGTTTGGGATAAAGCCCACCAATATCTTTGCAAATCGGCTCAATCAATTAAGAACAAAAAGTTGTTGGAAGCTGCAGAGTACGCATATAAAAAAGGGATTGAGGCCAATTTAAATCCCGATTATCGAATGGTAGAAACAGACATAAATGTTTCAGGTCAACAATTAAAGGCATCTGTTTGGGTTAACTTCAAAGAAGATGGGATGTATTCAAAGTTGACTTTAGAAAAAGAAGAAGAGATTGTTTTTGAAAAGGACATTGATAAAACCAAAAAAGGTGTTGAGTTCTTTCTAGAAATGTATAAGGGGATAAAATTGGTTAACGGCAATCTTGTAATTACTGGTCATAAAGATGTAGACTATCTTCCCTTAAAAATCCCTTTAGATAAAGTGGTTTTGTAGAGATAGTTTGGAAGCCTCGGAGAAATCCGGGGTTTTTGCCATTTTAGAAATTGGATTTACCGTGCAACAAATAAAGTTATGGTGTGATTTTTTGTGTGAAAGAAATTTAATCAATGGTGACAAAATTATTGTTTCAGAAATCGATTTATTACAACTATTAAAAGAAGGGTGTGGAATGAAATTGAGGCGAAAGATGTATTAAACCGTTATGCTCTTTAGATGTAAGAATGTTGGACGAAGGAGAAGAGACAGATTCATTCTTCCTACATTTATGAAGAACTGTTTAGGAAGCTGCCAAGGGGGAACGAATGGATTAATTAAAACCAAACCACATTTACGTTTGGGCTTTAATAAATTTCACATGAATAAATATATATACGGATGTATTACTATCGTATTATTTTTGACCGGGTGTAACGGAAATAGTACTACTCCAGAAAAAAAGAAAATAGCTGATAAGGTTTATTATGAAAGTTTATTTGGGGAGACCTATTTAGCGCAGGGGACCTTTGTCAATGATGAAAAAGATAATATTGAAACGAAAGCATGGATGTACACAAATCTTGACCGTCCTTTAATTCTTTATGGAAGTTATGAAAATGGTCTGCCCATGGGCACCTGGAATTTTGGACTTAATGATGAAACAGTTCTGAGTTCACAATGGGATATTTATAAAAACGTTGTAACAAGTTGTTCCTTTTCGATGCCATTTAAGTTTCAAGAAACGCAAATTGACCCTTTTTCATTTAAGTTGAGTACGATGAACGATTCTTTAGGAAAAATTACAACTATTGTTCAGATAAGTAATCAGGCTGAGAAAGACGAAAATCTAAATAGCTTTGTATTGCAGTCTGAGAAGGCATTATACTCGAAGGGATATAGTTTTACGAACAATAAACGCGAAATTAAAAGGAATGGAGGGAATTTTTACTTTACGGAATATTTTCTAAAAGATTCGGCAAAGAAAACTTCAAAAGTTTATTACATCTACGGAAACAACATATCAAAGAAACATTTTGTTGAATTTACCCTTTTTCATGAGGGCCCAAAGGAAGATTTAGTAAAAATAATTTATAACTTAATGGTTACCAGCCTTTATATTGGTAATGAGCGATTTTTTAATCCTTATAAAAGCAGGAAAGATTAGCAATAAAGCAGGTTGAATCCTTCTTTCCTATGAAACCAACATTAAGCTGATTAGAACCAGAAAGATCCTATCAGTTCTTTTGAAAAGCCCCATAAGGGGCTTTTCGATTTTTTGGATGTTTTTATTTCGGTTCGTGAGGCACGAACCGAGGCGGCACGAACCGAGGCGACATATTTCGGTTTGTGAAGCACGAACGGGGCAGCATATTTATTTAGAAAGTTTATTCAATGAAAAGCGTACGGTAAGTTCGCAGCCTTGTCCCGGCTGCGAATCGATCTGCAGCTTACCGTTGTTGATCTCGGCCCTGCTGCTGATGTTGCGGAGGCCAACACCTTTTCGCTTTGATGTTGTGTTGAAGCCGATGCCGTCATCCTTAACGATCAATACCAGCGACTTTTTCAATTCAACCGATATGAGTACTTCTTTTGCCTGTGCATGTTTAATGATATTGTTCAACTGCTCCTGTACGATCCTGAATACGGTGAGCTTCAGGTTGTCGGAAAGACTTTTTTCGTCGAAATCATTGTGCGCAACGCGGATGTTCAATTTGCCCAGGCTGGCGATGTTACCCGCGAGATCGTCCAATGCCTGCAACAAACCTACTTCTCCCAGCGAGGGTGGCAGAAGCGATTTGGATAAGGTGCGGATCTCCGACATGGCTTTTTCTACCAACAACTTTGCTTCTCTTACCATGGCGGGTTTTGAATCCTTGTCGGCCAGCGCGCTTTCGAGGTAAAGCTTTGTAGTGGCCAATACCTGGTTGATGTTGTCGTGCAGTTCTTCGCCCAATTGCGACCTTTCTTTTTCCTGGCCGGTGAGGATGGCTTCGGTGATCTGTTCCTGCCTGATCTGCCTTTCTTCGCGCAGGCTATTCTCCAGTTTTACTTTATCGGAAATGTCGCGCGTAACAGCCAGCATGGAAATAATTTCGCCGGCTGCATTCCTCAAGGGCACCGCGTGTGTTTCCATATAGCGCCTGGTACCTTTGAGCCCGATGATCTCGAAGCACAGTTTGCCATCCAGGCCGTTGAATACGCCGTGGGTGAGCGCTTCAAAAACAGCACGGTGTTCGGGGGCAACGACCTCGTTTACATTTTTACCGATCACCTGCCCAATGTGGTCGGCTTCCATTATTTTTAAACCTGCATTGTTGATCTCCGTGACAACACCATCGCGGTTCAATAATTTTATACATTCAGGATCGGTTTGTACGATGGCCCTTAACCGGTTCTCACTTTCGCTTAGTGCCAGTTCGGCTCTTTTTTGTTCGGTGATGTTCCGCTGCGTACCCCAGGAACGGCAAAGCTGCCCGTCCTCAATAATGCCGAGCATGTTGTTCTCGAAAAAAAAGTCGTTGCCTTCCCTGTCTTTTTCGTGGGTGATCTCGCGGCTGACCTTAAAACCGTTATTAAAGAATTTACGGAAGATGCCCATATTGGCGTTTTCGGTATCGGGCATGATGGCGTTGAGCGCAAGGCCGATCACCTGCTGTGCATCTTCGAAGCCGTACATTTTTGCAAAGGCATCGTTGCATTCCGCTATCCAGGCATTGTTGTAGCAATAGGCCATCATTTCTTCCAGCGGGGTATCGATGCTGATGGGCCGGGTCAATTCCAGGCGCCAGATGCCTTCGCTGCTTTGCTGTACAAACATCTTATAACGCTGTTCGCTTGCTTCTACCGCTTCTTCCGCTTTTTTTCTTTCGGTGATGTTCTGTGCCGCACCGATCATGCGGATCACTTCACCGGCTTCGTTGCGCAGCAGGTAACCCCGGTCGTAAATGTAGGCATAGCTTCCGTCTTCGCTGCGAAAGCGGTATTCGAAACTAAAGTAGGTGGCGGCTTTCGATTTTTTGTAGTACGCCAGTTTTTCCTGGATGACCGGCTTGTCTGCAGGATGAAGAAAATTCAACCAGTCGTCAATATTCTTTATGGATTCATTGTTCTTATGACCGTATACTTTTTCAACGCCGAGGCTGTTGCGGAATATTTCGCCGCTGGCAAGGTCCCAGTCCCATACCAGGTCGTTGGTGGCTTTTACCACCAGGTCGTACCGCTCATTGTTCAGCCGCGTACCTGCTTCCCTTATTTTCCTTTCGCTGATATCGGACAGCAGGAGACTTATTCTTTTTTCTTTTTTGCCTGTATAAAAAATACTGGCGGTTAATTCAACGGTAAATTTTTCGCCGTTCTTTTTTATAGCAATGGCTTCGGTTGTGATGTGTTGTTGTTTGTCGAGTTGTACCAATGCAAAAAGAAAATCCTGGTCGTTGTAATCGATGAGTTGCTGTAATGTTAGTTTGCTGAATTCATTTTCTTTATAGCCAAACAGGCGCGAGGCTGCAGGATTCGTTTCCAGGATGCCGCCGTTGGAAGCGGCTACCATAAAAGCCTGTGGCGCATTTTCAATAAGCTGTAAAAAATAATTTTCTTTCCCGGGCAGGAAGGGTGTTGGAAGCCGCCCGAATAATTTGAAGCCTGCCGGTTGCCCGGGGTTGGTTTTTTTCATGCGTTGGATTTCAGGATGCGATTGGAAGGGGTTTCGCAAAATTACGTTATCTATACTTTCAACCGAACTTAAATATTTCTTTTGTAAAGGTTTATAAATCCCGTTTTTTGAATTATAGTGACAGCGCTTCTTTTTTTGTAGAAAGATATCTAATTGTGTAGCTTTGCCACGTTCTTGTAATCCTTATTGAAAATTAATGAAACGTTTTTTACTTGTGGACGATCACGTAGTTGTGAGGTCCGGTATAAAGGCGCTCTTATCCGATATTTATAAACCAGCAGAGATCTTCGAAGCTTTTGATGGCGAAAGCGCCAGGCAGCAACTACAGGATCATCCGTTTGATTTGGTAATGTTGGATATCCAGATGCCGAACACCGATACCCTCGGGCTTATGCAGTTCATCCATACCGATTATCCTGGAATAAAAGTGCTCATGTTTTCCATGAGTGCGGAGAACATATACGCCAAAAGGTTTATAAAGGCCGGTGCATACGGGTTTGTGTCGAAAGAAGCGCCGCTGGAAGAGATCACGAAAGCCATCAACGTGATCCTCAACAACCGAAAATTTGTAAGCGAATCGTTGGCCGAAATCCTCGCAGAAGATTCTTTTTCCGGCCGTTCGGGCAACCCGTTCAACGAATTATCACCCAGGGAATTTGAAATTGTTTCTTTATTGCTTTCCGGGAAAACGGTGAGCGAGATCTCACATATACTGCACATACAAACTTCCACTGTTGGTACACACAAGGCAAGGCTTTTTGAAAAACTGAACGTGACCAATATCCTCGGCCTGAAAGAACTTGCTACTACCTATAACCTGTAAGTTCCTTTAAACACATAACTTCTTTTATACAGCTATTGATTCCCGGATTATTTGTTTGGGGTTTGGCGTTAGAGGCCGCTGAAATAATCGTAGCCTCGTTCGAACCAGTAATCGCGCGGTTTATCGTTGCTGAAGAAAATGGTGCCGATGCGTTTCAGGTGTTTGATGCCGTATTTAACGGGAATGATCAAACGCAGCGGGAAGCCCTGGTTGAGCGGCAGGGGTTTGCCGTTCATTTCATAGCAAAGCATCGTTTGCGGATGCAGCATGCTTTGGTTATCGATGCCTACATAATAGCCCTTGTCGGGCGTTTGCAGGCCCGTATATTTTTGATGTACCTGCCAATCGAGGTTGTATTTTTTTGCAAATTCCCTGAAGGAAACGCCACCCCAGTGCGTAACCTGGCTCCAGCCTTCGATGCACTTGAAATCAAATACCAGTTCTGTTTTTGGCAGGGCTTTTATTTCGTTCATGCCGATAAAAAGCGTGTCGCCGGGTTTGCGTACGACCTGCAATTTATAATTCGCCGTATCTACGGCACCGCCCAGGCCCGCATCGCCATTGACCCTTACGCGGGGCGCCGCTGCGGGTAAAGGAAATGTTTTGGCCAGGTGCCGGTCACTTACCAGGTTGCTGAATAATTTTTCATTGAAGTTGAGCACTTTTCTTAACGGCTTCAGCGCCCCTGCTTCGGCAGGTTGGCGATGCAGCCATTTCCAGGAAAAGATGCAGGCACCGAGGAAAAGAAAGAAGCATGCGAAAGCAATGACCGTTTTACGGGTAAGGGTTGCTTTGGAAATGGTTTCTTCTTTTAATGGCATTGGGGATTATGTTTAGGAAGTTTAGGGGTTTAGAAGGTTTAGAACGTTTAGGGGTTTAGAAGGTTTAGGGTTCAGGAAGAAGGTTGTTGGGATTTGGTATTTCGATGTCGTTTGTTTTCTTTACTTCGAAGCCGGTGACCATGCCGCGGAAATTGTTCCAGCCGGCCAGCAATACCTGTATAATGTGCACCAGGAAGAACAGCGTAAATAAAATGGTGATGATGAAATGTTCGGCCCTTGCCCATTCGTAGCCACCGAGGAGGGCGCAAAGCCAGTAGAGTTGCACGGGCTTGTAAATGGCGAACCCGGTGAGCAGTGCGCCGATGCCCAGGAAGATGACGCCGGTGTAAGCGATGCGCTGTGCGGCGTTGTATTTTTTTTGTGGCGGTAAGCCTCTTTTTATGTGCAGGTCGTGCAGGATCACCTGGCCTGCTTCTTTCAATGCCTTTTTGTGTGGGAAGATCAGTTTGTATTCTTTGGAAAAGAGCAGGTATAAAAAATACAGCAGCCCGTTGATGGCGAAAATCCACATGAAAACAAAATGCAGGCTCATGCCTTCGGCGAGGCGGAAAGGAATGTTGAGCGCTTTGTAAAAAGATGTGGGAAAGAATTTAAGCACGGTTGTATTGCCCCAGCCCAGCCGGTACACATCATTGGCCCAATAGATCAGCAACCCGCTCCAGATCATGATCGCCAGTATGGGGAAGTTGATCCAGTGGAACCAGCGGATGGCGAGCGAATGCTTCTTTATGATGACACGATTACCCAAGCAGGTTTTTTGAATTACGTTATGAGTTATGGGTTATGGGTTATGGGTTATGGGTTATGGGTTATGGGTTATGGGTTATGGGTTTATTGTGGGATACAAGTTATCTCTTATTTGAACAACTCATAACCCATCACTTATAATTCATAACTTCTTATCACTTCTTCGTAAAATTCAGCGAGGCCGAATTCATACAATACCTCAATCCCGTTGGCTTTGGTCCGTCGTCGAATACGTGGCCGAGGTGGGCGCCGCAGCGGCTGCAGTTGACTTCGGTGCGGGACATGCCATAGCTGTTGTCCGTTACTTCTTCTACATTATTTTTAGCCACGGGTTTCCAGAAGCTGGGCCAGCCGGTGCCGCTTTCAAACTTGGTGGCGGAAGAAAACAATTCCTGGCCGCAACAAATGCAACTGTAGGTGCCGGCCTGGTGATTGTCCCAGTACTTACCGGTATAGGCGGCTTCGGTCCCTTTTTTACGCGTTACCTGGAATTGTTCGGCCGTGAGTTGCTTTTTCCACTCCGCATCGGTTTTATTGACCGTATATTTTTTTTGTGTTTGCGCCGTGCAACTGATTGCAAAAAAACAAAGCGCAGCGATCATCATATTTTTCATTTGTTTGAGTTTTATCCTATACAAATTACGAAACACGAACAAAGCCGGTTTGGTTTTGGGCAGCTTTAACAATTTGCTGCGAAATGAATTTAAGTTTTAATTTTGGAGCCTAATCTAATTTGTGATGGGAATACTCAACCAGGTAGCAGAATATCTTTTTTTAAAGAAAAAAGACCCGGATCAGCCGAAGACGAAGAATGTAAAAGCGATGCATTTCATCAACCGGCTCAGCATCTTTTTATTCCTGCTGGCGATCGTGATCATCGTGGTGAAAATGTTGATGAAGGGGTAGGGGAATACTGGATACTGGATACTGGATGCTGGATACTAGGTACTGGATACTGGATAGCGGGTCAGGCGAGGAAATTTATAATGATATTTGCCGCATTGGAAGAAGCGTGGCCACCCTGGCTTAACAGTTTTTTCAGGTCGCGGTAATCTTTTTCAAGGGCTGCTTTGCGTTTCTCGTCGAACAGCAAGGCCTTTAATTCTTTTACACAATTTTCTACGGTAAGTTCGTCCTGTATAAGTTCTTTTACCACTTCTTTATCCATGATGAGGTTGACCAGGCCGATGAATTTTATTTTGATGAGGCGCTTCGCGATTTGGTAGGAGATGGGACTGCCTTTGTAACAGATCACTTCGGGCACGCCGAACAAAGCCGTTTCCAGCGTGGCCGTACCGCTGGTTACCAACGCGGCATCGGCTGCCGATAACAATTCATAGGTTTTATGAACCACCGAAGAAACGTTGGGCCAGGGCGCCAGCAATTCATCATAAAACGCGGCTTCCAGCCCGGGCGCTTTGGCCACCACGAAATGATAAGCCGGGAAATGCGATGCCACCTGCAGCATGATGGGCAGCTTCTTCAATATTTCCTGCTGGCGGCTGCCGGGCAATAAGGCGATTTGTTTTGATGCTTCGCCAGCCGGGCGTTGCTGTTGAAAAGCATCAACCACTTCCACCAGCGGGTGGCCCACATATTCTACTTCCCAGTTCCACTTTTCCTTGTAATAGGTTTTTTCGAAAGGCAGGATGCAGATCATTTTGTCGATGCACTGCTTCATGCTTTTTACGCGGTTGGCCTTCCAGGCCCATACCTGCGGCGATATGTAATAGATAACTTTCAGTCCCTGTTCTTTGGCCCATTTGGCAATGCGTAAATTAAAGCCGGGGTAATCGATGAGGATGAGGGCGCCGGGCTTGTAAAGGCTGATGTCTTTTTTACAAAAATCAATGTTGCGGAAAATGGTACGCAGGTTTTTCAGTACTTCCACGAAACCCATGAAGGCCAGTTCACGGTAGTGTTTTACCACGGTGGCGCCGGCGGCTTCCATTTTGTCGCCGCCCCAGCAGCGCATTTCCGCCGCGGGATTTTTTTCCTTCAATGCCCTGATGAGGTTGCTGCCATGGAGGTCGCCGCTGGCTTCACCGGCTATGATGTAATAACGCATGGTGCAAGATAATTAATTGTTGAACGTGGTTGAATGTTGTTGAAAATAGTTGAAGGAGGGTGGTGGTTTAGGAGGTTAGAGGTTTAGGGTTTAGAGAGTTAGTTTAGAAGGTTTAGAGGGTTTAGGGAGTTTAGAGTGTTTAGCTGAAGAATAAACCTGCCTTTTGTTCAAGCGGAACAATATGTTTGTAGGTGTGGTTTTTGTTGCGCTCCGTAGGTGCGCCGTGTTCCATACAAAGCAACGGAGTGAAATATTCCATGGGGACAGGAACCGGGCGTTCGGTGTAAATTACGGATGTGTTTCGTTTCTACATACGCTGCATTTTTGTTCCAGCGGAACAATATGTTTGTAGAACCGGGATGTTTTTCGTTGCGCTCCGTAGGTGCGCCGTGTTCCACACCAAGCAACGGTGTGAAATATTCCGGTGGGGACACAACCGGGGGCGGGCGTCCAGGAAAGATATACGGTACAAGCGTGCGACGCCACCGAAGTAGAACAATGATCTGAAGCCGGGCCAATAAAAATAAAATACGGGGTAATGTGTTGTTGAAGCCGTTGATCGGGAGACCAACGGCGGAACAAATACAATAATTACGAAAATGTTTTGATGCTGAGCACGAGCAGCCCGTAAATGAGCGTGAGCACGAAAATGCCTTTGGCGGTATTGTCTTTCCTGGAATTGATGTAGATGGTGAACAGCACGGCATTGATCATGAGTGCGAGGCTGAGCGCTACGCTGAAGGTGCGGTGGCCCTGTTCGCGGTACATGTATTCGAAGGTGTTGGCGAAGGTAAAGGACTGGAACTTTACGAACTTGAAAATAAGGATGCCGATGATGGGACCGATGAAACCCATAACGGCGCCCAGGAGAAAATTGTCTTTTTTGAACATCATTGAAATATTTTCTTTTGTTCGAGTTGCTTTTTGAGCGTGTAATTGGTAAGGTCGAACTGCACCGGTACTACGCTTACATAATTATTTTGCAGGGCCACCACGTCGGTGTCCTTTGTTTTGTCGAAGTTAACGAAACGCCCGGTAAGCCAGTAATAGGTGCGGCCGTGCGGGTCTTTGCGCTCTTCAAAATCTTCTTCGTATTTGGCATAGGCCTGTTTGCAAACCCGGATACCTTTGATGAGTTCGATGGGCACGGAAGGGATGTTGACGTTGAGCAGGAAATGCGGGTCTTTTTTCATGCCGATCACTTCTTCTACGATGCGGTGCACAATGGTGCGGGCGGCTGAAAAATCGGCTTCGATGCTATGGTCGAACAGGCTGAAACCGATGCTGGGAATGCTTTCGATGGCGGCTTCCATAGCAGCGCTCATGGTGCCGCTGTAAATGACGTTGATGGAATGGTTGGGGCCGTGGTTGATGCCGCTGAGGCAGAGATCGGGCTTGCGGTGAAGGATCTTATCCACGGCCAGCTTCACGCAATCCACGGGCGTACCGGTGGTGGACCAGGCTTCGATGCCGGGGCCGAACGTATCTACTTTGGTCATGCGGAGGTAGGTGCCGATGGTGATGGCATGTCCCATGCCGCTTTGCGGTTTGTCGGGCGCCACCACTACAATCTTGCCGAGTCCTTTGACGGCTTCCACGAGGCTGCGGATACCCGGGGCCGTTATGCCGTCGTCGTTGGTGATGAGGATCACGGGTTGTACTGCCGCTTTCTTTTTAGCCATGTGTTACCTGTTTCTCCGGGCGGCCACAAAGCTGCCGATGAATGCGATGAGGGCAATGGTATTGCTGAGGATGCAGGCCAGGAAGATGTATTTTTTATCGTTCCATTCTTCGATCTTCACAAAGCGCATGATGCACATAACGAGCAGGGCAAGGGTTAGTACCACTACCACGTGCGCGATCACTTTATGGGCACTGGCAACGCCTTTGTGCAGCACCAGGAAAAGAACGCCAAAGGCAGCGGGAATAAGGGCTGTGGGCGAAGCCATGGCGGCCCCGTCGGTACCTTTTACAAAAAAATAACCGTAAACGCCGGCAGCGATCAGCACCACGGCGTTGAGTAAATTAGCGGTAGAAGCTTTCATTGATTGTTGTTTTGATGACCAGGCGCCAAAGATACATTGGCCCGGATTAACGGGCGGTAAAAAAATAATTTTGGTAAACTAAAAATATTAGTATATTTGTGCTAATCAAATTAGTTGTACTATGTCACAGGCCGGACAAAACCTAAAGTACCTGCGCAAACTGCGCGGATGGACCCAGGAAGAATTTGCGAATAAGCTGCACATCAAGCGGTCGCTCGTGGGCGCTTACGAAGAAGAGCGGGCTGATCCCCGGCTGGACGTGCTGGAGATCGTTGCCGATATGTTTAAATTAAGCCTGGATGAATTGCTGTTGAAAGACATCAGCAGTACGTCTGACAATTACATGGCGAAGCGCCGGCAGCAGAAGATGATGAGCGCCGACCGCAACCTGATCCATTTTGTACCGATGAAAGCCGCGGCG
>Ga0247804_10000884_pt1 | contig 13893 bp, 13 predicted proteins | sample UWRJL029104C1_FD_181142 | JGI IMG/M metagenome (GOLD analysis project Ga0247804, IMG submission 181142) | Plant litter microbial communities from Arlington Agricultural Research Station in Wisconsin, United States - UWRJ-L029-104C-1 | ecosystem: Environmental > Terrestrial > Plant litter >...
TAACTTGCGAAGCTAAACGTGGTGTTTGTGCATTATGTTATGGACGTAACCTGGCTTCTGGTAAACGTGTTCAAAGAGGTGAAGCAGTTGGTGTAATTGCAGCACAATCAATCGGTGAACCGGGTACACAGTTAACACTTCGTACTTTCCACGTGGGTGGTACTGCATCAAACATTGCTGCAGAATCAAATATCGTAGCTAAGTTCGATGGTGTAATCGAATTTGAAAATATCCGTACAGTTGATACACAAACTGAAGATGGAACAGTACAGGTTGTATTGGGTCGTTCAGGTGAGTTTAAAATTGTTGAGCCGGGTACTGGCAGAGTGATCGTTACAAACAATATTCCTTATGGTGCTTTCTTGTTCGTTAAAGAAGGAGACAAGTTATCTAAAGGTGATAAAATTTGTTCTTGGGATCCATACAACGCGGTTATCCTTTCGGAATTTGCCGGTAAAGCGCATTTTGATGCGATCATTGAAGGTGTTACCTTCCGTGAAGAATCAGATGAGCAAACTGGTCACCGTGAAAAAGTAATCATCGATACACGTGATAAAACTAAAAACCCTTCTGTTCAGATTGTTGATAAGAAAGGTGAATTTATAAAAGGTTATAACATTCCGGTAGGTGCTCACGTTTCTGTTGATGAAGGTGAAACCATCCAAACTGGACAGATTATCGCTAAAATTCCTCGTGCAACGGGTAAAACCCGGGATATTACAGGTGGTTTGCCTCGTGTAACTGAATTATTTGAGGCTCGTAATCCTTCAAACCCAGCTGTAGTAACTGAGATTGACGGTGTGGTAACTTTAGGTGGTGTTAAACGTGGTAACCGTGAGATTACAATCGAATCTAAAGATGGTGAGGTTAAAAAATACCTGGTTCCATTGTCTAAACACATCCTTGTTCAGGATAATGACTTTGTGAAAGCTGGTATGCCTTTATCAGATGGTTCAATTTCTCCGGCGGATATCTTATCAATTAAAGGTCCGGCAGCGGTTCAGGAATACTTAGTAAATGGTATTCAAGAGGTTTACCGTTTGCAAGGTGTAAAAATTAATGATAAGCACTTCGAGGTTATTGTTCACCAGATGATGCAGAAAGTTCATATCGAGGATCCAGGTGATACTATTTTCTTAGAAAACAATGCTGTTGACCGTTGGGATTTTGCTGACGAAAATGATGGCATGTACGACAAGAAAGTTGTTGAAGATGCAGGTGACTCAACTGATTTAAAACCAGGTCAGATTATTTCATTACGTAGATTGAGAGACGAAAATTCTCAATTAAAACGTAAAGATTTAAAACAGATTACGGTTAGAGATGCAAGACCGGCAACTGCAAGTTCTATCTTACAAGGTATCACACGTGCATCATTAGGTACTAAATCGTTCATTTCTGCGGCTTCGTTCCAGGAAACAACGAAAGTATTAAATGAGGCTGCAATTGCAGGTAAACGTGATAACATGTTAGGCTTGAAAGAAAACGTAATTGTAGGTCACTTAATTCCGTCAGGAACAGGTGTTCGTGGTTACGAAAGAATCATCGTTGGTTCTCAGGAAGAATACGATAAATTATTGGCTTCGAAACAAGAAGAAGTAGAGGCTTAGTTATTAATACCTTAAATTAAGTCCTCCACCAAAAGTGGAGGACTTTTTTATTTGGAATGGATTTTGTAGTTTTATTAAAATTACTATTGTCATGAGTGTTACAGAAATTCAACTATTCCAGATTCTCAAAATGAAACTTGGTGAGCGAGAGGCTGAAGAGTTAGTTTCATTTGTTAAAGAAGAAGTTAGAACAGAGTTTGATAATAAGAGAGAAATTTTAGCTACAAAAGAAGATATTGCTAATACAAAAGAATATATCTTGCAGGTTAAATCTGAACTTTCAAAATCAATTTATCTGGTGGGGCTTATTCAATTTTTAGCTATAGTTGGTTCCGTAATCGGAATCATTAACTTTATGATAAAGTAAGTTCCAGTTTTATATTAACATTATTGTAATTCCGCCATTTAGTTGCGGAATTTTTTATTTTTGACCCCATGGAAGAACAACAAAACGAAAACCAATTAAACATAGAGTTATCAGAAGAAATTGCCGAAGGTATTTTTTCGAACCTTGCAATCATTACTCACTCAAATACCGAATTTGTTTTAGATTTTATTAGAGTAATGCCGGGCTTACCTAAAGCAAAAGTTAAATCCAGAATCATTTTGACTCCCGAACACGCGAAACGTTTGCTAACTGCTTTGGAAGATAACATTCAAAAATTTGAACATGTTAATGGTCGCATCAAAACGCAAGAGGAGCCACCTTTTCCAATGGGCTTCGGTGGGCCAACCGCGCAGGCGTAAAATTCTTTGAAACAAAATAAACAAATACTTGATTGCTATGTTAGCATAGTATACATTTGTGCTATAACCATATATAAATGAAAAAAATTTTATTGAGCGTATTACTATCTGCCCCATTATGGGTTTTGGGGCAAGGTTTCCAGGTTAATTTACAAGGGCAGAAACAAATTGGTATGGCTGGGGCTGGATCTGCATTAGCATTAGACGAAGCATCCGTATTTTATAACCCAGGTGCAGTTAGTTTCTTAGAGAAAAACTCCATTTCAGCCGGGGTTAACCCGTTACTATTTAAATCAGCTTTTCAACGAACGGGTTCTAACGTTACTGAGGATGTAAAAAATAAAATTGCACCTCCATTCGAATTTTATGCCGTTTGGGGTCCAAAATCAAACCGTTGGAAATTAGGACTAGGCGTTTATACACCATTTGGCGGATTGGTAGATTGGGGCGATAACTGGTCTGGTAAATACGCTTTAACCTCCTTAAATTTAAAAGCGATTTATATTCAACCTACTTTAAGTGTGAAAATTACTGATCAGATTGGTATCGGTGCAGGTTTTGTTTACAATCATGGCGATGTAAACCTTCAAAGAGCACTTCCTGTAAACTTTCCGGATGGACATTCGGGGAAAGTGACCCTTGACGGTACTGGTAAAGGTTACGGTTGGAACGCAGGTATTTATATCCGAACTTTAAGCAATGTTACTTTTGCAATTGTTCATAAATCAAAAGTGATTACGAAGTTAGATGGAGGTTCTGCAGAATTTGATGTTCCGAACTCATTAAGATCTTCTTTCCCGGCAGGAAACACATTCAATGCTGAACTACCTTTACCGGCTACAACAAGTTTAGGAATTGGAATTCCATTATCGAAGCGCACATTGCTTGCATTTGATGCGAGTTGGGTACAATGGCATGTTTATCAGGATTTATCCTTCGATTATGCAACCAATACTCCTGCACTTGCTGATACAAAATCTGCCCGCAACTATCGTGATGGTTCTTCATTTAAGTTGGGCATTAATCACCAGGCTTCTGATAAGCTAGCTTTAAGAGCTGGTGTAGGTTATGCTTTTTCTCCTGTTCAGGATGGTTATGTAACACCTGAAGCACCTGATGCAGACCGATATATTATAAGTGCTGGTGCAGGATATTCTTTTACATCGAAATTTGAGGTAAATGCTTCAATGTTTTTTGAAGATGTTAAATCCCGTAAACAAAAAAATATCGAAACCGGTTTAGATGGTACGTTCAAAACTTTAGTTTACGCACCTGGTATTTCATTAACTTATAAATGGTAGGAGAATCAGAAATGAAAAAATATATATTAAATAGTTTTCTAGCGGTTGCAGTTCTTTTTGCAGCAGCTTGTAAGCCAGATATCGATACCGCAGTTGGTACATCTGCCGGACAGGCTAATTTCAGTAAATACATTGCTGTTGGTAATTCTTTAACTTCAGGTTTTGCAGATGGCGGATTGTACCTTGAAGGACAAAAAGTTGCCTACCCTAACCTAATCGCGGCTCAGATGGCGACAGTTGGTGGTGGAAGCTTTACTTCTCCATTTTTTGCCGATGCACAATCTAACGGTTCAGGTTATTTAACATTGTCGGCACTTGTAAATGGAACACCAACTTTAACACCTGTTTTAGGAAATGCAAACCGCCCTGGTTCTGCAACACTTTTAACTAAATACACTGGTGAAGTTCAAAATCTTGGTATTCCTGGTATGCGTGTCGATTTAGCTTTTGCTGCTCCATTTGGCGCTGCGAATCCTTATTTAGAGCGTTTGTTAACTGATTCACAAATAGGAACAGTGAGCTATTTTCAATTTATTCAGGGTAGAAACCATACTTTCTTTTCTTTATGGTTAGGAAATAACGATGCTTTAGGCTATGCAACAAATGGTGGTGTTACTACTGACGCGACGAATGTTTTAACCGATAAATCTACTTTTGCTTTATTATATTCGAACTTGGTAAACGCGTTAACTGCCGGAGGACAAAAAGGTGTTGTTGCAACAATTCCTGACGTTACTGCAATTCCTTACTTTAATACTGTAACTGTAGCAGCCTTATTAAATGCTGCAAAAGCTATAAATCCGGCAGCAGCAGCGATTTACATTCAAACAGGAACCAGTACCGTAAGAGCAGCAACTGCTGAAGATTCAATCCGTTTGCCATTTCAATCCGCGGGTTTATTCGGTGTACCAAATAGCTCGGGCCTTCCTTATGGTTTACATCCTTTAAATCCAATTACTAGTAGCTGGGTTTTAGATAAAGATGAAATTAGTAAGGTTAAAGATTACGTAAATAGCTATAACAGTACAATTAAATCTCTGGCCAACAATAAGGGATTAGCAATTGCCGATACATACAGTTACCTTAACCAAGTTAAAGCGGGTGTGATAGTACAAGGGATTGGAATTAATTCTTCCTTTATAACTGGTGGTGCTTTCTCTTTAGATGGCGTTCACTTAACACCTCGTGGAAATGCCGTAATTGCCAATGTATTTATTGATGCAATCAACGGCAAATATGGTTCGAATATTCCTACTGTAGATATTACCCAATACAGAGGGGTGAAATTTCCCAATTAATAATTACTAAAATTAAAAAGATATATGGCCTCAATGCAAATTGAGGCCTTTTGCTTAACTTGAAATTAGTTTTGCATTTATTTTCTCAATAACCTCTTTTGTTTGGTCAGGTTCAAACCAGTTAATTTCTTCGTCACGCCTAAACCAGGTTAACTGCCTTTTTGCAAATCGACGTGTATTTTGCTTAATAGAAGCGATAGCTGTATCCAGAGTAACTTTTTCGTCCAGGAAATCAAAGATTTCACTGTAACCAACTGTATTCAGGGCGTTATATTTCTTAAAATCAATTAATGATTTCACTTCTTCCAACAAGCCGTCTTCCATCATCTTATCTACCCGAAGATTAATTCTATCATAAAGTTTAACACGCTCAGTATTTAAACCGATTTTGATGATGTTGAATGGTCTTTGCTTTTTGGTGGATGATAACATTGAAGAAAGTTTTAGTCCTGTAGATAAAAAAACTTCTAAACCTCTAATCATCCGTTGAGGATTATTCTGATCAACTTTTTCGAAATATTCGGGGTCGTGGTGTTTAAGTTTATTTTGAATTATTTCCAATCCTTCATTTTCAAATTGTTGGTTTAATTTTTTCCGGATTTCCAAATCTATCTCCGGCATTTCATCTAAACCATTTAATACTGCGTTTACATACAATCCGCTGCCACCAACCATTATGGCGACATCATGGTTTTCGAAAATGGAATCAATAACTTTTAATGCCTCAGTTTCAAAATCTCCTGTACTAAAAAGTTGCGTTACAGAATGCGAATTAATAAAATGATGTTTGGCGGTAGTAAGTTCATTCTTATCGGGTTTTGCCGTTCCGATTTCCATTTCCGTATAGAACTGCCTGGAATCTGCAGATATAATTTCCGTGTTATAATGCCTTGCAAGCGCTATTCCCAAGGCTGTTTTACCAATTGCTGTTGGGCCTACGATAGCAATTAAAGTTTTTCCATTCTGGCTTTCAGGCATAGATTAAAGTATAAAAAAACTGCCGGATGATTTGTCCGACAGTTAGTATTTTTAATGGTAATGAGGTTATTAATAATCGTCTTTATGGGTATCGTCTTCGTAATTTTCACTGTCTGAAAACTCATCACCAAATTCGTCGCTATCTTCTGTACCCTCATCTTCATCACGCTCTTCCTCATTGATACCCATTTCACCCATTGCTTCTAATTCATCGGTATCTTCAGGTACGAAATTCATTTCATTAAGGAAATCAAATTCGCTGGAGGAAGCAGCTACACCGCGTGGATCTACTGATTGTGGACCGTTTTGTTCCATGATTTTCGGTGCTTCACCCGAACTTTTTGCCAGAAAAGGGTATTCAATATGCGGATCTGCATCTAAAATAATTTTAATCAACTCTACATGAAAATCGTATGGCCTATCGAAATTATAAGTGTAGTAGAATTTTTGATGAGGATCTTCGATAAAACCGCTGAGTTTTGAGTTTTCCATCAACACAACTCTATCCTTTTTACGTTCACTCGGTAGATAAGCAATTTCATCACCTTTTAGCCAGTTATCGGTACTTACATAAAATGATGAAGACTTTTCGGCATTATAACCAGTTGATTTGTGAATTGCTTTATGCAAATCTTCAAATGTCTGATTAGATTTAATGTCGATTTCTCTCACAACATCGTCAAAATCTTCAAAAGTAATTTTAAATTTATAAATAGCCATCGGTATTTTTTGGAGCTGTAAAAATAAAGTTAATTTGTTTTATCACAAAACAGCAAATGTGATAAAAAGGTGCCTGTTTATCGTTATGGCAATTAAATTATTTATTAACAGGATTTAATCCCATTTGTTTTGCCAGATTTACCATAAAAGTAAACGCCTCATCGTAGCTATTTGATATTTCACCTTCCAGGATCGCCTCGCGAACAGCGCTTTTTATAATTCCCACTTCTTTGCCGGCCTCAAGTGCAAATGTTTCCATAATATCGTCACCAGAAATAGGAGGTTGCCAGTTTCTTATTTTATCGCGCTCTTCAACATCTTTGAGCTTTTGTTTAACCAGTTCGAAATTATTACGGTACTTAGCTTTTTTATACTCGTTTTTCGTTGTTACATCGGCGTTGCAAAGTAACATTAAACTTTCGATTTCCTCTCCAGCATCGAAAAGCAACCGCCGAACAGCTGAATCAGTTACGACATCCTGTGCCAGAACTATAGGACGGAGGTGAAGCTGAACGAGTTTCTGTACAAACTTCATTTTTTCGTTTAAAGGCAATTTAAGCTGGTTAAAGATTTTTGGAACCATCCTGGCACCTTTGTCCTCATGGCCATGAAAAGTCCAGCCGTGGCCTTCTTCAAAGCGCTTGGTAGCAGGCTTGGCGATATCATGTAAAATGGCAGCCCATCTCAACCACAAGTCATCTGTATCCGCACAAATGTTATCTAATACTTCTAACGTGTGATAGAAATTATCTTTATGGCCCTTACCCTTAATAATATCAACCCCATGAAGTTGAGTCATCTGAGGAAAAATGATATGTAGTAATCCAGTATCAAAAAGCAATTTGAAACCTAGCGAGGGTTTTTTAGATAAAATGATTTTATTCAACTCATCTGTTATGCGTTCTTTAGAAACAATGCTTATGCGCTCTTTTTGTGTTTTTATTGCATTGATAGCAGATTCATCGATATTGAAATTCAATTGTGACGCAAACCTAATTGCCCTCATCATCCGTAACGGATCATCGGAAAATGTAATCTCCGGATCAAGCGGGGTACGAATGAGTTTATTTTCTAAATCTTGAACACCATCAAAAGGATCTAACAATTCACCAAAATGGTTTGCATTTAAATTGATGGCTAATGCATTTATGGTGAAATCTCGGCGTAGTTGATCGTCTTCCAATGTGCCGTCTTCAACAATTGGTTTCCTCGATTCGGAGCGATAAGATTCTTTTCTAGCACCAACAAACTCGATTTCTAAATCGTTGACTTTGATATTCGCAGTGCCAAAGTTTTTAAAAATAGCAACTTTTGTATTCAATTTCTTGCCAACAGCTTCAGCATATTCTATTCCACTACCTACTACCACAACATCAATATCTTTCGATGGTCGCTTTAAGAATAAATCTCTAACAAAGCCACCTATAACGTAGGCCTGGATTTGATTCTTATCTGCAATTGCGGATAATGTTTTAAAAATTGGATTTTGTAAATGTTGCTGCATAAATTTTGGAGTCGTCATGCTGTATTTCAATCAGAATCTTTTCACATAATACCGGGGATCAAATTTGCTACATAGTTTTCCTATATCCTACAAATCAAGTTGACGTCTATTATGATGATTTTGACAAAAGTAATAAAATTACTTACGAATAAATTCAAATTGGCCACCCGTAGAAAGTTTCATAATAGTTGATGGTTTTTTAGAAGATCTGTTTTCCTGTTCAAAATCTACAATGTAATCAACTGCATTAATAATTTCAGAATTGATATCGTCAAAGTTTTTTGGTGAAGGTTCGCCGCTTAAATTTGCTGATGTAGAAACAATTGGCTTGCGGAACCGCTGTATTAACGGTGTACAGAAATCATGTTTTACAATCCGTATTCCTACACTTCCATCATCGTTAATTACATTTTTAGCTAAGTTTTTTGCGCCCGAAAAAATAATGGTAAGCGGATTCTCAGCATATTCAATTAAATCATAAGCTACTTCAGGCACATCGTTAACATAACTTTGAAGTTTCGTATCAACATCCAAAAGAACGATAAGACTCTTTTCTGCAGGCCGATTTTTGATTTTGAGCACTTTTTCGACTGCTTCAGGATTTGAAGCATCGCAGCCTAAACCCCATATTGTATCTGTGGGGTAAAGTATTACGCCACCCGATTTTAAAACTTCTAAAGCTTTATTAATTTCTTCTTTAAGCATGTTGCAAAGGTAATTTTTTCTGCAATATGTTAAATCTCCTAATTGCTCTAACATTTAACATTTGAGCTAAAACAAAGGGTTTTTCCTGACGTTTTGTTATAAACAATTGTAATGTAAAAATTATTAGGTTCTTTTTGATTTGAGCGGCAAATTAGGTAAATTTAATACAGGTTATTTAAAAAAACATAAAACACATATAAGCAAATGAAAATCTTTCAAAAATTAGTAATGCTGATTGCCGTTGTGATCACATTAGCCGGATGTTCATCGCTCCGGACAGCTTCAGATTATGACAAAAATGTCGATTTGAATGCTTACAAAACTTACAATTTTTACGATAAGGGTATTGCTAGAGTTAAGCTGAACAATCTTGATAAAAGAAGGTTAATGGCTGCTGTCGAAGCTGAAATGAATGCTAAAGGTTTTACAAAATCTAATCGACCAGATTTATTGGTTAACCTTGTTGTTGTAGCCAGAGAAAAAACTGACTTCTACGGCCCAGCGTACTACGGTGGATGGGGTTGGGGAGGCGGCTGGGGCTGGCGCGGTGGTTGGGGAGGATGGGGCTCTAACTATGCTAACCAATACATTGAAGGCACAATAATTATTGATTTCTTAGATCCTGCTAAAAAGATATTATTCTGGCACGGTCAGGGATCAGGTTTTAACCTTGATAATTTCAGCAAAAGAGAGGAACGTTTATATACAGGTGTAAAAGAAATTTTGGCTCAATATCCTCCAAATGCGATTGCTGCTAAATAAGGCTTAACTTAAAATATTTTTATAGCAATTTATTAATTGCTGCGTTAGTATAGGGCTGTTGAATTTTTGAACAAATTCCAGCCCTTTTCTTTTCATCTTTTTTTGTAGCGAATCACTCTTAAGAATTTGATTGATACAATACGCTAATTCCGTTACATCTGTTGGATTAATATACATACTGTCAGGTCCGCCTGCTTCTTCCAGGCATGAACCCGTTGCTGCAATTGTGGGTATGCCAGAATAAAGCGCTTCTATAATGGGAATACCAAAACCTTCGTAGAGAGATGGGTAAACAAATACCTTTGCTAATTGATAAATGCCCGGCAAATCGGCAAAAGGGATGTTTTGGAGGAAAATAACTCTTTTTTTCAATCCAAGTTTTTCAATTTCCTTTTCAACTGTTTTGAAATAACCTGTCTTTTTTCCAATTACAACCAACTTGTATTCTGCATCAACATGTTTTAATGCCTGAATGATTAATTTGAGGTTTTTACGTTCCTCAATTGTTCCGACATTTAAAATAAACTTATCAGGAAGTTTATATATTGAATTGATTCGCTTCAGTGTTGTTTCATCTAAAGTGCTTTTGAAAATATCATCACAGCTTTGGTAAATAACTTCAATATTATCAGGGTTTATGCCATAGAACTCGATAATATCTGCTTTTGTTTTTTCGCTGATTGCAATAATTCTATCAGCCCTCTTACATGCAGATTTGCTTTTCCACTCGTATAATTTCCTGTCGATAAATTTGTAATATTTTGGAAATCTATGGAAAATTAAGTCGTGTATGGTTACAACCGATTTAATTCGGGTGTGTTCAATTGCGAAAGGGATTTCGTGACTTAGTCCATGGAAAATCTGAACATCATCTTTAACTAAATCTTTTAAAATATTCAAACTTCTCCAAAGGAAAGAGCCACTTTTAGGTAGTTTAAGTTCGACGTTTTCCTTTGCAAAGAAATTATCGATTTGCCTGGCAGATTTCACTTTTGCTGTGTAAACCAGGTATTGGTTTTTGGGAAATTGGCTGGCTAGTGCTTCGATTAGCGAACGACTGTAGTTTCCTAAACCTGTTAAATTATTTGCAGCCCGTTTTCCGTCAAAACCAATTTTCATAAAGGAGGAAGGTTTAAGGTTTAAGGTTTAAGGCTGGGTGTTGCCTTACACCCTAAACCCCATACCTTAAACCATTTTATACTGCTACATTATTTTCTCTCAACGCATCGTTAAGGGAAGTTTTCTTGTCTGTACTTTCTTTTCTTTTACCAATAATTAAAGCACATGGAACCTGGTATTCGCCAGCAGGGAATTTTTTGGTATAACTACCTGGAATTACGACCGAACGAGCCGGAACAATGCCTTTATATTCTACAGGAGTTGGGCCGGTAACATCAATAATTTTAGTTGATGCGGTTAAAACCACATTTGCACCTAAAACAGCTTCTCTCTCTACTTTAACACCTTCAACAACAATTGCTCTTGAACCTAAAAAAGCATCGTCTTCAATAATTACAGGAGCAGCCTGTACAGGTTCTAAAACACCGCCAATACCCACGCCACCACTTAAGTGAACACGTTTTCCGATTTGTGCACATGAGCCAACTGTAGCCCAGGTATCAACCATGGTACCTTCGTCAACATAAGCGCCGATATTAACGTAAGATGGCATCATGATAACGCCTTTAGCTAAATATGCACCGTAACGGGCACTTGCCATTGGTACAACACGAACACCCGTCGCTTTATAGTCAGTTTTTAATTCCATTTTGTCGTGGTAAACAAAAGGACCGCTTTTAATTTCTTTCATCTCACGAATCGGGAAATATAAAATAACAGCTTTCTTTACCCATTCATTAATGCCCCAGGAATTTAAAACTGGTTCAGCAACACGAATTTCACCCTTATCTAATCCTTGAATAACGGTTTCAATAGCTTCGCAATAATTGCTGTATTTTAAAAGGGTTCTGTCTTCCCAGGCGGCTTCAATTAATTTCTTTAAATCTGAATACATGATGTTTTTAAATTTTACGCAAAATAAATCAATTTTTGCTTATTAAAGGGCTTATTGTTTAAATTGTTTTTACATGGGTTAACTGTTTAATTGTTTGAATTGGTTAACTGTGCGTGCAAAGGCTAACTGTTTGGACGTTTAAATTTGGTTAACTTTGGGAATACGCTCTATACAATTAACGAATTACCCGGTTCGGCAATTTATCAATTAACCAGTTTAAACAATTAACCTAATTATGTATTTTTGAATTTTATGGCAGAGGCAGAAAACTTAGAATCGATAAATATTTGTGGGCAATCAGGTTATTTAAAACCAGGAGTCTTGCCACAGATGCCTGTAAGGCGGGTAGAGTGAAGTTGAAAGGACAGAATATTAAACCGTCAGCCATTGTTAAAATCGGTGACGTTTATCAGGTATCGAAAGGAATTGAAAAAAAAGTTATTGAGGTTGTAGATTTTTCTTACAACAGAACCGATTCACCAACGGCTTTAACAAAATACAAGGATTTAACGCCTGTTGAAGAAACGCATGCGTTCAAATCAATGTTCCATTCATCAAATTTAAAAAGAGACCGGGGAGCTGGCCGGCCAACTAAAAAGGATAGGCGAGAAACTGACGATTTAATCGGCGGATTGTTTAAGGATGACGAAGATTAGATTAGTTCTCAGTTCTCAATTTCCAGTTTTCGGTTATCGGTTCTTGCGAGCTGATAACTGCATATTGCAAGCTGAAATACCTCATCCTGTAACTCATCATAGCAGTTTTGCCTAATCTGTCAATTAATTTGTAATTGGCAACAGCACCAACCGCTGCGCCCACAAAAGGCAACATTTGGGCTAGCTTAGCTAAATCAATATAATCTCTGTATTGTTGTTGAAAGGTTAACCAATCAAATTCATCAATGTTGGTTGGTAATTTATGCGCTTTATTATCCCAGTCTTCCATTTTTAGAAAGATATTTTTGCTTTCTTCCTTGCTTGAAAAAGCCAGTTGAAAAATGTGCAGGATAAAAAGTCGTTCACGGTAATCTTTGACATCGTAACCATAAGCTGCTGCGATATCGAAAAGCATTTTCATTTTAATACCCAGTAGTAGCGGAAAATCAGCAAGACTCATTAAAAAACCACCTGCACCAGTTATTCCACCTTCAGCTGCCCCGGTTTTTTTATAATTTTCTATTTTTTGCTTAATTAAAGCCTCCCGATGCATTAATGTGAAATCAGCCATCGGTTTTGATGTTGTAAATGTAGAACCAAAAAGTACGGCCTTAACCATTTGCTTTATTGCGGTAGTAATGGCATTATGCACTTTATCCGGAATGTAACTGTTGATTTTTTTCTGAACCTTGTCTGTCACTTTATTAAAAAGAGACGGTTTTTGTAGCACTTTAAATTTCCAGAAATCCAGTTCATTTGTGATTTTTTGCTCGTAGGTCATACCCAGTACACTACAAATATTATTCCCGAAAATTTTAAAAAAAAACCTTGGAAAAAAGAAAATTAAACTATAAATTTAGTTGTCTATTAAAAATCTTAACCTATTCATTATGAAATTGTTCAAATTACTATTGCCTATGCTATTTACTGCCATATTGGTAAAAGCACAAGGCGTGAAATTCTCAGCCGATAAACCTGCGGCGGGGAGTACCGTTAAATTTACCTACGAACCAAAGGGAACAAGTTTGCAAAATCTGGCAGACGTTAAATGTACTGCGTATATTTTTTACTCAACCCAAAATCCAAAATCGAAGAAAGTAGAATTGGTAAAAGACGGTGAATTATACAGAGGCGAAATTGCTACAGCAGACAGTACTACATTGGTTGGCCTGGCTTTTAATGTAGGAGAACAAAAGGATGAATCGGCGGCAGGTTATATTTTAGAATTAACTAGAGACGGCAAGGTGACCGCAGAAAGCTATACCAACGAAGCATTTTTATATGGTTTAGCAGGTAATTATTATTTAGGCTTAACCTTAAATACCGGGAAAAGTGCAGCTCTTTATAAAAAAGCATTTGAACTTAAACCAGCATTGAAAGAAAAACAGCTGGTAAATTACCTCTCAATGGAAATGAAAACGAATAAAGACGTTGGTTCAAAATTAATTGAAGAGCATATTAAACAAGTAAGTTCAATAAAAGAACCGAAAGAGCAGGATTTATCCCTGAATCTGAACCTTTATACAATGCTTAAGAAAAAGCCTCAGGCTGATTCTGTGAAAGCAATTCTGCTGAAGAAATTTCCTACAGGTAATTTT
>Ga0247804_10000885_pt1 | contig 13877 bp, 14 predicted proteins | sample UWRJL029104C1_FD_181142 | JGI IMG/M metagenome (GOLD analysis project Ga0247804, IMG submission 181142) | Plant litter microbial communities from Arlington Agricultural Research Station in Wisconsin, United States - UWRJ-L029-104C-1 | ecosystem: Environmental > Terrestrial > Plant litter >...
AAAAAACTCATCACTAAAAAATTAAGTACGCACCTCAAATTTCTATTTAAAGCCACGATAACTCATGAAGGATAGATTAAAAAAGGCAGGATTGCTGGCTGCTTTCGCACTGCTGGGATTGTTCCCTTTACAGGCACAGCAAAGCAAAACACTTACGTTACAGGAAGCGATCGACCTCAGCCTCATCAACAGCAAACAACTAAAGATCGATAAGGCTAAAATTTTGCAGGCAACCGCCGGCGTTAAAGAAGCCAACGAAGCACGTTTACCCGAAACCGGTATCAGCGGCAGCTATTTGTACCTGCCGGTAAAACCAACCATCGACCTGAAAGCGGGTTCAAATAATAACGGTAGCCCGAGCGTAAACCAGGTTATTTATGGTATGGCCAGCGTGTCGGTCCCGCTGTACACCGGCGGCAAATTAAAGTACGGCATCGAGTCGGCTAAATACCTGGAAGAAGCGGTGAAACTGGATGCGGACAATAACCGCCAGGCGCTGATCATGAACGTTACAAATGCATGCATCAATTTATACAAAGCGCATACGGCGATAGAACTGGTAAAGGAAAACCTGGCGGGCGCACAGCAACGCGTAAAGGATTTTTCCAATCTGGAGAAGAACGGGCTCCTGGCACGGAATGACCTGCTGAAAGCGGAACTGCAAACCTCCAACATCGAACTCACTTTGCTCGACGCGGAAACGAATTACAAACTGGCCTGCGTGAACATGAACATCATGATGGGCCTGCCCGAACAAACGATCCTGGTCCCCGATAAATCAGGACTGGCCTTACCCGCCAGCATTAAAACCTTGCCGGAATACGAACAGGATGCAATGAAAAACAGGAAGGATATGGCTGCCGTAGCGGTACGCAGGCAGGCGGCAGCGCTGGGCATTAAAAATGCAAAAGCGGATTATTATCCAACGGTTGCCTTCACGGGCGGCTATGTGGCCGCGGATATCCCCAACTTTTTTTCGGTGTACAATGCAGTGAACGTAGGCATCGGCGTCAAGTACAACCTTTCCTCATTATGGAAAACGAGAACGAAGATCGATAGAGCGAAAGCGCAGGCAGATCAATGGCAGCAGAACGTGGAGTTGCTGAATGACAACATGCGGCTGCAGATCAACCAAACCTACGAGGCTTACCTCGTAAGCGTTAAAAAGATCCAGGTGTACGAAAAAGCAGTGGTGCAGGCGACAGAAAATTACAGGATCACGAAAAATAAATACGACAATGCGCTGGCGTCAACAACCGACCTGCTGGATGCGGACATAGCCCTTTTACAAACGAAGCTGAGCGTAACCAATGCAAAAGCTGATTCATTCCTGGCGTACAACAGGATACTGGAAGCGGCAGGACTTTTACAATAAACCACCAATAAAAAAAATACAAACAACATAAAATTGTATGGAACAGAACACGACCGAACAACCAAAACAAGCCGCACCGGCAGCGCCTAAAAAAAGAAACAAAACTTTTTTGATCATCCTCATCGTGCTGGTTATTGCCGGCGGCTGGTTTGGTATCAATAAATATTTGCACGGCCAGAAACATGAAGAAACGGATGATGCGCAGGTGGAAGCCAACATCAGCCCGGTGATCCCGCGCATTGCAGGTTACGTGAAAGAGGTGCGGGTAAAGGATAACCAGTATGTAAAAAAAGGCGATACGCTGGTAGTGTTGGATGACCGGGATATGGCATTGCGGGTACAACAGGCAGAGGCAGCACTGGCTACGGCAAGAACGAATTATAATGTAGCCGAAGCCAGCAGTAGTGCGGGCCGTGCCAACATCAGCAGTGCGCAGGCGGGCGTATCTACCGTGGATGCACAGATAGAAGCGGCGAAAGTAAACGTATGGCGCACTACGCAGGATCATGAGCGCTATGCCAATCTCATCAAAGACCATTCTATTACACAACAGCAATACGAACAGGCGCTGGCAGCCAAACAAACCGCGGAACGCCAGTTGCAAATATTGGTGCAACAAAAAAACCAGGCTGCTCAACAAACCAACGCGGTGGCTTCGCAAAGCAATGCCACTTCTTCACAGGTTGGCGTAGCAGGCGCCGTGATCAAACAAAGAGAAGTGGAAGTATCGGAAGCCAAACTCAACCTTTCCTATGCCGTGATCACCGCGCAGGAAAGTGGCATGGTGTCGAAAGTAAATGTGCAGGAGGGACAGTTCCTACAGGCTGGTCAATCGGTTTTCAGCATCGTGCTGAGCAACGACATCTGGGTGGTGGCCAATTTTAAAGAAACACAGTTTGAAAAGATGCGCATCGGGCAAAAAGTAACGGTGCATGCAGACGCTTTTCCCGGTCATTCCTTTGAAGCCACGCTCACTTCCTTCTCACCTGCAACGGGCAGCCGCTTTGCCTTGTTGCCACCGGATAATGCCAGCGGCAACTTTGTAAAAGTGGTACAACGTTTACCGGTGAAGATAGAGTTCAACAACACAACTGATCCATTGGTAAAACAACTGCGCCCGGGTATGAACGTGGCGGTGGATGTGCATGTAAAATAATGGATTGATGGAGTGACTCACTCCAGAAAACGTTCTGAAATATAAGCTTATGCAACAAATGGAATCTTTGGTGGAGTACGGATCGAGGCGGGTGATCATTACGATCACCGCCATCTTCTGCGCGCTGTTGGAAATCGTAGATACCACCATCGTGAACGTGGCACTGAATGACATGCGGGGCACGCTGGGCGCTACTTTAACGGAGGTTGCCTGGGTGATCACGGCTTACGCGATCGGCAACGTGATCATTGTACCGATGACGAGCTGGCTGTCCCAACAATTTGGCCGGCGCAATTATTTCGCCGCGTCCATCATTCTCTTCACTGTTTGTTCTTTTTTGTGTGGCAATGCTACCAATATCTGGGAACTGGTTGCTTTTCGTTTTTTACAGGGATTGGGCGGCGGGGCTTTATTGGTAACTTCTCAAACCATCATCACCGAAAGTTACCCGGTTGAAAAACGCGGCATGGCGCAGGCCATTTATGGATTGGGCGTGATCATTGGCCCGACACTCGGACCGCCATTGGGTGGCTACATCATCGACCATGCTTCCTGGCCTTATATTTTTTACATCAATATTCCCATCGGCGTGATTGCTACCTTGCTAACGTTGCAGTTTGTACGCAGCCCGAAGTACGGTGAAAAAAGTTCTGTTGCAGAAGTGGACTGGCTGGGCATCGGCCTGCTGGCGATCACCGTGGGCGCATTGCAATACGTGTTGGAAAAAGGGCAGGACGACGACTGGTTCAACAGCAGCATCATTACCTGGTTCTGCGTCACGGCTTTCCTCGGCCTTTACTTTTTCATCTGGCGCGAACTGTCCTATAAAAAGCCCATCGTGGAATTGAGGGTGCTTAAGAACAACAATCTCCGGGTGGGCACCATTTTGTCTTTTATCCTCGGTTTTGGTTTGTACGGATCCACGTTCATCATTCCCTTGTTTACCCAATCGATTTTGGGCTGGACAGCCTTTCAATCGGGTATGCTGATGGTGGCGCCGGCACTGACAACAGCCGTGATGATGCCCATCATTGGCCAGTTGTTGCAAAAAGGATTTCCGCAGCAATACCTCGTGGCGCTGGGCATGGTGCTGTTTGCCGTGTTCACTTTCTGGGGATATTTTATTTTAACACCCGGTACCGGCGGCGACGATTTTTTTTGGCCGCTGATCGTACGGGGTATCGGCATGGGTATGTTGTTTATTCCCATTACCACGCTTTCGCTTTCTACGTTGAAAGGCCAGCAGATCGGGCAGGGCGCGGCCTTCACGGGCATGATGCGCCAGCTCGGCGGTTCTTTCGGCATCGCGCTGATCACCACTTTGATTTCCAGGCGCAACATGACGCACCGCGCCGACCTTGTCAGTAATCTTGATGTGAACAACCCCGCAGTGATGCAAAAAGTACAGGCATTGCAACAAGGTTTTATATCGAAGGGTATGAACGCCGATGTAGCGCTTAAAAGCGCCTACAAAGCCCTGGATGGCATGGTGACGAAGCAAGCGGCTGTGTTGTCGTACATGGATATTTTTCTTTACCTAGGCATTTTATTTTTGGTATGCGTGCCGTTTGTATTGATGGTGAAGGGCAATAAGAAGAAAGGCAAGGTTGATCTTTCGGAAGCGATGCATTGATTTTTTACCGGTAAGTTAGGGTGAGTCACTCCTGTATTTTGAGTGGCCCACCCGGTCAGGCTCACCGGTAAGTGATCGCTACGTGAAGATAATTTACCGGGAAGGCGGGAGGACGGTAAGGTGATTTATATTATTACTTCCTTCTTCGCGAGGGCACGTATCCAGGCAACATGAAAATCACATAATTTAATACTCCAAAAACGTCTTCCGGCTAACATAATTCGCAGAGAAAAATTCGCGGCCTTTGCCTTCTTTGTGCCTTTGCGTGAAACCTCATTCGCCTGGACGCACAAACGCTGCCCCGGGGAACAGCGTTTGTATTTAATTTACCCGAAAAAATACTTTGATATTATCCTAACACCGCCTCGTGCGTAATGTTCGTATTGTATAATTTCGAGATCGGGCAATTGGCTTTTGCATCGGCAACGGCTTCGTCGAATTGTTCCTTGCTGATGCCCGGCACTTTGGCTTTCACATCCAGGTGCGATTCGGTAATAGTTCCATCGGCCAGCGTAATGGCACAGGTGGTTTCAATTTCATCGGCGGTAAAGCCCGCGCCGTTCAATACAAAGCTGAGCTTCATGGTGAAGCAGCCTGCGTGCGCCGCTGCAGCCAGTTCTTCGGGGTTGGTACCTACACCTTCGGCGAAGCGGCTGTTGAACGAATATTGTGTTTTATCGAGTACGGTGCTCTGCGTGCTGAGGTGACCGGTACCTTCTTTTCCCGTGCCGTTCCATACGGCGGTTGATTTGCGTGTCATAGTGAAGTGTATTATTTTAAGTGGTTAAGAAATTGTGCTTCGTTGTAACCGACCGTTATGTCTTTTCCAAAATCGATCACCGGTCTTTTGATGAGCGTTGGGTTCTCCAGCATCAGTTCAATGGCGGCCGCTTCATCCGTTACTTTTTCCTGCTGCGTTGCGCTCAGCTCCCGCCAGGTCGTACTTTTTTTGTTCAACAATGTTTCCCATCCCGACGCCGCCGACCAGGCCTTTAACAGGTCCTTGCTGATGCCGTCCTTCCTGAAGTCATGGAAAACAACGGTTGCCGGTCTTTGTTTAAACCAGTTCAATGTTTTTTTAACGACGTCGCAATTCGGGATGCCGTAAAGGGTTATTGTCTTCATATCAATATTCAGGCAGTACGGGTTTGTTCTTCATAATGGATTCTATCTTTTCCATTATTTCCGGCGTCAACTGTTGGGCCACGTCCAATGCTTTTAAATTATCGAGCAACTGCGTTTTTTTGGTAGCACCCAGGATCGCCGTGCTTACATTCGGATTTTTAATGCACCAGGCAATGCTCAGAGAAGCCGTACTCACGCCCAGTTTCGCGGCCAGGTCCGACAGCTTTTTCACCTTCTTAATTTTATCATCCATTACCCAGCGGTCTTTCAGCCAATCGAAACCTTCCAACGCAAACCTGCTGCCCTTGGGAATGCCGTCGTTGTATTTACCGCTGAGCAACCCTGAAGCGAGCGGGCTCCAGATGGTCGTACCCAGTCCAACATTTTTATAGATATCGGCAAAATCCTTTTCTACTTTTTCCCTTTCAAATAAATTGTATTGCGGCTGTTCCGTTACCGGTCCGATCAGCCGGTAATGCTGCGCCACGCGGTGCGCTTCCATGATCTCCACGGCACTCCATTCGCTGGTGCCCCAGTACAATACTTTTCCCTGCTGGATCAAATGGTTCATGGCCCAAACGGTTTCTTCGATGGGCGTATTTTTATCGGGCCGGTGGCAAAAATAAAGATCGAGGTAATCCAACTGCAAACGTTGCAACGCTTCATTGCAGGCTTCTATCAAATGCTTGCGGCTGCAACCGGTCTGGTTGGGTTTGTTACCGGCACCGCGCCAGCCCCAGAAGGCTTTGGAAGAAACGGTAAAAGCCGTGCGGTCCCATTTCTTTTTTTTGATAACGCGGCCCATCATCTTTTCACTTTCGCCCAGCGCATACACTTCGGCGTTATCGAAAAAATTAACGCCTTTATCATAAGCAATGCCCATGAGTTCATCGGCAACCTTATCGTTGATCTGTTTGCTAAAACTTACCCAGCTGCCAAACGAAAGTACGCTTAGCTGTAAACCGGATCTGCCGAGGCGACGGTACTCCATAAAATAATTATGAGTTATGAATTATGAATGTGAAAAGCATTCGGGGTATGTCGACTTTCAACCCTTCAACCTTTTCAACCGGCTCGAAGTTAAGATAACGATTCCAAAAGCGCCTTATGAAGCAGTTACTGTCCGGGGTATTCATTGCGGGGCACGATGATGAATCCCTGTGAACCGGTGATCACCCAGTTCTTAAAATCCTGGCTGGATTCCATGCCCACACCATCGATGATCTGCGTACGCGTACGGATGCGCACGGGCTTATCGGTATAAAATTCAGAACCCTTCCGTTGCCGGTCCCACCACATTTCCTTGCAGTACAGCGTATCGCCTTTTACATTGATGATCCGTACGCTGTCCCTTAAAAAAACCTTGCTCTGTGTTTCAAAATATTTGCCATAGAGTGCATCCATGCGGCTGTCAACGCCGGAAGTATCGTTGTAAAAATCAACATGGATCTTTTTAGGGAATTCCACGTAAGGCATGGTATCCTGTACGCGGTACATCAGCGGCGCCAGCAACTTTGCCTTTGCCTTGCCACCCAATGTATAATTAATATCCACGTTCTTCACTTCTTCGCGGGCGAGGCTTTTGCTGTTGAGGTCCCGTATTTCCTTGTCGCTGTTGGAACAGGCGCATAAAAAAACGCAACCTGTAAAACAGGCTGCGAAGATATTTTTATAGGCGCTTTTAAAAAGCATGAATTTAGTTGTATTTAGGTTTTTGGAACCAGCGTGCATTCATGGAAATGCCGATGTTGAAACGCACATTGCTTTCGCGGATGTTGTTGTTGCGGTTACCCCTGTTGCCAACCTCCAGCGCGGTGTTCAGCACCACGTATTCGCCGGCATAACTGATGCGCGACAAAGAAGTGAGCGGCAAGCCGGCGCCCAATGTAAAGGCATAATCCGGGCGGTTGTTGTCCACCTTTATGTAATCGTTGCCGTAATAAAAACCGGCCCTGTATTTTACGTACCTGAAATAACGCTTTGCCGGCGTGTTGGGCTTTGCAGGATAGTATTGTGTACCCACCCTTATCGTCCAGCTGTTCTGTACCAGGTCGGTTTGACCGTAATAGCGGTAATTGCTCCAGTTGGTGGTTTCAAAATCGGCGCCATACATCCAGTTGGCGCTTTGGTAAGTAAAGCCGGCACCTACTTTTGCAGGATAGGTAACCTTGCCTTTAATGTTTTTAACTTCAAAAATACTGTCGAGCCTGATGGGTGCGCCAACGCCATCGTAGGTGATGGTTTCGCGGATGTCGTCCCTTGACGCGTTCAGGTTTTGCTGCAGGTTGCCATAAGCGCCCACCCTCAACATACGCGGTATGCCTTTTTCGTCTTTATTGAAATTGTGTTCATACTGCACACCCAGGTTCACAAAAACCCCGTTCATGCTGGTTTTGTTGGCGCTGTTGGAAATATAGTAGATCACGCTGTCGTTCAAAAAAGTAAGCTTGGTGCTGTAGTCCTTGCTGCCAAAAATATAACCGGCATTTACGCCGATGCTGAAATTCTTTATTTTTAATGCCGTACCCAGGTAAGCCTGGTTGAGGCCGCCTGAGCCTTCATATACGGTATTCAAACTGTCGATCCCCGGCAGGCGTTCGTTCCTTTCGATCTTGTAATTGATACGCGTTGTTGGACGAAGCCCGAAAGTAGCCGCCCACAGGATCTTCTTCTTCGCCATTTTAGGCGTCGTTAGCGGGAAAGCCATTTGCAGGTAGGAAAAAAAAGTATTGGCAGAGGTGAATTTTTTTGCGGGATTAGAGCTCCGGAGGGTGAGGTACCTGATCTCTGCGCCTACGTCGAAAACGGTACTGAAGATATTGGCGTAAGAAGCAGGATTGGTATAGTTGAGGCTTTGGTAAACGTTCTGGTTATCTGCCACACCTGCTGCGATGCCACCCATGCCCCGGCTGAAAACATTGCGGTTGGGAGAGATATCGCCCAGCCCGTAACGTGAATAAGGTGAATTTTCCTGGGAAAATGCCGTCAATTGCAACCCTAAAGCCACAAGAAAGAGAGGTAAAAATTTAGCCATTGTTAGTTTCGCTGAGCGCATACAGTCCTTTAAATAAGAAATTTGAGTCGGCAAATATCTCTTTTTTAAGTTGTCCCGCAAAATAGCGTGTATCACCCCCGGTTAAAACCGCGTTAAAGTTCCCGTATTTTTCGCTGTAATCCGCTATGAATCCGTCTATTTCGTGGATAATGCCCCTCGTAACACCGCTTTGCATATTCGTTTTTGTATCGTAGCCGATGAGCGGGAAATTCCAGTCGGCATGCACTTCGGGTAGTTTGGCGGTGAATACCTGCATGGCTTTGAACCGCATTTCCATACCCGGCGAAATGGCCCCGCCGATGAACTCGCTGTACTGGTTGATGAAATTGTACGTGATGCAACTCCCCAGCCCGATCACGAGGTTATTCTTACCGGGAAAAAAATGAACGGCCGCGGCAGACAACGCGAGCCTGTCCGCGCCAATGGTTTCGGGCTTGCCTACCGGGCTGGTAAAATTGGCTTTGGTCAAATGTGATAACTTATGGAACGACGACCGCCGGGCCAGCAAGGTTTCAATGGCCGGGTTGTGCATGATCACCGAAGAGAGGATTGTTTTTTGCGGCTGGTAATCGTTGAGCAACGCTTCGATCAGGGCTTCGCTGTCATCTTCCAGCATGTGCGTAGCCTCTATACGGTCGTTTACAAACACGGCGGCCTTCAACCTGGTATTGCCAAAATCAAAGCAGAGCGTGGTACCCGTTCCATTCATGGTCGATGTATTTTCCGCAAAGTAAGATTAATTGCGGCTTTAAAGATCGAAGCCGGAGAGGTTCTTAAAATGGCCGTTCTGCTTCACGCGTATTTTCAATGACTCCATTTCGGCCATCACGGGCAATACCTTGGCGAGGTGGCGCTTTAAGTATTCCTGCCGCTGTGCTTCCATCATTAGTTCCAGCAATTCGTATTCTTCCGTTAAGGAAAGGCCGGCATGGTGCGCAATATCGTAACTCCACAATTCATGATCGGGCGCTTTGAATTTTTTTTCTACATCCAGCAGGCGGTGTAATTCACGGATGGCGATCAGCAAGGCGGGCATGAGTATACGTGTATCTTTTTCACTGTTCTGCGGGTAATTTACGATGGCGCCGCTGTATAGTTTTTCCGGCAGTTCTTTTATTACTTCCAGGATGCGGAATACGCGGATGCCGCGGGTTTTAATGTCCATCTTGCCATCTTCGTACAGCTTGCTGATCTCTGTTATTTCCACCAGTACGCCTACCTCCTTCATCTTGTCGTCGATAACGGTGGTGATGCCAAAAGGTTTTTTATTTTCAACGCATTCGCGGACCAGTTGCCGGTAGCGCGGTTCAAAGATGTGCAGGTTCAGTTCTTCGCCGGGATACACCACGATGCCAAGCGGGAATATGGGAGTGAAATTTGTCATGTTGCAACAGGTTGAGCCATCGCCCTTTAAAAATAAAATTATAAAAATTACGGTAGTTTTGCGTCAATCGTTGCAGGTAACTACAAGGGCTATCCGCAGCATCAATTCAGTTTATGAAAATAACAGGACTTACGATCATCCGCAATGCCGTCATCAACGATTATCCCATCGTGGAAGCCATCGGATCGATATTGCCGGTAGTGGATGAAATGATCGTAACGATCGACCGCGGGACGGATGATACCGAAGCGCTGATCCGCAGCATCGGTTCGCCCAAGATCAAAATCCACTTTACGGAATGGGATATGAACCTGCGTGAAGGCGGGCAGGTGCTGGCCGTGGAAACCAACAAGGCACTGCAATACGTGAGCGCCGATACCGATTGGGTATTTTACATACAGGCAGATGAAGTGCTGCACGAAAAATACATCCCCGCAATTTTAGCGGCGGCAAAAAAATACAAAGACGATAAAGCGGTGGACGGTTTGCTGTTCCGCTACAAACATTTTTACGGGACCTACGATTTCGTGGGCGACAGCCGCCGCTGGTATGATTGTGAAACGCGCATCATCCGCAACGATAAAAGCATCAGTTCTTACCGCGATGCACAGGGTTTTCGGCGGGGCGAAGAAAAGATCAGCGTGGCGGCGATCGATGCGGCGATCTATCATTATGGCTGGGTAAAAAGTCCCGGGCAGATGAAGAAGAAAATGAAGGACGTGAGCCATTTTTGGGTTAAGGACGATGCCGAACTGGAAGCGGCCCGCAGCAGTCCCGACTTTTGGGATTTCAATGAATTTGATTCGCTCGAAAAATTCACCGGTACGCACCCGGCCGTGCTGCAGCAAAGGATCCTGCAAAAGAACTGGCACCTCGACCTCGATATCTCCAAAAAGAAATTCAGCTTAAAAGACAAGCTGCTGTACTGGGTTGAAAAACTCACGGGCAAACGGTTGTTTGCGTTCAGTAACCACCGCGTTGTTCGGAAAGGGTGAAAGTTGAAGGTTGAAAGACCGCCGCCGCCTGGTCGCCCTGGTTCGTGCCCTCACGAAACGGAAAAGCAATAATTTTTTAAAGGTTGAACGTAGTTGAAAATAGTTGAAAGGTTGAGGGTTACAGTCCGCCGTCTGGTCTTTGACCAACGGCTTCAATTACAGTTGAACGTAGTTGAAAATAGTTGAAGGGTTGAATATTGAGGATTGAAAATTGAAAATTTCACCTTACCGCACGAACCGGGATGGCTGTCCCTAATTCATAATTCGCTTAAGTATTTATATTTCAAAAAAGTATACCGCGCCGTATTCATCGCGATGATGTAGCCTTCTTTCCCATCTAAAAAGCCCAGCCGGAAAACATAGTTGCTGATAAAAGAAATAGCGGGGGAAACGAATCGTTTTACCAGCGAGGCCTTTTTCCCTTTCTCCTTATATTTCTTTGCACTGAGTTGCGCGTAACGGTCGGTCTTTGATTCGTAGGCATTGCGGTCCTGCGCGGTATAATGCAAGAGGCTGCCTTTTATTTCCCGGGTGATCGTCACTTCTTTCGAGACAAGTTCTTCGTGTACATCGGCTTCATTCCAGCTTACCATGTTCTTATTGTAGATGCGCCGCACTTTGTCCCTGCCCCATTCGCCGTGTTTGATCTCCTTGCCGCAGAAAAAATTCCTTCTCCTGAATTGATAGACCACGTTCTCTTTTTGCAGGCTGATCTTTTGCAGCGACGATTTCAGTTCTTCGTCGATGGCTTCATCTGCATCCAGGCTAAAGATCCAGTCGTGCCGCGCCGCCGCGCTTCCTTTGTTCTTGTTGTTGCCATAACCATCCCAACCGGTTGCTACTATGCGTGCGCCAAATTGCTGGCAAATGTCAAGGGTGCCGTCGGTACTGCCGCTGTCCACCACCACCACGTCGTCCGTAAGGCGCCGCGTGCTCTCCAGCGTATTGCCGATGACGCGGGCTTCGTTCTTCGTTATGATCACTACGGATAGTTGCATTGATGTACTGGTGGATAAATGTTGCTGCAAAGAAACAGAAATTAAATAATGAAGTGGTTTAGTGTTTAGAAGGTTTAGGAAGTTTTGAAGGTTTAGCAGGATTCAAGATCATGCACAATTCATAACTCATAATTCATAATTCTCTTAAGTTTCGTTATTTTGTCACTATGTGGGAACAACAATTGAAAGACATACAAGCGGGCAACGTAAAAACCCTGGCGCGCTGCATTTCTTTCATTGAAAATAAAAAGCAAGGTTACGAAGCGTTGTTGCAGCAATTGCCGCCTTCACAGGCGCCGCTCATCGGTATTACCGGTCCGCCCGGTGCGGGCAAAAGCACGTTGGTGGATGCGCTGATCGGTACGCTGGTAGGGCAACAGCAGCGGGTAGCCGTATTGTGTGTTGATCCTTCTTCCCCCTTTAACCTGGGCGCTTTGCTGGGCGACCGGATCCGCATGAGTGAATGGTATAATCATCCTAATGTATTCATCCGTTCACTGGCCACGCGGGGTTCGCTGGGCGGACTGCACCCGCACATCATCGAAATAAGCGACCTGTTGAAAGCTGCAGGTTTCGATTACATCATCGTGGAAACGGTGGGGGTTGGACAAAGCGAAATAGAGATCGCCGGACTTGCCGATGTGACCGTTGTTGTAGTGGTACCCGAAGCCGGTGACGAGATACAAACGATGAAAGCGGGGTTGATGGAGATCGCTGATGTTTTCGTGGTGAACAAAGCCGACCGGCCGGGCGCCGATCGTTTTGTAAAGAACCTGGCGTTGATGCTGGCCCCGGCCTTTCACCAGCACGGACACGACCTGCCGGTAATTAAAACCGTGGCGTCGCAAAGGACCGGGATGGAGGAATTGCTGAAAGCGATTGAAAATATTTTATCGAAAAATAATACCACGCAGAAGGAACGCCGCCTGCACCTGCTGGCAGAAAAGGCTTACCAGCTGATCCAGCAAAAAAGAATGGAGAACGTGGATAAGGAAAACCTGAAAGTTGAAATTGAAAAGGAAGGCGCCGCGTTCAACGTTTACCGCTTCATCGAAAAATACAGCTAGGCTTTTTTGTTCCTGTCCGACTGCTCCTGCGCTTCTATTTGCTTGTTGTTCTTCCACCAGCGGAACCCGATAACGCCTACGATGATGAAGGGCGACAGCATTAAATATAAAATGCCGCGGTTCAATCCCAGTGCGGGCTTTTCACCCATTTGCTGCGCAGACTTTGTACAAACGGAACATTGCGCCCATAATCCGCCGCTGTTCAACAACAGCAGGACGACCAGCAACAACATAAATGCAACGCACTTTTTCATGATGCCACAAAGTTAGTTGAAGCCGTTGGAATTAGGGCCGTTCCCGCAAAGATTAACAGGAGGATTTTAGTAGTTCGCTTTAAAGAACATCTTAATACAAAACAATATTTTCCCGACCGTTGATTTGTTCTTTACAATAAGGATCGTATTGAAATTTTTAAAGAAGAAAAGGCTGCGGGCAAGGCTGGGCCTTTTGTGGAATAACTGCAACATGCGTTCGAGTATTCGCCTTGTCGCTTCACTTTTAAAGGCAGTGTTTTTGTAGGTGACCAACTCGTTTAATTTCCGTTCGTAAGCCGGGGTGGTTTTTTTACGGCCGCGGCGGACCGGTTCTGCTTCGTGCCTACGGCATTGCGCCCATGCTGGCGGTAAAAGACCAGGTGGCGATCGGTATATTTTATGCCGTTGTTGGCGGCAGCTTTGAAGCTGATCCAGCGGTCGTACATAATGCCGTCGGGGAAGGGGAAAAGCGTTTTTACGAATGCCTGCGTCATTACGAAACTATGTCCCGGCAGGCAATTGCCCAATAAAAACGGTGCCCCGGAATAATAGGATTGCAAATGCATCACCGATTTAAAATCTATACCCTGTGATTTTCCGCCGGCATCTACAAATAAAGAATTGCCGTAAGCTGCATCTTCGGTGCTGATGGAAGCAGCCAGCGTTTCCAGCTTATCTGCTGCCCAAACATCATCCTGGTCCGCGATAGCGATGTATTTGCCCGTACAATGTTGCAATGCATTCTCAAAAGTTTTCGTGATGCCGAGGTTTCGTGGATTTTGATACAACCGGATGAAGGGGTAGCGTTCCGCGTAATTTTTGATGATGTCGGTGG
>Ga0247804_10000886_pt1 | contig 13870 bp, 14 predicted proteins | sample UWRJL029104C1_FD_181142 | JGI IMG/M metagenome (GOLD analysis project Ga0247804, IMG submission 181142) | Plant litter microbial communities from Arlington Agricultural Research Station in Wisconsin, United States - UWRJ-L029-104C-1 | ecosystem: Environmental > Terrestrial > Plant litter >...
GAGTGTGCGGCGGGCAGGAACGGAACCCGCATCAGCGACCTCGAGACCGTCGTCGTCGGGGCCGTGGACAGCGCGAGCGCGCTCGGCACCCCGATCGCGATCGACCCCGTGGCGAGCGGCGCTGTAGCCCTCAGACTCGCCGTCTCGGCCCCGCTGCCCATCCGGGCCGTGCTGCGGGAGCGGACGCTTGTGGCCGCGGATGCCGACTGGAGCGTCGGGCGCGGACGCTCGCTGCGGGCGACTGCGGCGGGCATCATCCTCTTCCTCGCCGGTCGGAACGCCGAGAGCGGTCGACTGCCCGACGAGGTGCCGGAGACCCCGGCCGAGCCCGACGTCGAGGACTAGCTAGTCGCCTGCCTTCGCCGGATAGCCGAGAATCGAGCGGATCTGCTCCTCGTCACGGTTCATCTGGGTGACGAGCGACGCCATGCCGTCGAACTTCGTCATCGGCCGGATGTACCGCACAAACGACAGCTCGACGGTGCTGCCGTAGAGGTCGAGGTCCTCGTCGAGCACGTGCGCCTCGACCTGCTTCTCCGGGACACCCTCGAAGGTCGGGTTGTTGCCGATCGACACGGCGGCACCGTATCGTGCACCGTCGACCGTGAGCCACGCCGCGTAGACGCCGTCACGCGGGATGAACCCCTCGATGGCCGGCGAGAGATTCGCCGTCGGATAGCCCATGGCGCGACCACGCTGCGCTCCACGGACGACGATCGACCTGATCGTCGGCTCGTGCCCGAGCACGAGGCCCGCCTCGACGACATCACCGGCCGCGAGCAGTTCGCGCACCCAGGTCGACGAGGCTCGGCGGGTGCCGCCGGACGCCGGATCGAGCGGTGTGAGCACGTCCTCGATGCGCTGCACCTCGAACCCGTGGCGCGCGCCGAGCTCGGTGAGCGTCTCGACGGTGCCGCTGCCGCGCGCTCCGAACCTGAAGTCGGCGCCGACCATCACGACTCGCGCGCCCAGGGCCCCGACGAGGATCCGCTCGACGAACTGCTCGGGCGTCTGCTCGCTGAACGGTCGGTCGAACGCCACCATGAGGGTCGCATCGAGCCCGGTCTCGGCGAGCCGATCCACCTTCTGGCTGTTGCTCAACAGCGCCTCCGGGCAGTCCTGCGGGCGGATGAGACTGAGCGGATGCCTGTCGAACGTGACCGCGGTCGCGACGAGCGCGCGCTCCGCCGCGACGGCGCGCAGGCGCTCGATCACGCGGCGATGCCCGGCGTGCACCCCGTCGAACTTGCCGATGGCCACGGCACTCGGGCCGAAGCCGGACGGGACGGCGTCGAGCGATTCGAAGAACTCCATGGTCACGACGCCGAACGCTGCACTGCGGGGTCGGCGGCATCCGGCCCTGTCGGATCGGGCTTCGGGCGGCGCACGAACAGCCAGGCGAGCCCCGCGATGGGCAGCACGAGCGGCACGAACAGGTACCCCATGCCGAAGAGCGACCACACGGTCTTCGCCGGGAAGAGCACGGGGTCGACGATGCTCAGCACGCCGACCACGAGCACCCCGGCGAGCTCGAAGCCGATGGTGATCCACGCGACCCGGTACCACGCGTCGCCAGGTGCGAGGAGGGCGATCGTCGCGACGATGTAGACGACGCCGGCGAGCGCGGAGAGCGCGTAGGCGACCGGTGCTGCGGAGAAGTCGTCGAGGATCTGGTACACCGAACGTCCGGTCGCAGCGAGTGCGAGGATGCCGTAGACGGCGATGAGCACTCGACCGAAACCTGTCGAGCGGGTGGGGGCTGGAGTCGTCATCAGTTACAGGGTACGCGGTTCGATCAGGCGACCTGCACGAACCAGATCTGGTTCATGCGGTACACCATGACGGCGACGGCGAGGCAGGCGACGCCGAGCACGACGGTGCTCCATCGGCTGCGGTCGATGAGCGCCCAGAGCACCGCCAGCGGCGGGATGAGCACCGCCGTCACGAGGTACACCCAGAACTCGAGCCCGCTGCCCGTCGGCAGGTTGCCGAACGCCGGGGCCGCGAGCGCGACGACGATCTGCACGATGAGCAACAGTTCGACGAGGGCGGTGCCGAAGATCGTGTAATCGCTGGGCACCCGGCCGGCCAGGCCGAGCGCGATGCAGGCGAGTCCGACGACCACTGCGACACCGACCTGCACCCAGGTGAACCACTCGATCATGCCCGCACTCCGATCATGCCCGCACCTCGTCGGTCGGGAAGTTGACGATGACCTTGGCACCCGTCGGCGTGACCTCGATGAGGCCGACGAGCCGGCCGTCAGGCGAGATGGCGGCGATCGGCCCGGTCGCCTCGAGGCCCGGAGCCGCAATGCGCTTGCCGTGCACGAGGTCGATGACGTCCTGTTCGCTCAGGTCGTGGCTGGGGAACAACCCGGTAGCGACCTCGACGGGGTCGCGGAGCTGCGCGGCCGGGTCCAGATCGGCGATGGTCGCTGCATCCTCGACCTTGAACGGGCCGATCCGCGTACGCCTGAGGGCGGTCAGGTGGCCGCCGACCCCGAGTGCCTCGCCGAGGTCTCGGGCGAGGGCACGGATGTAGGTGCCGCTCGAACACTCGACGCGCACGTCGAGGTCGAGAAACCGACCGTCGGTGCGGGACTCGAGCACCTCGAAGGCGGAGACGGTCACCGCACGGGACCGCAGTTCGACGGTCTCCCCCGCCCGAACCAGTGCATAGGCGCGCTTGCCGTCGACCTTGATGGCGCTGACGGAGCTCGGCACCTGCTCGATCGCACCGGTGAGTGCCGCGATACCCGCATCGATCGCCGATCGCTCGACCGTGCTCGCGTCGATATCCGCAACGGTCTCCCCCTCGGCGTCGTCGGTCGCTGTCGATCGCCCGAGCCGGATGGTCGCGGTGTACTCCTTGTCGAGTCCGACGACGAAGGTGAGCAGGCGGGTCGAGCTGTTGAGGCCGAGTACGAGCAGCCCGGTCGCCATCGGGTCGAGGGTGCCTGCGTGGCCGACCTTGCGGGTACCGGCGAGTTTTCGGGTCTTCGAGACCGCGTCGTGGCTGGTGATGCCGCCGGGTTTGTCCACGAGCAGGATCCCGCTGCGGCTGCTGGAATTCACTGGACAATGCTAGCCGCGCGCGGTGTATGCCGTGCGCGCCGCCGTCGCGCAGCGCCGACGCCGGCCTCCCCGGGCTCGTGCGATGCTTGCTGGATGCGAGTGGGGATCCTTGGTGCCGGTGCCGTCGGCGGCGTGATCGCGGCGCTCCTCGATCGTGCGGGCCATGACGTCGAGGTGACCGCACGGGGAGGCAATCTTGTGGCACTGCAGCGCGACGGACTGCGCCTGACGGGCGCCTGGGGCGATCACACGGCAATGGTGACCGCGAACGAGGTGCTCGCCGGAAGGCCGGAGATCGTCTTCGTGACCACGAAGGCGCAGGACGCCATCGGTGCGATCACCGCGAATCGCGCGGCGATCACCGGCGCGACGCTCGTGATCGTGCAGAACGGACTCGACGGCATCAGCAATGCGCGGCGGGCGAGCGCCGACGCACCCATCGTCGGTGCGCTCGCACTCTTCGCCGCATCCCTCGTCTCCCCCGGTGCCGTGACGGTGACCGCGGCGAACTCGATGACCCTCGGAACCGCAGCCGACGCGGCCACCGACAACCACGCCGGCGATGGTCGGCTCGAACGCGTCGCAGCGCTGCTCGAGGGCGTGCTGCCAGTTGACGTGGTCGACGACTTCGCGGGCGCGCAGTGGACGAAACTCATCATCAACCAGGTCAATGCGCTTCCCGCGGCAACCGGGCTCAGTGTGCAGGAGGTCATCGCCGACAGCGGCCTGCGCTCGGTGCTCGTCGCCGGGATGCAGGAGGCGACGCGCATCGGGAAGACCCGGGTCACACGATTCGGCACGCTGCAGGGCCTCTCCGACCGGCGACTCCGGCTCTTCGCCCGCGTGCCGCGCCGCCTCGCGGCGACCCTCCCACTCGCACTCGCCCGGCGCATGGGCGAGACACCCAATCCGGGATCGACGCTGCAGAGCATCCGCAGGGGCCAGCCGAGCGAGATCGACTACCTGAACGGGGCGGTGGTGCGCGCAGCATCCGAGACCGGTTCAACGGCGCCGATCAACGCCGCGATCGTCGAACTCGTGCGGGAGGTCGAACGCACCGGTCGCTTCTTCACCCCCGCCGAGGTGGTCGCGCGGGTGCCGCACTAGCAACCAGCAGCTAGCAGCTGTCGGCGAACACCCTCCGCGGTGCGTCGAAATCGGTGTTGTCGATGATCGCCGTGGCGCGGGCGCTCGGCGTCACGTCGGCGATGTAGCGGTCCTGACCGGCCGAGGAGCGCTCGCCGACCCCGGACTCGCCGTCTCGATCGCGCAAGCGCTGCTCCGCGACCGCCCGCGGCACGTCGAGCCAGATGGTGTACACGAAGAGCCCGCGCAGTTCGGGTCGGTGCAGGAAGATGCCGTCGACGAGGAGCACTGCGTCCTCCCCCGCCGTCAGAGGCTCCGGATGCACCGGCGCATCGGCACGGTGGTCGAAGACCGCGGTCCGGAACGGGGCGCCGGCCCGGAACGGCTCGACGAGTGCGCTGCGGAACGACGCGTCGTTGTACGAGTCCAGAGAGAACCCCTCCGGAGAGTCCTTGCCGCGAGCGTGGCGGACGGCACGGGACTGGTGGAAGCCGTCGATGGACGCGCGGTGCACCTCGTGGCCAGTTTCGGCTAACGCCATTGCGAGCGCGTCGGCGAAGTGCGTCTTCCCTGCGCCATCGACCCCGTCGATTCCGACGACGACGCGGCCCCTGCCGTAGTTGTGCAGGATCTCGGTGGCGAGCGCTGCGAGTGTATCGGCCTTCTGCGGCGCCCAGCGAGTCATGTGTCGAGCCTACGCCCGGGGCTCGGGGCGTGCCGGCCCGGAATCTAGACTTGCATCGTGAGCCCCAGCCCAGCCGATCGAACGGCGCAGATCGCCCCGGCCGTCATCGCCTGGTTCACCGCGAACGGACGGGCACTGCCCTGGCGTCGCGAGGGATTCAGCGCGTGGGGAACGCTCGTGAGCGAGTTCATGCTGCAGCAGACGCAGGTGGCGCGCGTCGTCCCGAGGCTCGAGCAGTGGCTCGAGCGCTGGCCGACACCCGCCTCGCTCGCCGCGGACCCGCCCGGCGAGGCTGTGCGCGCGTGGGATCGGCTCGGCTATCCGCGGCGCGCGCTCAACCTGCACGCGGCCGCCGTCGCAATCACCGAGCTGCACGGCGGGGTCGTGCCGTCCGATGTACCGTCGCTGCTCGCGCTGCCGGGCATCGGCGACTACACCGCTCGCGCGGTGGCGGTCTTCTCGTTCGGCGAGCGGCATCCGGTCGTCGACGTCAACACGCGCCGCGTGATCGCTCGCGCCGTGCACGGCCAGGGCGAGCCGTCGGCGGCGCACCGCCGCGACCTCGCCGACATGGAGGCACTGCTGCCAACCGACGACGAGGCTGCCCGGCGCACCAACGTCGCGATGATGGAGCTCGGCGCCCTCGTCTGCACCGCTCGGGCACCGCGCTGTGAAGAGTGTCCGATCGCCCACCTGTGCAGCTGGCGCGCCGACGGGTACCCGCCCTTCGAGGGCAAGCGCGCTCCGGTCCAGAAGCGGTTCGAGGGCTCGGACCGCCAGGTGCGCGGGCTCATCCTCGCCGAGCTCCGGGCGAGCGACATCCCGGTCACCGCAGCAGAGATCGAGCAGGTGTGGACGGATGCCGCCCAACGCGAGCGCGCGCTCGCCGGGCTCATCGTCGACGGGCTCGTCGTCACCGCCGAGGGCGGGTACGCGCTGCCCGGCTGACCGGTCTGGCCACCGTCGGCTGTGCGCGAGAGACTGGTGCTGTGCCCGAGCTCCCCGAAGTGCAATCGCTCGCCGAAGACCTCGCCGGGCGGCTCGTCGGCCGCACCGTCGACCGCCTGCTGGTGCAGTCGTTCGCCGCCCTCAAGACCGTCGACCCGCCCGTGTCGGTGCTCGGCGGCCAACCCGTCGACGCTGTGGGCCGGCACGGGAAGTTCCTCGACATCACCATCGGCGGCACGCACCTGGTCGTCCACCTTGCGCGGGCCGGCTGGGTGCGCTGGCGCGAGCGGGCACCGCAACCATCGAAGGCCGCGGGCACCGGGCCGATCGCCGCGCGGCTGGTGCTGGATGACGGATCGGGTTTCGACCTGACCGAGGCAGGCACGAAGAAGAGCCTCGCGATCCACCTCGTGCGCTCCCCCGCCGACGTGCCGGGCATCGCTCGGTTGGGGCCGGACCCGTTGTCGCCGGAGTTCACCGTCGAGGTGCTCGGAGCGGCGTTACGGGGTGCGGGCCGCTCCCAGGTCAAGGGTGTGCTGCGCAACCAGTCGATCATCGCCGGCATCGGAAACGCCTACTCAGACGAGATCCTGCACACTGCCAGGATGTCGCCGTTCAAGCCGGCGTCCATGGGTCCGGATGATGTGGTGGCCCTGTACGCGGCGGTCCAGTCGACCCTGCGGTCGGCACTCGAACGCGAGCGAGGGAAGCCGGCCTCGGAACTCAAGGGAGAGAAGCGGTCGAACCTCCGGGTGCACGGCCGAACCGGTGAGGCGTGCCCAGTCTGCGGCGACACCGTGCGGCAGGTGATCTACTCCGACTCGACGTTCCAGTACTGCGCGGCCTGCCAGACCGGGGGGAAGCCGCTGGCGGACCGAGTGCTCTCGAGACTGCTCACATGAAACCGCTGCGCCCGCGCTGATCTCGACATACTCGATCAGCGGGACAGCCTAGCGCGGACCCGCCTCGAAGACCGCGTCGTCATCGTCATCGTCATCGTCGTCGTCAAGGTCGTCATCCTCGTCGTCCTCGACATACACGCGCGGCTTGACGTACGGGTCCTCATCGCCGGCGTACTGTGCCGACTTCGCGAGGGACTCGACCTCGGCGTCACGGTTGTGCGCCTCGGCGAGCAGTCCCTCGATGAGGGCGGCGTTCTCGGGCACGCCGTCCGGGATGAACTCGAGCGACGGGGTGAGCCGCGCGGTGATGTTCTTGCCGACCTCGCTGCGCAGCATCCCGGTCGCCGACTTCAGTGCTGCAGCCGTGTCGGCGCGCTCCTCATCGGTGCCGTAGACGGTGTAGAAGATCGACGCGTGCTGGAGGTCGCCGGTCACGCGCACGTCGGTGATGGTGACGAACCCCAGGCGCGGGTCTTTGACGCCGCGCTCGAGGGTCTTCGCCACGATGACCTGAATCCGGTCCGCCATCTTGGCGGCCCTGCCCACATCGACCATTGTCTTTCCTGCCTTCTCGTTCTTCCGTCACCCGTGCCACGTGGTGCTGTATTGCTGAAGGCGGAGGCCGACAGCGGGGTAAGCAGACTCGGGGTAGGGGCCCCGTTCTGCGTCCCCGCTGTCGGCCTCCGCCGACCACCGCAGGACTACACCCGCGGCTTCTCCTTCATTTCGATCGTCTCGATCTCGTCACCGATCTGGATGTCGTTGAACTTGCCGAGGCCGATACCGGCTTCGAAGTCCGTGCGCACCTCGGTGACGTCGTCCTTGAACCGGCGGAGCGACTCGATGGCGAGGTTGTCGCCGACGACGACGCCATCGCGGATGACGCGTGCCTTGGCGTTTCGCGTGATCGTTCCCGATCGCACAACCACACCCGCGACGTTGCCGAACTTGGAGGAGCGGAAGACCTCGCGGATCTCCGCAACACCCGACTGCACCTCTTCGAACTCGGGCTTGAGCATGCCCTTGAGCGAGTTCTCGACGTCTTCGAGCGCTGCGTAGATGACCGAGTAGAACCGCACGTCGACACCTTCGCGCGCCGCACGGTCGCGGGCCTTCGGGTCGGGGCGCACGTTGAACCCGATGATGATCGCGTTGTCCACCGTTGCGAGGTTGACGTCGCTCTCGGTGACGCCACCGACACCGCGGTGGATGATGCGCAGCTGCACGCTGTCGTCGACCTCGATCTTGAGCAGCGACTCCTCGAGTGCCTCGACGGCACCGGAGACGTCACCCTTGATGATGAGGTTGAGCGACTCGACCTTGCCGTCTTCGAGGGCCTTGGTGAAGTCTTCGAGGCTGATGCGCTTGCGGCTGCGGGCGAGCAGCGCGTTGCGCTCCACGGCTTCGCGCTTCTCGGCGATCTGGCGGGCGGTGCGGTCGTCGTCGGTCACGAGGAACGTGTCACCGGCGCGGGGCACCGACGTGAGTCCGAGCACCGAGACCGGGCGGGCCGGCGTTGCGAATTCCACGCTGTTGCCGTTCTCGTCGAACATCGCACGGACACGTCCGTACGCGGTTCCGGCGACGATCGGGTCGCCGACCTCGAGCGTTCCCGACTGGATGAGCACGGTTGCAACAGCACCGCGACCCTTGTCGAGCTTCGCCTCGATCGCGACGCCACGGGCATCCTTGTTCGGGTTCGCACGCATGTCGAGCCCGGCGTCCGCCGTGAGCAGCACCGCGTCGAGCAGCTTGTCGATGCCGACGTTGTTGAGCGCCGAGACGTCGACGAACATCGTGTCTCCGCCGTACTCCTCAGCGACGAGACCGAACTCGGTGAGCTGCTGGCGCACCTTGGCCGGGTTCGCGCCGTCCTTGTCGATCTTGTTGACCGCGACCACGATCGGCACATTGGCCGCCTGGGCGTGGTTGAGCGCCTCGACCGTCTGCGGCATGATGCCGTCGTCCGCCGCGACCACGAGGATCGCGATGTCGGTCACCTGCGCACCACGGGCACGCATGGCGGTGAACGCCTCGTGGCCCGGTGTGTCGATGAAGGTGATCTTGCGGTCGATGCCCTCGTGCTCGGCGTGCACCTGGTACGCACCGATGTGCTGAGTGATGCCACCGGCCTCGCCGGCGACGACGTTCGCGTTGCGGATGGCGTCGAGCAGCTTGGTCTTACCGTGGTCGACGTGACCCATGACGGTGACCACCGGCGGGCGGGCCTCGAGGTCGTCGTCGTCTTCGTCGTCGAGCTCCTGGTCGAGGTCGAGGTCGAAGCCGAGCAGCAGTTCGCGGTCCTCGTCCTCGGGCGAGACCATCTGGATCTTGAAGCCGAGCTCGTCACCGAGGATGTCGAAGGTGGCCTCGTCGAGGGACTCGGTCGCCGTCGCCATCTGTCCGAGGTGGAACAGCACGGTGACGAGGTTGCCGGGGCTCGTGTCGATCTTGTCGGCGAAGTCGGTGATCGACGCGCCACGACGCAGACGGATGACCGTCGTGCCGTCGCCGCGGGGAACACTCACGCCACCAAGCGACGGGGCTTCGCGCAGCTCGAACTCGGCGCGCTTCGTGCGCTTCGACTTGCGGGCCTTGCTCTTGCCGCCACCGCGACCGAACGCTCCAGCGGTTCCACCGCCGGGGCCACGGCCACGACCGCCACCGCCGCCACCCGCTGGGCGGTTGGGGCCGAAGTTCGAGCCTGGGGCTCCACCGGGAGCGCCACCCGGGCGGAAGCCGCCACCGGCACCGCCAGGTCGTGCACCGGCGCCACCCGGGCGCTGGAATCCGCCTGCACCCGCCGGGCGCTGGCCGAATCCGCCCGGACGTGCACCCTGGCCGGGTCCACCCGGTCGGGGTGCGCCGGGGCGGGGAGCTGCCGGACGCGGGATGCCCGCTGCGCCACCTGGGCGCGGCATCCCCTGGTTGCTCGAGAAGGGGTTGTTGCCTGGGCGTGCTGCGCCTGGACGCTGCATGCCTTGGTTGCTGGCGAAGGGGTTGTTGCCCGGTCGCGGCTGGCCGGGGCGCGGGATGCCGGGGGTCGCCTCGGTCGACGCTGCGCCTTCCGCGGCGGGTGCCGGGGCCGGTGCGGCCGGGGCGGCTGCTGCCGCCTCCGCCTGGGCCTGACGTTCGGCGACGGTCAGCGGTGCGGGCTGCACCTCGACGTGCTCCTCGACGGGAGCCGCGGGTTCCGCAGCCTCGACGACTGGAGCCGACGGCATGGGACGGGTCGGCACCTTGGCCGGAGCCTTGGCCTTGGGGGCCTCGGCCGCGGGGGCGGGCTTGATGCCCTCGGCCTCGAGCGCCGCCTTGACCTTGCGGGCCACTGGCGGTGCGATGCTGGAGGACGGTCCCTTGACGAACTCGCCCATGGTCTTGAGTTGCTCAAGAACGATTTTCGATTCAATGCCGAGTTCTGCTGCGATCTCGTGTACGCGTGGATTAGCCACAAATTCTCCTGTCTGGGTCTGCACCCAGCACTTCGAGAAGCGCAGCGGAGCAGACGTTTAGTGGACGGAACTCATTTCGAGCCGCTCATTAGTTGTCCATAGGTCAATCAGCCTGTTCTTCAGGGAGTTCCGGTCGGAACTCCGCTTCTTGTCGAGCCAACACATACGTCGTCACCTGCGAGGTGTCGAGGGCCAGACTCGACCGCAGCGCCCGGCCGAAGGCCTTGCGCTTGATCGAGGCGTCGACGCACTCGGGAGTGGGATGAACCCACGCACCTCTGCCTGGAAGCGTTGCGGACGGATCTACAACGACGAATCCGTCGCGCGCCACCACTCGCAGTAATACGGGGGGTTCGGCACGCACACGGCAGCCCAGACAGGTTCTTACGGGATTCATTCTACCTCGTTTCTGGTCGAACGGCCTTCGGGCTTGCGACCGGGTCGATTCATCAGGCGTCGACGCCGTCGACGATCGCCCGCAGCGCGGCGAGGTGGGCGTGGAGGGCCGCCCTCCCGGTCGCTGTCAGGGACAGCCAGGTGCGTGGGCGCTTGCCGACGTAGCCCTTGCGGAGCGCGACGTATCCCGCCTCCTCCAGCAGCGCCGCGTGTTTGCTGAGCGCCGAGTCGCTCACCTCGATCGAGCCTCGCAGCGAGGCGAAGTCGATGTCCTCGACTCTCGCGAGGGCCGCGACGATGCTCAACCTGATGGGGGCGTTCAGCGCGTCGACGATCCCGTGGCGCGGATGCTGCAGCTCGGCGGTCATCGGCGTGAGCCCGCCCCCAGGAAGTTCGCCGCGATGACGGGGACCGCCGCAGCGACCGCCAGCGGGACCCAGAGCACCGGGTTTCCGGTCGGCACGACGAAGGTGAGCGCCACGCCCACGAAGAAGATCGCCGTGGAGATGAAGACACCGGTCGTGTACCGCTTGGCCCAACCCGGGGTGGATGCCCTGCGCACGATGCTGTAGACGAAGACACTCGCCCAGATCCCCACAGCGTAGGCGGCCGAGACCCCGATGATGAGGGCGACGTTGTCGGTCGGGAAGACATAGACCACGCCGATGAGGAAGCTGCCGAGGAGCAGACCGATGGCAACGCTGAGCGCCGTCTCGACGCGCCTGCTTCCCGAGGCGGCTCGCATGCCCCCGGCGTCCGCGGTCGCTGCCGCATCGAGGAGGCGCTGGGCCTCGGTGGCGTCGTCTGGGGTTCGGAGGGTCGGCATGGTCCGCGCTTTCTCGAGTGGGCTGCCGTTGTGGCAACTAGATCCAGTCTCGCATTAACTTTCCATATTGGAAAGCTGCTGCGCGCGCCAGCCTAGTTTTCCGGATCCTCGAGGATGCTGTCGGGCTGGATGTCGATTCGCGCGCCAGTCAGCTTCGCGGCGAGGCGGGCATTCTGCCCCTCCTTGCCGATCGCGAGCGACAACTGGTAGTCGGGCACGAGTGCGCGGACCGCCTTCGTCGCCTCGTCGATGACGAACGCGCTTGTGACCTTCGAGGGCGACAGGGCGTTCGCGACGAACGTCGCGAGATCCTCGGAGTAGTCGACGATGTCGATCTTCTCGTTGTTGAGCTCCGCGGTCACCGCGCGCACACGCTGGCCGAGCTCGCCGATGCAGGCGCCCTTGGCGTTGACCCCGGCCTCGGTCGCCCTGACCGCCATCTTGGTGCGGTGACCGGCCTCGCGCGCCACCGAGGTGATCTCGACGAGCCCGTTGGCGATCTCGGGCACCTCGAGCGCGAAGAGCTTGCGCACGAGGGACGGATGGGTGCGGCTCACGGTGATCTGCGGTCCCTTGAGCCCCTTGCTCACGCTCGTGACGTAGACGCGCAGTCGTGTCCCGTGCGCGTACGTCTCGCTCGGCACCTGTTCCTCAGGGGGCAGTACTGCCTCGACCGACCCGAGGTCGACCTGGATCATCCGCGGGTTGGTCCCCTGCTGGATGATGCCGGCCACGATGTCGCCCTCGCGCGCCTTGAACTCGCCCATGACCTTGTCATCGCCGATGTCGCGGAGGCGCTGGTTGATGACCTGCTTGGCCGCGAAGGCCGCGATCCGACCGAAGTCCCGCGGGTCCTCCTCCGCCTCGCCGATGACGACGCCCTCGTCGTCGCGCTCGGCGACAACAATGCTCACGTGCCCGGTCTTGCGGTCGAGGGTGACTCGCGCCTGCGAATCGACCCCCTCGCCAGGCTTCTGTTCGCTCTCGCCCGTGTGCTTCAGGTAGGCCGTCAGGATGGCCTGCTCGATGATGCGCACCAGTTCGTCGAAGGGTATGTCCCGCTCGCGTTCCATAAAACGCAGCACGCTCAGATCGATGTCCACTGAGGGCCTCCACTATTCACGTATCGAGGTGAGCGGCATCCGCCGACGTTCACCGGTGTCTACGGTACCCGAGCGCGACGGCGGCTGCTACCAGCCTCGACCACGAGTGCCGCGCCCTGACCGCCCACTACCAGGGCTTGTCGGCGAACCCGGCCCCTCCGTCGCCTTCCTCGCCGCGCTCGATCGCCTCGCCAGCGGCCTTGTCCGCCTCGCTCTGCTCGCCCCGGCTCTCGAGCTCCTCGAGCTGGTCGCCCGTGGATCCACTGCCCTCCTGGCCGGATGCCGCGGCATCCCGCTGGGCCTCGGCCTGTTCGAGCTTCTCGTCGATGCGCTCCTCCGTGCTCTCGAGCTGCTGCCCCTCCTCGGACGGCGGCGGGCAGTCGTCCCCGGCGGCATCGATGACGGCCTTCCCGGCCTCGTAGAGCAGCACGGCACCCTGGAAGAGTCCAGCCGAGAAGTAGTCGTCGCCGAGCTTCTCCCAACTCAGCGCGAGGTTCACCCGCACCACGCACCGCCGGTCCTGTGGTGCGAGCTCGAGGGCCCGCTCGAAGTCGTCGATCGCGGGCGTGTAGTCCTGCTGGGCCGCCCTCGCGTCACCCCGGTTGAAGTACGGGAGGTACGGTTCGAGCAGATTCGGTTCGAGCAGGGACTCGTACGTCTCCTCGCTCTCGACGAAGTCGCCGCGCGCGAAGTCGCTGATCCCGGATGCGCCGGTCAGCAGCTGCCCGACGATCCAGAGGGCGCCGACGAGCATCGCGACGACCACCGGCAGCGACCACAGGATCATCGCGAGTCGTCGTCTGGCAACGGTCCTCGCGTGCGATCGGACCGGCGTTGCCTCCTGGACTCCGGCCATCAGCGTCGCCTCCCCGTGCGCAGCTCGAGCAGTGCCGCGGCGATGCCCGCGAGCTCGAGGATCGCGAGCAGCCCGAGCGGAATGGCGAGGATCCAATAGAACTCGGTCGGGGTGTCAGGTGTGCCCGACTCGATCGTGACGTCGGTGACCTCGAGTCCACCGATGACGGCCGCGAGAGACGGCTGCCCGTCGCGGTGCACATACGGAACGGCGAGCTGCTCGGCGATAGTCCCGAGGCTCGCCTCGTCGATTGTCGAGACCGCATCGCCCCCGGCGGTGAAGTCCTGGATGTAGACGCCGTCGACGTCGTCGGCGGCGTATCCGTCGAACTGCAGCATCCGCCCGCCCTCCGCCGTGCCGTACCCGAGCACAGCCCCGCCGTCGATGAGCGGCGCGAGCGTCTCGAACGAACCGGGTTCGTCGGTCGCGGTCTGCTCGCCGTCGCCGAGGTAGAAGACGACCCGCTGGCGTTCGGGATGCTCGGCGCCCGCGGATTCCAGCACGCCGGTGAGCAGCTCGACCGGCTCGTCGATCGAGCT
>Ga0247804_10000887_pt1 | contig 13867 bp, 12 predicted proteins | sample UWRJL029104C1_FD_181142 | JGI IMG/M metagenome (GOLD analysis project Ga0247804, IMG submission 181142) | Plant litter microbial communities from Arlington Agricultural Research Station in Wisconsin, United States - UWRJ-L029-104C-1 | ecosystem: Environmental > Terrestrial > Plant litter >...
TGCACGTTAGTCAAGTTCTGTTGGAGAATGGCGACGTGGGGATGTATTACGGATTAGGAAGTACGGTAACATAACCTTGTCCAGCCCATAGCGAAGCATTCCAGCGTGTCGACCAAGCATCTCCCCATATATCATTTGGTCCTCCATGAACCAATAGAGCCAGGGGATATTTCTTCTTTGCATCAAAGTCAGGAGGCTTGACGACCCATGCTTGGACATCATATTCCCCACCACCCTTAAAATTGATTTCCTCGACCATGGCTCGCTTGAGGCCCAGCATACGCCCGCTGCTTGTCGGGCTCCAGGTAAAGCTAATGGTATTTGTTGCTGAGTCGAGGATATATGTTGTCCCATCATCAACGAGACTAGTTCGTGTGATGAGAAGCTTCGCATTTTTATCCTTGCAAGGAAGGCGATGGAGAGCGGAGACGCTACCATCTCCTCCCCAGACCAAGGTGGATATAACCTTGGATGATGTTTTGGTCACCTTTGATAAATCAACCTTCCAGAGTCTATTACGTGCTCGCTGATTGGCTAGAATATAAAGTTCACTCTTGTCTGCGGAAAATAGTAGGGAACCAGGTACCAAATCCCATGGCTTCTCGGTATTGTTATTAAACACTGGTGTAACTTCAACTATATCATTAGGATGGTCCATAGACCTGACAATAAAGATGCGCATGTACTCAATGGCTTTCATCACTGACTCGGTAACAAGAAAGGCCGCAGACTTTCCATCGGGTGACAGAATAGGATTAGAAAAGAACTTATCGCTGCCAATCTTTCCAAACTTGTACAACTCCCCAGATGGAGGATCGTTGTAGTCTGCGATTGGGATATACCATAGAACAGAAGATAATTCGTCCGCAAGATTGACTTCAGGATCGAACGTTGACAAAAAGATTCCAGACTCCGAGATGTCGTAGGATTCTACGCCCATAGGATCCATAGGTATAGCAGGAAACTCTATGTCAGTGCCAGCGAGCGCATTGACGAGGCCTTTTTCAGAAAATGCATATTTCACACTACCACCCGTGACTACAGTTCTCGTCAACGTGGTATACCACAGCGTTTGCGATTCTTTCTGAAAATAGGTATCCCACCATCTAACCCGAAGTGTGCCATATTCTCGAGCTGATGAGAAGGATTTAGGTGTCTTGTCCGTATTGAAAATGGTGCCATCTTCTCCCACTGCTGCTGTGAATGAAATTGCTATTGACTCATCAGACAGCTTTTTTGTCTTGAGGTTCGCGATAGTTGCGTCAACTACTCCAATTTGATACGAGCTTTTAAACGAGAAATTATTAGCATAAGTGCATATGTCAGTCATAGCTTCATGGTTTACTTTTTCTCCGATGCTCCCGCAGTACCAGTCCAAAGCGCCGTCTTGCCTCCGTCCACAGATCTGGTCCAGAGCAGTTGGTTCTCAACTAGCCATTGCGGGGATAGGTTCTTTTCGTCATCGGAGAAGAGAGTACTCTCTCCTGATTCAAGATTCAAGATCTTGATCTCTTTCGTCTCGGCGTGTGCTTCAAGAGAATATGTAGAGACGGTGTAGACCGCAAGTCGCCCATCCGGACTGGGAACTGGGGGTGAGCCGCGTGGTGTAGTAATCAGCAATCTTAGTAGCAAGAGCGTTAGCTAGACTTGATTCAGTGTAGAAAGTATAGAGAGTACGAGGGAGACATACTCTGGGGTTAAATTAATATTGATCTTCATCGTCATCTTGAGGTTCTTTTTGTCTTCTGATATAAATGGAAGAGGTAAAGACGCGTGGACGTGCGCTATCTTTCTCTATATATATATACACAAATGTACGCTAAAATAAGAGATCTTATCATGTTCGAGAATCAGTAAGGTGGTTTGTCACGTGACTTTGGATTATCGAGACTGTAATTGAATACTTCGTAATAAATGGTCAATTGTCGTTGCCTAGAGCGGAGAAGGTTACATTCACCCGAACCGCGTCCTCAGTCTCCACGATACTGCAGAATCGTAACACGGATATGCTCGTGAGTTCCTCTTTTGTCTTTGATTCGACGATTTGACAAAAGCTGTATATTTTCAACGATATGTATTTATTCCTAAGGCTCCTCAATTTTCCTCAATTATCCGGTTAACCTCAAGCTGACGAAAGTATGGGCTTTAGTGCATGACCAAGGGTAATAGATAGATTGCTACTCTTTCTATCCTACAATATAAACATAATTTCATGCGGCAGAGCTTAATGAAAACTTTCCAATTGTACCTACTGACACCCGTTCTTCGTCGTGGGTAGGAGCCTCGAAAAAGGGTTCATTCGATTAAAATTAATATAGTTCACGGTTCCAGCCTGTCTTATGTTTAGATCTATCGAAAAGAAACAAGGAATGATACTAGGGGGATTCATGAGCTATTCCTCTTCATCACCTACCACAACGAAGATAGCAGGTAATGCTGCGACAGACTTCAGCAACGCTAAGGAATTGGACTTGAAATTTTATCTTCCCTCCTCGCTACCTTTTATCAAGGTATATGATCATAACCAATGGGAGATTTCGACCCGCGACGATATCCTATAAAGTAGTTTGCCTATATGTATCCACGCAGCTTTTTCTAGGAGATGTAAGGAATCTTCAAAGCTTTATACACATTGCGCTGTCAGCTTGCCATCTGGTCGGCAATAGTATTTCCAGTTACCAGCAGCTATCTCTACTCCACATGACATGGTGGCTTTGATGCACCAAAAGAAGAATGAGGTGAGCCGAACGATAATATAGTTGTTGGAGACAGACTTAAAATTGTAGCCTGTCAGACTTGGCCACGGCACAGCCACAACTAATGTATCGCAACAGTAGACATGTCCGCAGCCTCTGTTCAATCAAGGGTGATTCCTTAATTGTTCATAGATTTTTACAAAGGTGTAAGATGTGCAAATCACGTTGATACATACGATGTGAATGTATTTTTAGAGTTGTAAAAGAGAAATATTGCCAAATTAGTAATGGTTCCTAGAGCACATGATATGCCAAAATATGAAATTATATGCCAGGGTTAAGCACATTGTGTATATGTCAAGGACCTAGACTCACGATGCGAAAAAGGAGAGGTTCCTTCGAGTAAACGTGTGATAAGGTTCTTGTTTTGGTAAAGTCTAGGGAAGGAAGCTCTCCGTACCGGAGAGGTCTAAGTATGCTAGCTAATGAGGGTATGTGCCTCAGGCCACAACAGTATACGAAGCGGTCTGAATTTGGGAAGACTCTGTAAGTAAATATATTTAACTCAAGTCCAATCTTGGATATAGCACAGAACTGCATAGTGGGAAAGCTGTCAGCGATATCTGGCGATATTGATGGTAGTAGTAAGAAGGATAATTTATGATTGTATGCTTCCTAAACTAATATACATTGTCGTCTAAGCTAACGAGTTGAGCATTTGTTCTTCATTCTTAGCTCTTTCAATCAAACTTAACTCTTCTCGCCTCTCTACCGCATTCATAATGATGCTACCATTTGTTCTCTCCTGCGTCTGACGGTTCACTTAGATCTCTCAATATTTGACGTTAATCAGTCTCCACGGAGCAACATCTATACTATCCAACCAAGAAGAAGGCCAATTTTTTACACATTGTGGGCTCTGATTTTGCAGTAGATAGAAACTGACGTTGTTGATTATGATAAAGTTCATAACATCTGAGAGAAGTTCTGATAAATTCTTGTAAAGATGTAGGGTCTGGTAAAATCAAGAGAAATAGATTTGGATCTCAATCAGGTTTCAAGACTGGTAGCCTTTGTCAAACATTCTAGTGGTCGGTTCGTAGGCGCTGTCGTTCCAATTGACCAAAAAGCCGTGGCAAATTGCACTCATCATTATACAAATATTTATTATGGCCGAGGAGCTGCTGCTGGAGAACGTGCTCAAATCCAAAACATGAAAGTTGGGTTAGAAAAGGTTTGGTTTAATTCATCTATCGGCAATTACGTTATTCAAGGCATATATAAAAATTGATGTAAAAAAGAATTTCAAGGGAGCAGCTACATCAACGCAGTTTTATTTCCTTTAATTGTAATCTTGATTATATCAAAGTCCGACAGGCTCATTAGGATGCTGGGGGCTCAGGAGTCAGCTAAGATTTAGGCAGCGACAACTCAGGTCCAAAGAAGGAAATGGACTTTGGTGGGCTTACTTGTCGTCTGAAAGTTAGACAACGTTAATAGAAATAACGGATAGTGATAGATAGAATACAATATTATAGATCAACCAACACAATTTAAACCAATTTTGATAGCACGGTACGGCACGGTCAAGTGGTTAAGCGGTCAAGTGGTCAAGTGGTCAGGAGGATATCTGATTTTAACATTCTAAATAGCCCACATTTCACCACCAATGATCTTATATTACATTGTAGAACAGTTACACCTCCAACTTTATATGCTCGCATTTCATCCAGCTTCTCTACATCGGAACAAGTCTCTCCTCCAACAATTCTGCTGCGAGGGACTTCCCTGATTGTCACGAACCGGCACCACCTTCAAAGTCGAATGTGCTTAGCGATCTCCGCTATCCGATGGTCAACTACTCAATGCGATGATTTGAACACCTGGAATAGAAGTTTCCCTTTCTTCAACCGCTATCTTCGCTCTAATAACGGAGTTTTCAACACGATGTCCCGAATGAGAGTCTAGACAGCCGAGTGTCGATATTATCTGGACATTAGGAACCCTCCGAGAAGATTAAGACTGAATTCCTATTGAAATGTCGAGAGGAGCTTAAAGTTCTAGCGAACAATGTTGCACGAAGCTGGTTCAGTTCGAGGTTTTCGCCATGCAATTTGCACTACCAGCAATCCGCTAAAACTAAGAATGGAGAGCATAAAAACCTAAGCCCTTCTGCAGCCACTACTAAGAGAAAGTCGAGGAAACAGAATAAATCATTATCAGGTTGCTCAGATGCATGGTAGCCTTCGCCAGGTTGAATGTAGTTCATAATGAATAGTTTATATTTGACAAGAGGACAATATGTTGAAGAAGCAGAGGTGAATTAATTATTCTGATGCGACAGTCTCATATTATAACCTTTGCACAACCTTGTCCAAATGGTTACAATTATATAATGACAGTAAGACATAAACGCCTATTTAGCCAACGGGCGTTCAAGACCTCAAACCACCAGGCTTAGTTGGTGTTAGAAACCTATTATAAGTATATTTTATGCGATTGATGACAGTTCTCGGCTTTGCTACAAAGGCAGAAGTCGTACAACTAGCTCCTTCAACCAGTCGCAAGGTGCTTTGGACCAACAGCACGGTTTTGTGTGTAGCAAACACCAAATTGAGATTGCTGTGTTGTTGAGGGGGGTGGGGGCTGTGAGCAGCACAGACCAAAATAAGCATCTTTTAATCCAATGAAGCTGTCTTGAAGATTTTATCGCCCTGGAATGCCAAGTTGTTCAGGCGGATAATTGCGAAACGAACCCTGTTGACCTGAAAGCTTCGATGCAGATGCTCGGACTCGGCTTGGCGGGTTCGATATCTGTCTCAATTCTTCGGCTAAATTTACGTACAGACTTTGACACCATTGAAGAAATTCCAACATTGGTGTCGGGTTCAACATTAGTCGATCTGAATATTTTACATGGAGCGAAACACAATTGTTCTTGAAAATGGAGGCTATCATGAAATAGTTCGTTTGTGTCATATACTATATTAAGTGTTCTGCTTCGCTTCAACATACAACAAGTTACGTGCAGTGAATCAAAGCCTGAAGACGTTATATTCCATGATCTATTCAGATTATCCAAACCAGAAATTGCCATTACTTTCCGTATTGAGTATTGAGCTCTCCATGCTTCATAAAAGTGTTCTAGGTTGTCAGGTAACCATCTCTGTCATCTCTGTAAAATTAAAGCTCTTATCACAAGCCAAAAATTGTACTACACTATGAAATATGTTATTGGCTAGGAAATTTATTCTATTTGTGTACGGTATAAACTCGAATGCTTTACTTGTATAGTATTCAGGCTGGAGTTCCCTGACATAAAAGTCTTGTTAATGGAGTGTCCCTCTTTGATAAAAGATGTTTGTGAAAAGAGGGAAAACAGTCAAAAGCGGCTTTGGTAGATTAGTTACATACAGATCATGTGGTGACGGCAGTAGAGGGCAAGGGGTAGGATTTAATTAGCGAGCCAATGGTGAGTCTTCATTGACCGGCCAAGAACTCAGCCTCTATGCATGCAGTCCCACCGTTAGATCTTTCTTAACACCATGCTCAGTCAGCACAGCCATGGACTATTTTTCAGTTTCTTCTCGACAGGCTGCTCATTTCTTTAGCATTCTTCTATGATCTTATGATTTGACTGAAATGGCTTCCTTTGGGATAACAGATGCTCTCAGCGCGCTTGTCATCGTCTATGACCTAGCCGTTAGGTTGAAGGCAGAAGCAAAAGAGCTCAAAGAAATTGCAAGAGGTGTCAAAAAGGCTAAGAATCAGCTTTCCGAGATCAAGCTAAGAGTAGAGAACCCAAAACATCCACTTGGACGTGGTAGTGCAAGAGTGTATGGACTAACCCGAGAAATGTAGATCATATGCTAAATATATGATCAGGAAATCTATGTTTGATGATGACATAAGGGATATCAAGGATGGGTGTAAAAAGGCTGTTTTCCATATCAAGCAGCGCGACCGTATAATATCTATCGATCTTCCTAGCAAAATATTCTACAACTCATTTACCTTACCAAAGCTGAAGGATATAGTGAACGGCTTCAGCAAGAGTACAACCAGTATTAACCAGACTGTGGGGCTCTTGCTAGGCGATGCATCCAAACGACTAGAGGAGGCAGTAAAACGAGCTGAAGAAGCTGCAAAGCGTACAGATGCAAAAAATACCAAGGAGCAAAACGCCAAATGGGAGAAAATGATGAAGCAGCAGAAAGCTATAGCAGATCAGCAGAACAAGGCCTGGGCTGCTCTAGTTGATAAAATGGAGAAGGAGCACAAGAAAGACAGACTCGCTCGGCAAAAAGAAGCTGAAAAGAATGCACATGTAATCAAGCTGTTAGAGCAGAAATTTGGTACAAAGGGTTTGGAGGATGCAGCTTTAGGTGCTGACGCAAAGAGGCACGCAGAAAACATGGTCAATGAGCTGGTTGTTAATGGTATAGATAAAAAAGATGCAACAAAGAGGGTTAATGCGACTTTGACATCAGTTCGGCAAGAGAAGGAGAGCCATAAAGCACCACTGAAGAGGGCGAGGACAATCGAAGCTCAGAAAGGTTCAGACCATCCAGTTTCTAAAAGTCCTACCCCGGCCAAAGGAAATCTGCCAAAAGGAGAACCGCCCAAGGTGGTTGAAAAATCCAATATATCAACCCAACATGTGAACATACTTTGTGTGGATTCCAATAATGGTGGTAAGTCATTATCCCACTGAAAACCCCATCAGATCTTCTACTAAGACATTCTGTAGCTTGTTCTACTATTGCACATACTTATCTTGAGTTGTTACGCGTTTTCACCATGAACACTCAGAAACGTTGGCTATTTGAACGCGTTGACTCAATAGGCATTCGAATCCTGACACCATTTACTAAAGACACTGTGGAAGCTTCTGAATTCGAAGGCTTAAAGGACGAAAAGCGTTTGTCCAGTAAACCGGCAATTGCTGCCATTGCAGGCGACTCGGCAAATTTTCAGACCGATGAGTTTCCAAAAGAGAAGGAAACAGTGCTTAGAAGAATGTATGACCACAAATCCAAAGGACTCAATGAAGCCCAGCTCCTGGGATCTGACTATATACTCTGCTTTGGGCACACAACACGTAAGCTCTTAGATGGTCTGATCAAAACTGTTCAATCCGGTAAAAGTGGCAAAAAGACCAAAGCTAAAATAATTAATATCAATGAAGGAAATTGGTATACGGGCATTGACAACAAAGAAACGTTGATGAAACTCAGTTCCCAACTGAAAGTGGCATTGAAGGCATTTGCAAAGAAAGAATTGAGCTGGGAGCGACCCTCCATTGCTATCGCAAACGGAGAATGGAGAACACTTCAAGTTCTTGTGAGTCGAGCTGAAAAAGAAAATCTATTGAAGGAGAAGGGAGGTTTAACGCCACAGAAAACATGGGAAAAGAAGGGATGCAGGATGATGATTGTCCCAGATGCAGAGAACAATTGGCTAGTGTCTATTTCTGGCCCACTAAAGCAGTTGGCTGGTGCGCAGAAATTGATGGACGCTGGGAAAGCTTAAATTATATGGGTGTAACAGTAATATGTTCTTAGTTACATTCTGGGCGTCAAGACGCTTTTGTTGAGTGTCTAACATGAGCTTTTCGATCTTTTTTTTTAGGGAAAGAGGTACATTTTTAGATTCCTCTTACTGTAACAGAGAGATGGATACAGCTTCTTACTTATAGATGTATATGTTTTATAGAATCTCGCTTAAAAAGGGGAGACACGTGATTCGATCCACAATTAAGCTTCGAAAGATAAGTAGTGAAGCAGCTCTAGTTACTGCGTTGTAAAATATATTTTGAACTTTACAATGTACGATACACAACGGACGCTATTACGGCGCAAGCAAGCCCAGGGCTCTCGAAATATGCTAAGAATCGTTGATTCTTTCTCTAATACTCTAGTAACCAATCTGTTGTTAGACCACTACACACCACTTCCTAAGGCGCATCTTCAGCGATCCTCCAAGCTCTCAAGGGCAACGCCTGTAACTTCAACGCCGCAGGCTTTATGAAACCCCAGAAAGTCACCACGCCAATAATCACACAGACAATATTCATAACATAATATCCATCTGTTTCAATGTCACACATGCCTCCTCCTTGTATACAGCGATCCTTGTCAGCGCCGAGCGCACAGCTGAATGTGTCTGTTGCCGCAAGAAGTGGACCGCGGAGTTTTTCAGAAAGACTACTACCAGCGGCTGGGGGGTGGCAGGTCGCAACTGTAAAGAAATCGACGAGTTTGAGGACGAAAAATCGGGGGAATGTACCGCCAAGATTAGATACCCTGAGTTTATTAGTTTTGAATGGAAATAAGGGAACAGTACGTACGTAGCTAGTAAAGTCATGTATGTACCTCCAATTACGGGATCAGCAATCCGAGCATGGAAAGCAGAGATAGCAACGAACATGACCGTATTAGTGAAGGTCGAGAAAATATGCTCTGCAATGACAACTAGGAGATACCATGTATCTACGCCATTAGCAGGGAAAACGATCACAGTGATTTGAGCTGCTACTGCGGCAATCAATCTTCCCACGAAGCCCCAACACCACAATCGCATTGGAGTATATGTGGTAGACCATTTTCCTGCATAGTATCCAAGACCGATTTCGAAAGGGAAGTCAATGAGGACGGTTAGAGCTAGATCTTCCTGGCTGAATCCCTTGTCGATAAGTTTGAGATTCGTCACAGCGTCATTAGCCTGGAACCCGATTTTTGCTATCAAGTGGATGATGATGATCGTTTGGATGTTCTTGAGTTTTAAAACGCCCCACATCACTTTGTAAACGTCCCAAATACCATCCTCATTCCTAGTCTTCTCTTCACGCTTCAATGCTGCTAAACCAATCGTCACAGCAATATACATCCAGCCCCAGAATGTGAGATATCCACCAAGCGTCATCACTCCATAGTCGAGAGGAGTGCTACGGAACCATTTATTCGCGAAATCTGGCGATTCGAAAGCGAGAAAAACAGTGTAGGACATGAACTGACCAGCGGTCAGACCGACAGTTTGCGCCGTTGAAGCATATGAGATGTTGCCCGGAGATAGGAGAGTGAGAGCCCAACCATCAACAGCAATATCTTGTGTGGCACACGTAAAAACTAGGAAGAACCACCACCATGTAAATCCCCAAATTCCAGCACCATCATTTGCACCTGCACCGATCATCATCTCTCTAACCCCCGATCCCAGCCATATCATCCCAAGACCAGACAGCAGTTGTATAGGCATGATCCAACTCTTCCGCCTTCCCACCTTCTGACTCCATACTGCATCCACGATTGGACTCCACAGCAGTTTCAATGAGTATGGATACGAGGCTAAGCTGAAAACTCCCAACGCACTATAGCTTAAATTGTAGTCTTTGCCCTTCAGTAAGAATGGCACACTGCCAGTTGCCAAACCCATTGGCACCCCTTGTAGAAAATATAGCAATACCAGTAATCCAAAATTCCTGCGATCCGACAAAGGTAGCTGCATAAATCCATGGTTGTTCATTATAGGAGTTCTCGGGACATGGTCGTCCAAAGAAAAGGACTCGCGTGCCATCAAATTTTGTGTAACGACTGGAGAATCCATAGACGCATTCTTGCGCCTATATTCTACAGAGGAGTTCATCCTTGCGCTTGAACCGTTCTCTGCAGTCGAGGAGCCGTTGGGCTCCTTGGATTTGCCGCGACGGGCTTTAGAACCCATAGAGGATTCTTCTTCGTCTTCTGAGTATTCGTCGCCGAGCAGATGGTCTCTGTCTTCGCGATTTCTAGAAGAGCTTCGTTTGCGCCGTGCAGAGAGGTCGTCGAGTTCTTGGGTAATAGGAAATTGAGCGTCGTGGTGTAAAGGTAAACGACTATGTCGTGGAGATTGTAAGGAAACCGAAGGGAGTGTGTCGCCTAATGGGGTAGGCATCCATGTGTTGTGTTGTCGAGCTTCAGAGGACTGGGTGGCCTCTAAAGTCGGTTGGTGGTATTCTTTACGTGGAGTGGATCGCGAACGTGTCCTTAGAGGCAAAAGTGTACAGGGGGATTTATTTTGTTACCGGTTCATGGTTGATCGCGGATTGGATAGACAGGTTGTAGAAGGAGAACATATGCTTTTGAAAGCACAAAATTGAAGACGAAGGATCTAGGAGCTTACAATATGCCACGTTATCTGCTTCATGTTAAGAAAGTTTGTCGGCACGTGATGGCCCGTAAATAGATTGTCGACGCGTACCTCCTCGCGACGTCAACAGCATCATCGCTACTTGAAGAAATATATATTTCCCACGAATGACTACTACGACCTAGAGGGCATCTTGCAGGGTTATCATGGATTCCCCTATCAGTACCAGTGCGGAAGATCCTTTGGCGGCCCAGATTGATGAAGAGATAGCATCTCTGCGAGACGAAAGTAAACAACCTGAAACCGTCTACAAGTATCCAGCTAACCTTCCCAGTATCGCAACTTAAAACCCAGCGCAGAACCCAAACGGCAGTAATCCTCTCCTCGCACACCTCCAAATCAATTCTGTCTCGTCTCCGAGTGCCTACAGCTCCGCCATCGAAATCAAATCAAACATTGCCCCCAGACACCGATCCCCTCATTTCTAGTCTCTCGGCTCAAAAATCATACAATCGTGAAAATTTATACAGAACATGTGCCTCAATAACCACATTCCGAATCCAAGATCCTGATCCGAACGCAGTCGATGGTGGCAGGGTGTTAGGTTTACGAATTGATGTATCTAATTTGGGGAAATTTATTCGGCCATACTATATTTTGCTCAATAGACCATACCCCGGATCAGAAACACTACACGTCCACCGTCATACAGTACCGCCATGTATACCACTTTCTTCAATAGCAGCACGATATCTGCCAGCACCAAAAATTGACGGAGAGTTGGTGAAAGGAAAAAAACAGGATCTGAGACGATTTGTGAGGGAATTGAGGAGGGAGGCTGTAGGATACCACAACCGGATTACCGTTGTGAAATCGTTACGGAAAGAGTTTAAATTGGATGAGGATCCTAAAAATGGGAAGGGGAAGGAAAAGGAGAGACTTATTATTGACATCAGTGCCGCAGATGCTGAGGCAAAGCAAGTTAGAATTGAATGGGTAGATGGTAGGATTGGTAGATGTGTGGTAGGAGATGGCGGAGAGCTTAAAAAGTGTGTAGTCATTGGTGAGGATGGACGTGATCGTGAGGTAGAGCGGATGATATTTGAGAAAAATGGCAGGATGGAGCTTATCGGGGAGAGGCTAAGGGAGGGGCTTTATTGATGGTCTTCAGTCGCTGAAATGTGCAGTAATGTGGAGAGGTAATGTAGCTGGGTTGTTGTCACTGAGACACCGGATAACCTGTTCTAAAGTCTGATGGAGAGCTACCTGACTATCTGAGGCGTGGTTGGATTAGGCTTTTGGTTTTAGGAGTTTCTGGAATGAGATACCCAATATTGTGGGCGCGATTTGAATTTAATAGATACCAATTTTTCAGCGATGTCAATTCCAACTCCTGCTATCGAAAAATAGAATGAAGAAACATCCACTATCTATATACCATACCAAGATCAAAAGATTACCATAGCTAATACGCAGAAATTGAACGTAGGAAATGCACTACAATTGCTTGTTGGATAGTGCTTGTCTGTGGATACCTTCAACATGCCCTAATTGATTAACTTCAGTCAATACAATTGCAGAGTACACAATTCTTATGTAGATAAAAAGACGATCTTATGCACTAATACTTCATATTCTTTTACTCCATACTTATTTATCACTATTCCTGGGGCTGGATAAAGTTAAGGAAGGGTAAGAGGGTTCAGGAGAATGCAGCATATGAAGGCCAAGCTTGGACTTTGCTACCAAATATCATAGGGCTGGAAGGTACTAAAGAGACTCATAATAACAGGACATTACAGCTGAGGCGGTGGTGGAATATGGAAATTGATTGGCGTCTATTAATGGATGCCTTAAATCAGCCTTTTTCCTCCTTAATCGACCCCACTGCTTCCTACAGGGTGACATTAGCATTACACGAATACACACGTTGAACGGAGTTATCAGCAAGATACAGATGGCATAAAGGATCTATTGTAATTGTAGGATTCTACTATTCGGAATCTAGCAATGTGAACGGATTATCTCTTTTTTGCCATTTCGCTGAATCCTTGACTAGAACAGGTGCCTCTTTCCGCCGTTTCTTTCGCTGCTTTCCTTTTGATAAGCCACTCTCCTCTGTCAGTTCAAGATTTCCTGCTGTGTCTTCCAGTCCCAATAACTTATTGGACGTGATAAGCACTTCTCGTAATTGAGCAGGCGCTATATCTGAGAAACTCTGCAACACACTCGTATCGGCGTCCAGTGTGGGAAGAGTTTCCAGTTGCTTACTTAACTGAAGAGCACTCTTTGGGAAAGCTGCGCATGCCTGATGAGCCATAACGACACTTATGATTTGTTTCAAAATCCTCAATGAATAGTACGACGCTTGCACCTGAGCTAGAAATTGAATCATAGCCCAAGAAGACTGTTTATTACTTATCGGAATTTTTTCGAGGCGATCAAGCTGTTGCATGACCTCCTTACTGATACACAGCTTTTCTCTCGACGATGACCACTCAACATCGAGATACACAGCAACCGCTACCCAGAATTTCTTCTCCGGAATCTTTGGAAATTTCTCACGTATGTTGCTGAGTAATTCGAGGAGAGAGGAACAAGCATCAGGAATTTGTGGAAGACCCGGCAGTTGCCATGCCCTGCCACTTGACGTCGTTTGTAGTCTTCTGTGTTCAAATGCAGTAAATCTTTGCTCATCTTCGGGAACTACCATATTAATAAGTCCGTAAGCCAATTGACGTACTGAGGTTGACATCTCCCAAGCACTTGTACGTTCAGGCCAATCTAGGATAAAAGGAAGAAAAACATGTGGAGCTTCCGTAGCAGTAACAAAATGTCCTGCAATTTTAGCAATGCTAGGAAATTGCAAGACGTATTCTGATATTCTAGGATCCATATTCTGTAAAACTTGAACAAACTTGTTCTGCTGAAGACATAGCTCTACTTTTGAGTCCCCTGGCAAGGAGATATACTCATCACAAAAGATCCTGTAACCTTCAGGGTCTGCATTGATAGCAGCATTGAGTGAAGTCCTTGCTAGTAAT
>Ga0247804_10000888_pt1 | contig 13858 bp, 14 predicted proteins | sample UWRJL029104C1_FD_181142 | JGI IMG/M metagenome (GOLD analysis project Ga0247804, IMG submission 181142) | Plant litter microbial communities from Arlington Agricultural Research Station in Wisconsin, United States - UWRJ-L029-104C-1 | ecosystem: Environmental > Terrestrial > Plant litter >...
TTTTGTAAAACTTGCACTTTTTACTTTACACTTACATCATCAACGCCTAAATGTATGCCTAACAAAGAAGAACATCAGGCTACGTCTGTTTGCATATCTAGATAAGTCTTAAGAAATAAAGAGAGAAGAAATGACAAAGACTTCTATCTCTTTACATGCAGATTTCTGTGTTATAATTGTAACTCTAAACTCTTTACTTTATGAGGGTTTTAAAATTAAAGTGAGACTGTTATATAAGTTAACTAGCATTGAAATATACGGCTTGATGTAGCAGCTCTTGGATTTTTCCTACATACAAATCTTTTTAGAAAACTTTAAATAAGTCTTACATATATATTTTTAACTCTTGCTAGTGGTCTGCCCTACATCTGAATGTTGTTCAGTCTCGCCTAGCCACTTTTCACACTTCCTTAACTAGCGCTTTGGAAAGGTAATAAACTAGAGACCACAAATTTCTTGTTCCTCTTAGTACTCTTTCACCAAATGTAAGTATCATTTATGTTAAAAGTAGCCGTAGCAATACTTGGCGAATTAGATATGGACGTCATAGCACGTACTCCAAGCATCCCCACTCACCCTATTTATGTCCTTTAGCTATCAATATCCAGCGTGTTTACCACTTATTATCATATAATTAGCATGACTTCGGATCAGAGCGAGTCTAAATCCTGGATGCCCAAAGATTTGGCCAACAATATATATGATGACCTCAACCTTTAGAACTCAAGCTCTATACCTAATAAGCAATTTACCCTTTAACTTTAGTTACAATGTTATTTGGGTCAATAAATTTAATACAGATGTCTAGAAACTAAATTTGGAAATCATCTCCCTTTGTGACAAGAATCAAGATATATGGCTTGAATTAAGGATAGAACTGCCCTTTAAAAACACGTGCTCCATTTGGGACAATAATAATAACAATATCATATGGCATGTGGTTATAACAGGTTCTGTTCCTTGGCGTTATCCAAGTCATTTTCTATATTCTCTTCTTCTTGATTCCTCTTTTCTTCTCGTACCCTAGCCGCTTGGGCCATAACCTCCTGCCCGACCCGTTATTTAGAATATATATCTGCGACATCCAGAAAGCAACACATGGCTCCGACACAGTATTTAATGATTTGGAAGGCAAATCCGGGCAGATATGTTTGAGGAGGTATTTCAGCGGTAGGACAACTAGTGGATGACTACGACCACCAACGGACTTGCTGCTGTATGTTTCTCTTTTAGCTTCCCGTTTTCTTTTATACAATTAGGTCAAAACTCGACTAGAAAACTAAATCCTTTCATTATATCCAAAATATATATCAGGAGGGGGGGCATGTTTAATGCACATCACGAGCTTCGTATATCCACCACCCAGCACAAACTATCTGGAATATGCTTGAAGATAGATAACAGTTATAAGTCATCAAACGAGCCACCCTCAGTATTAACTGTTCTAACATTAGCTTCAAGGAAGAATGTTGGAGCCTTGTATGTGCACAAACACATGTAGTCTAATTGTATTCAATTCCTAACGTTTCATCTGTTTATCATATTCACTGCCAAGTGTCGAGTGATAAAGCAAGTGCCACTGCTTCAGGTCACCTCCATTTTCATTCCCGAACTCTAGTTCCGTCAGTGATACCAGTTTCGTTGCATGTCACATATCTCCAATCTTGGTCTAGATAACTGTAAGATAACTCGACCGTCTCCTGGGCCTCACCCGTAGTTGCATTGGGCTCAATTCCGTCAACTATTTCAAATAGGCAAATCTATTAGCTTTACAAGGAATTAGAGGTGTGAAGTTATGTGTCGAGCTTCTCATGCGTTGTTTGGTTGATGATTGCCCTAGATATTCCGTCAATGTTGTGCAGGAAACGGACCTTCCATTTGTGTAACAATAATCCTAACGAGCTGATGCTGGAAAGAAGATACTCACATGTTCTGCAAACCATCACGTACTCTAAACATCATCTTTATATACCGTCAGAGCTTGGTAATGTCACGAAATATTCAACATCAGCGTGTGCAGAGAAACACCACCTGCATGTGTTAATACACTGACGATTATAAAGTTTGTCATAAATTACATTATAGCTCTTTATTTTTAAGGCACTTTTGAAGGTCGAATTACTAAATAGATGAGGTGCAATTAGGGGATGAAAGCTTTGAGATACACTGCTCATTTGTACCAATGATGAGCCGTCAAAGGAAACGAGACCTATGGATCAAAATGCTAATCTTGCGTTATAAACGTGTTTATGATGCTAAAACAGAAGTATGCTTTCGACAGTAGCAAGTTTAATGTTTTAATGTGGATGCTTATAAGCTCTAGTCACCTCTTTCTAGGGATAATACAAATCGCCTTTGTAATGATACGACATATTTTCTTTTCGTTCCTACAGGTGCGCATCTTCAAGCACCTGCTGTTTAGAAAATCGAGTTTCAAATTTCGGTCACGTTCAAAAGAACAATGAATCCATCACGATGAAGAGCGCTTGTCACGAGCTCTAGATTCTACCATATCAGAGCTTTAGCCATCACTTCTTGCGAAGTTATCTGTACGCATATCGGGAGTGAAAATAGCTATGAAACAACTTCGATTTCATATCCAATCAGTGGACCTGATCAATTTTCTGAATGCCATCTTTTTAGAAAATATGACGTTTAGTTTAAATTCCTAGAAATCAAACATTGAATTCGCGAAATATCTGAAATAGAGAGTGATAATGAGGGAGGTCTACATGTTCTGAACTAGTACGTAAAATAGTTTCCACCTGCTTTGTAACTCTCCCAAAATCACCCTAGCTATCACAGTCTACTATAAGCTACTATAAAGTGATTTGTTGGTTTGCCTACCTTAAGTAAGCTGAATAAGAACTTCATGAAACGATTTCACTTCTCCTTCCCCCTGGAATGTCTTTTCTTTTGACGGTCAATCGTAGAATTAGTTTATTGCCGTGCAGGCTAAATCGCCACGGCATATCAATGCATGCAAAGTTCATACCGATGTCCACGTGAGGGTCCAAGTCACTCCTAGCCGGAGAATTTCTAGAGATTTGGGATACTGTAGCATTACCCCGCAATCGGCTAAGGCTGATTAAGTGTATCCTTCCGCCACCATTTTCTTCCCCCAATGGATCACTTTGTGGTGTTGTATATTAGGAAGGCAGGTAATCGCTCTATTTTCTTATTTCTCAACGCGTTCAAGTTTAACACCATTAATCATGAAATCTAGATAGGTTTAATTAATCACTAAAACTGCTCCTCCGAGACAATAATACCATGTAAACAAACTCTCAAGAATGGCTATTATACAATTAGCAATACGTTTTTTACAATCGAAATTTACGGGTAACAATTATTTACAATCAATCATGTTCAAATTAAAATAATAAAAGACATCTAACCGGCGGAAGCCTGTATCAACTTGATTAAATCTCGGCTTCCCATGAATTCAGCCTGAAGCTATGATCATGAGTTTGATTACTGACGAAGTCATATAGCTAGACGACTCCTCCAGTTTTGTTAACTTGTTCCTTTGGCTAACATATTCGAATGACATACTATTCCAACGTTGAGTACGTCAATAGAATGTGGATTTTGACGCTAGCTGACTGTAAATAGAAGAATGCGGACTACACTACTCTCATCGTTATTACTCGCCCCAATCCTAGGCTCTCTTGGAGCCCCTGGAGTCCAACTGGAACAGATCGCCCGCCATATTGATTGGGAGTACGAGCTTCTTGGTCGGGATCCCCGACTCAATGCTCGAGCTCGCCCAGAGAAAAGTATCGACGCTATATTCAAGTCGTTAGGCAAGCAATATTTCGGCTCATGTGCCGATGCCAATTTGCTCAACAATGCGCAAAACGTAGAAGTTCTGAAGGCAGATTTTGGACAAGTAACTCCTGAAAACAGGTAGGTCTTCATACCTGCTATCTTTTTGTAAGACGTGTCTGACAGAAAATAATAGTGGAAAATGGGATACTATTGAACCGTCACAAGGCAACTTCAACTTCGGAGGTCTAGACACTTTGGTCAACTGGGCTACGTCTAATGGAAAACTTGTCCGTGGTCACACAACTCTGTGGTACAGCCAGCTTCCTCAGTGGGTTTCAAATATAAACAACAAAGCCACTCTGACTTCCGTCGTTCAAAACCATGTGACAAAAGAGATCGGAAGATATGCAGGCAAAGTCCTGCAGTGGGTATGAAACTAACTCTATAATATCTTGACCAGGCAGAGAGCAAGCTTACTCCTCATAGGATGTTGTCAATGAGATATTCGAAGAGAACGGAAGTTTGCGAAATTCCGTTTTCTATAAGATCCTGGGTGAAGACTTCGTCCGTATCGCCTTTGAAGCTGCTCGGGCTGCAGACCCCAAAGCTAAGCTGTACATCAACGACTACAAGTAAGCAACTTATTCAAAACCTCTTAATAATCCACTTTATACATTAATCTTACTCTTCTACTCAGCACTGTCGAGAAAGGATCATCATATGCAAAGACAACTAGTATGATCAACAATGTTAAGAAGTGGATTGCCGCCGGCATTCCTATTGATGGTATCGGGGCCCAAGCACATCTCATGGCTGGTGAAGCGAAGAACGTTCCAGCCTCGCTTGCGCTTCTCTGCGCCGCGGCGCCTGAATGCGCTATGACTGAGGTTGATCTTGTAGGAGCTTCACCCTCTGAGTATGTCACAGCCATCAAAGCCTGCGTAGACATTGCCAACTGTGTTGGCGTAACTGTATGGGGGGTGCGGGATTCAGACTCCTGGAGGGCAGCTAGCAGCCCATTGTTATTTAATAGTGGGTACTCGACTAAGCCTGCCTATTCTGCACTTGTTGCTACCTTAGGGACCATGACGGCTGTGAAGCCAACCTCGACTGTCGTCAATCCTACAGCCTCAGTGACTGCTTCTGTAGCAAGGGAGACGAGTGCTTAGACCTCTGTTATTAGTATAGCTGTTGTTTAAGTACGTCAAAAAGGACTTTGTATTAAATCTCATTTTGGGCACAAGTTTGCAGGGAAAGCATTAAATTATTGTTGATTTGACTTGATTACGTCGCACTACTAAGTACAATGACATACATGCCAATTATATTTACAGAGTGATTTTTATGTTTTCATATGATTTATGTAAAAAACAATAAGAATAAAACACAGTTGCAGCTCACTTCTGTATTTGGTTTAAGTCTCTCTTTTTAAGCATTGTAAATTCTTAGTACTTACAAAATGAATTCTGAGACTGTTAAGTTAGAAAAAAAAGACCTAAGGAAAGTTTCTTTACTTCAAAACAATTTTAAGTCGCGTGTACATATATTTTAGTAAGATGACTACAGAAATTATAATTCAAGAGCTATAAAATTACCAAAGAGAGTTGAAAATGCTTGGCTTTCAAAGATATGATATATTAGATGGCCGAGACTTCAGTCTTAATTTTGCTGCAGCATTTGGAATTAAATATAGACGAAAATAATACACTATTGTAACATTTAGTGAATTAGAAATTGTTTACACAAAGTTGACTGAAGCTCTCGAAGTTCTTTATTTCCTTTTCGAATATTTAATTTATTACTGCTTTAGCTAGTTTATTAAGATCTTCCTGGCCTGGGACCTGCCTTTTCATAAGCTTTATCAAATCAGCTAAGCTCAGGATTTGAGACATGATAACTAAACCTTTTTAGTAAATTAAGTGAGTACTGCTCCACGCTTCCAAGAGAGTTTGCTAAGAAATGAATATCTGTCAGGGTCAGTCATGTGATTACGATGCCGATGTTGTTATTAAGGCTAAAGTCATATTCTTAGTATGAATAAGAAATCATAATTTGTAACATTTAGAATACGGGCTTCCCCGGCGGTGGTCTGTATTGTATTCGGGGAGCCTACGAAGGGGCACTGACTTATATATAGCAAGTGGAAATTTCTTACTTAGAGGATTAGAGTTTAGTTCGTTAATTACAGGTAATACATAAATTACTGCTGAATCGTATCACTCTATCACTAAACCTTTAAGTTCGCTTATATTACGCACTATCTGTCTTGAGATTCATATTCGTTAAAATTTATTTTGTGAATATTATGTTAATATTCTAAGTTTGACATAATTAAAAGTATATTCATTAAAGGAGAACCGGCTTACCGTAATTTATTTAAAATATTCTATTACCAAATGAAATGGGATAGGGATAATTGTTAGGTTCTCAAAATGAAGAATATATAATACTTTGGTATTATTCTAATAGAAAAGTAATCAGAGTTTATTAAGCACTTTGATTAATCAATGATCAGCTAAGGGAAGCTTCTGTCTTTACTTGGCCTGTCGCCTGTTTGCCCTCTTGAAATTCCTAAGCCTTGCATTCTTTTGTTACACCACGTTCTTTGTCCTTGTTTTCCGTCGCCCTCGCACATAATATCAGAGTTAGGTCTTATTTTGCTACGTACTATCTATAGAGTTGGACTTCTTGTTTAATTGAGTCTCGCTGGTCTTCTCACGAAGACTTTCGTTGTTTTGGCTACTGAAGATGGATCGGAAGCTATTGACCATAGATTCTACAGCATGACCACCTTTGAAGACGGGGCCGAAAGTGGGGAGACAGGCACAGACAATTGACCAGCATGCTTCAATTTGAGACCAAATTATGTATTGTACAGTACCCCCTGTTGAACGTTAATAAAAGCGCGACTAAGCAACATGCTGATAGAAGACAACGTACAGGAGACGGTTTCTTCTAGACCATAGTTAACTAGACGCAGGTAGTTGATGCGGACTGCTGAAGCAACAACACACCTACAGTGATTAGTAGATAGCAATTTCAATTGTTGATGATAATTAGCTCACAAAAATCCAAGGCCAAAGATGACAGCAACTACAAGCTTCCTGAGGCTGCTAATCTTGAGAATTTTTATCATGGGCATTGGCATACACAAAATGATAACATCCAAAGCAAGATCAGTAGCTCCTAAAGCCATGTACATGGCTGGGTAGTCGATCGAATTCCTTCCTGCACCAGTCCAGGCATGGGAAATAGGCCATGCTTGAAAAATTGTTGCGAAGAGGAAAGCCACGAGCCATAAACCTATAATGGCGAGAATGCAATTTGCGGCTTTTTGGAAGGTGGTGACGTTGAATATCCTCTTGTAGAAGCAAACTATTGAGATCTTTATCAAGCCGACGGAGAACAGATAGAGAAATTGTCCGGCAAAGAGAATCTAGTCCTATAAGTAAGTATAGCTCGAAGTATGGCGAATTATAAGCATACTGAAGTAAAGATTGTAATTTGACGCATATTCATCGATTCTAGTGGCGCCCCTATTCCGCCATAGTATGCGCCATAGATGTGGGTTATGGCCATGCCAGTGGACACACACTACACAACTATGTCAGAATGGAAAAAAAGTAAACTCTAAAGTTAATCCTGTAACTTACCCACGACATAACAAGCAAGTAATCATCAGAAGTAATAGGATTTCGTTTAATTCTTCGTGCGTGGAACCGTGCGAAGATTGCCAAAGCAGCAAAAATCGGGAAAACGATACAGACGGCCACAACTGATTTTCCGTTTCTTGCGATAGCCATTGTGGAATAGTCTTCAGGTAGGAAACAGTGTCGGAACTGAAAGCTAGCTGTTATGAGTATGAGTCCAGCGCTATAAAAACTAGTCAAAGACGTGTTAAAGAACTACAACTTCTAATTTGAGACTACGAGTTGAAAACTGATTAGATATCAAGTTGGACATAACAATGCATAGTGAAATTTTCCTTAGGGTTTTGTCACCAACGGCCAATCGGCCTGAAGAGGAAGGTCCGTCTCATATGTTGTATAGCCTCAAACATGTTGTGTAGCCCGAACTATATTGAACGATATCATGATAAGCGCCAGGGGAGAACGATGGTTATCACCCGTACGCCCCCGCACCCAGCAATAGAGATGCATTTAAAAGTTGCCACCATTTAACTTACCAATATAATATAATATAATAAATGCCGCTTAACTGCCTTAGTTGGATAGAAGGTTGGGTTAATACTCTTATTGGCTACCGTTTAACATATTAATAAGAACTGCTGGATCTTTCATAGGCAATCTTGTTTAATTCAATAGGGTAATTTACCCAGACCCGACAGGTTGGATAGAGACGTAATTTGACAGAAGAGTATACAGTTTACCTTGGCTAGTCACGTGCCCATATTAGTTCATGTTGATCGTTGTCGGTCATGTAAATGGCCCTGGCTGTCTAATCATTTGCGGTGAGCGGTGCCACCCAAAACCCCTTAGATCCCCCCCCCATACCGCAAGATCAATCACAGTAGCATCAGCTACTTCCCAGCCATACCTCATGTACATGCTCTGAGCTCCCATGAATGTTTGGAGGAATACTGTCTCTTTCGCCAGCGCATATTGCTCGAAGCCCCATCGTAGGATTGCAGATCCGATCCCCTGGCGCTGATACTCTGGTAAAATGTATAGGCTTTGCCAAACTAATCATCGCCCTTGTCAATAATCAAGTTGACACGAGGCGTAGAAAGTATCTTACCATAATGTTCCTTTCCTGCCATCAACTGTTCGTAGTTACGAGTAACCTCTGCTCCATAGTAATCCAGGAAGGAAACATCTAGACCGGGCCGTTCAGTTGACGGGGTCGTGGGCTTCTCCCAGTTTCCATCAGCCCAGCGCACCAGCCCAAACCCAATAGTTTCTCCCGTACTGTTCAGCGTGGCTTTTATGACATGCGCGGCTTTGTTCACGAATGCGGCTTTCCATAACGAGGTGAAAAATTCAGTCTGTAAACGTAGCGACTGGCGGTACTGGTGGCTGAACATAAACCGGATAACGATTTCGTATTCCATTGCCGATATCAAAATCTTCGTCATGTCATCAATATCCGCGGGGCTAGCATGTGAAACTCGAAAGATAGGAGTATGTTCCATTGCACCCCCTAAGATAGCTTGACAGTGTTGCAGAGTTACTGGTTGCTGGTCTTCCAAGTCGTGTCGCGGTTTATCAGTTGTTTATCAAGGAAGGTGCTTTATTGCCAGAGTCAAAAGTGTAGAGCTCGGGAAGAGGACAAAGGAGAGCCAATACAATTTCCAAAGCACATGAAATTAATCTCAAACAATACGTCGTATCTGCAAAACCCAACAGTTGGAATCATTTCACTTCTTACTGGTACCAACCCCACCCACCCTAGGCAGCCAGCTACCGGAAACAAAAGTACAAAGAACCAATGCCGACATACATACATATGCAAGCCGGCACTATTCCTGAATTACTCCAGGATGGCCTCGGACCAGCCATCTGTCTACGTAGCCTGTTAAAAGTTGTAATTGGCTTTAGCTAGTAATTTGACTCGACAATAACTACAATCGTAGCTGGAGCCGATGAATATGTATTAGAAATCGGATGCATATCTATTATTGTACAAAATTGCAGGATTTAAAGGGGAAGTCAAATTAAATATTTATATAAAAAAAAGCGCCACATCAAAATGAAATAAGTTAAGATCATCATTGTATTAGTTGGATCCGATATATTCTACGTTACAAAGATCCGAGAGGATTCTTGAGATTTAGCACCTCATTGATTGGTATAACTCGTGCCTGCACTGTACTTTCTAGCTGCTCCCAATCAACACACTCATGTGGAAGCGATGATGGTTGGATGGTGGGACGATCTTTCCCCTCTTTCCAACTCAGCATCAACAGAGAAACGTCGCCCGAGCACATAATAGATTGCTGAAGCATATGCAAGCAATGATCTACTCCTAGTTAGCATTGACTGCCCCGGGTGGGGGGTTACACAGATGCAAAGCACGTACCAGAGTGCGTTACGCGTAATCGTGCCTCCTCTGCACTTGTGTTGAGTTGATAATAGTGTGGGTAAAGGGATTCTCTCAGATACCACTGGTCAAAATGTCAGCATTCTTCTTATTGTTCGTCATAAGTAAAGCTGCGGTTACAATGCAGTGTAATTCATGCCAGAGGGTTGTAGTGGCCAGGAAACCTGGGCTCTCTTGCAATGCGATTGTTGATATTCCGTTGCGCCGTACCTCGGAAGATGTGAGGTGGATCATCTGCTGGCTGAGGAGCTGCCTCCACGCTGCATCTTTATCAGGGTTGGGTTCTCCTGAATAGTTGCTTTCGGTAGTTGGGATGAACAGTTTGGCCTTATGTGTGAAATATTTGCCGCCAAAATCTAGACCAGATTGCATGTATCAGCTCTTGAAAATTGATCATCAAGGATTTGACATACCCCCAATTACCCCTTCACCCTCGTTTGAGCGCTCATGAGAGATATAGATAGAAGCCAAGCTAATGAGAATAGTGTACGCGACAAAGCCACCAAATTTTAACCCTGAGTTCTCCCAACAACATCGCGTAGGTTGAATTTTAGCTGAAATAGTAGCGTTTGTTTCTTCTCCATAAAGGAATGGTTCTGCCTCAAGCGATGACATATCTACTTGAAGTTGCGTTGACAGATGGTCGGAAAATATTGGTGTTTGGGTGTTGATACCTTCTAATTGCAGAGTTATATCCTGGACACTTTTTGCTCTTCACACTACTAGAATTAATACATGAAGTTTCAGCAAGGCATGATTTCTATGCTTAGGTGACTATTATCCTAGTAAATGTAACGTTTGACACATTTGACCTGAAGAAAACAAAACGGCTTTGCATATGCTGTGTCCGTAGCTACAGGTGTCGTGCCGGGGTATTTAATTACGAGTTATCAGGCGTGCCACCCGATTTGAAATCTGGGAAAATTTGTCACCTCATACCGAAAAGATGTTTAGTTATAAAGACAAGTCCCAGAAACCCCCTTTGATTGTTTTTTTCTAACCCATAACAAGCTATTAAATTCCTCTTTGAACAAATTATTTTCTGCCTTACAGGATACCGCTTGATCAGCTATGCGTGCCTCCGTAATTACTCATGTGGCTCTTGCACTCACATCAGCCCTGGCTCTGCCTACCGCAAATATGATCTTCGTAAGAGAGGAGTAAGGCATATCTATAATAAAATGACCACTGCCCTTTTCTAATTGTGATATAGAGGTGTTCAAGGTGCGAAGCGGGAGGATGTTATCGACCCCTTCAGAGCCTGGTGGATCAACAAGATAGGAACCGAAGCCGTTGATTCCTGAATGCGATATAAGATATACAATGGGCGATGTATGTGATTTGAACCAATTGAAAGGTAGATTGTTAATATGAAGAAGTAGTTTCAGAGATTGCCTGCGATAGTGATAGTTAGATTCTTATTCTTAAAAAAACACGCCTTATTCTAATCATACTTGTAAACTACTTTATTCTTTGAGAAACTTAATTTTTCAATTCTGAAATAAAAACCACGCAAATGCTCATACCTTATTATAGAATAATGCAGTATCTGATAATTTTTATAACACTTCTCTAATATATATCCTATATCAGTAGTTATAAAAGACAAATCAGATAGTGTAATCCCTGATACTTTATATATTATATTTGATGTAAAATATATAATCTTCTTATTTTAATATTTTAATTATTTTAAAAAGGAATTAAATTTTTTGGTCGTTTTTAAAAGCTTAGTATAATGTTCGGGTTTCTATTTGGGTAGTTCTAAACTAAATGTCGGGTTGGTATAGGAACAAAGAGGCAAGTATCAGTCTGGTTAAATCAAATAAAATTGATTCTGTTACTATGTAAACAAGGTAGGTTGAATACAGTATTGAATTAGAGCACGAAGCGCTTTAAATAAGAGAATACCTTTTACTTATAGAATTTATAAAATACCATTCCTGGGTCCTTAGTTTCAAGGTCTGTCACGTGAGTAGTCTTGGGTCTGACCTATCGTCAGAACTGACTGCCGCGAGGCCTCCAATTTCTGCTGGTAATTAATTGCTTTATAGTGTATATTATAAAAACAAAAGTCTATAACCCTCAATCTTTTATTAGTATTATTATTATCATTATAATGGTAAATTATACTTTCGCTTAGGCTAACATGTTTAGAATCGCAACATGTTTTTCGCTTACTAGAATTCTGCCCTCTGGATATAAGGTCAATTGTCTTGTCATATAACACTCAGTAAGAAAAAGGGGATTTTGACTATGCCTGAGGTATTCAGAGCCCGAGTTGTATGTCATATAATCTCTATTAATAATGTGAAAGTAACTTAAGGCTAATTATTTACGCTATAGCAGGCACAGGCTATACTTCAATTTTGCTTAATAACTAAGTTTGATTATTATAATCATTCTTAGTATATCTACTTACTCTGAAATTAATATCTTATTCACCCCTGACAATATATTATTATCAAAGGCTATGGTCGAATCGCTAAACCGAGCTCTAAAAAGCCTATTTAAGTGGTAGGAATTCAGAATCGTCAGAGTTATATATAACTAACTATACGGCAGCTTAACCAAACTCAAGTACCTTTATCATTACTTTAACCTATTAAATTCTTTACTATATCACAGAGTAGTGATTAATGTAGTAGTATCAGATCGGCAAAGTATGATTATATGCGAAATGTATTAGAAGAAATCAGAGATAAAGACAGGACTAGTACGCTACTAGCCTGTGCACTATTTAGCAAAGCATATAACAACAATTAATTAGCTCGAACCATACAGAATTCAAGCAATTCATAGTAAGAAACTATCGAACGCCAAGCAGGGATCTCAAACGCCTTGAAGACTTCCGAAACCTCTGCTACAACAGATCGGTTCTGTGCAAGCCCAGCCAATTCTTCAACTAGACTATAGTCGATGTTGATAATGTTATATTTCTGTTGATCACCAAGCAACAACACATCCGGCATCGTTTGAGTGCAAGTCTCCAGTGTCGATGCCCTCTTGAATCTCTCGCTTCCTTGAGATGAAGCCGTAGCCTGCACTGGTGCGAGGACTTGAATTAAGACACTTTTCAGTGCCGCCACCCAAAGTCTCGATGCTCTTTGTTCCGGCAAAGTTACCACCCTCGTGTCGTCTCAATTGGTTCCTCCAATTGGTCGGGACAGCGTAGAATATAACACTACCGACGGATTCGGTGGGGATACCTCAATATTGCCATCGAGGTACATTGGAAATTATATGGTTTAAGGGAGGGAGGGGGGGAAATGTTTACATTGGGGTTTGCATTTGTGCATGCCCAGCCTCCACCGCGAGCATCACAGCCGTTTCTGTTTCTGATTCCGATATCGATTGCTGAAACCGATGCTGTAAGACCAAGAATAATGGTGAGGAGTTGCATATTGAAGTTGCTTTGGTGATTGAGTCTCGAAGTAGGGAGGTTAAGTAGCAGTGGAAGATCGATGCATTGAGGCTAGAGAAGATGGATGCGATGGAGAAAGAAGTAATATTGTTGCAGAATTTCTCATCTTTTTACAAGTTCTCGGAGTCGAGAAACAGTCGTTTCTTGGGAATTTGTCAGATTCTTTCTATTGCATCATTTGTTGTTTGTAAAGATCAGTACAAGATAGTTTAGTAAATTATCAAAGCATCTCCTGATTACACGGTGCTATGTATTCTATAGGTCTCGCGAGTGAACACCAGATATCTTAGACGAGCTTGAGTTCAAATTAGAATTGAAACTACGCCATACTAGAGAGTAAACTCTTACTCGCTGAACCCCGCTAATGCACCATGCGTACCAAGCCGTGATCCATAAGCCAGAACGTACGTTTTTGCAAGTTTTCGTCGACCCAGAGACACCAGGGGTTCAACATTGGGTGGATGGTTGCACGAAGGATACGAATTAGTCCATGTCGGTTCAGTTGTAAAAGGATTGTATTAAGTAATATTTTCTGGCTGTTCATAAAAAGAATAAATATAAGAAGATAAAGAATAAAAGCTAGTAGAAGAAGAAAGAATAAGC
>Ga0247804_10000890_pt1 | contig 13849 bp, 12 predicted proteins | sample UWRJL029104C1_FD_181142 | JGI IMG/M metagenome (GOLD analysis project Ga0247804, IMG submission 181142) | Plant litter microbial communities from Arlington Agricultural Research Station in Wisconsin, United States - UWRJ-L029-104C-1 | ecosystem: Environmental > Terrestrial > Plant litter >...
AACCCAGAGGGCCTTAATCCTTCACGCGGCATGGCTGGTTCAGACTTTCGTCCATTGACCAATATTCCTTACTGCTGCCTCCCGTAGGAGTCGGGCCCGTGTCTCAGTGCCCGTGTGACTGGTCGTGCTCTCACACCAGTTACTGATCGCAGGCTTGGTGGGCCGTTACCCCGCCAACTACCTAATCAGGCGCACGCCCATCCAAAACCGCCGGAGCTATAATAACAAAGAGATGCCTCTTCGTTATGTTACGGTGTATTAATCCTCCTTTCGGAGGGCTATTCACCAGTTTTGGGAAGGTTGCGTACGTGTTCCGCACCCGTTTGCCGGTCTCATAACCGAGTATTGCTACCCAGTTAATCCCCCTCGACTTGCATGTATTAAGCCTGCCGCTAGCGTTCATCCTGAGCCAGGATCAAACTCTCCATTGTAAATGAGTTGTTTGAACGTGACTTGTAATTTCTCATTGAAAAATTAACGTCAAATTCTAATTAATATTTGTGCGTTAACATTACCTTGATAATCATGTTGCTAAGAACTGATTATTTGCTGCTGTTTCCAAACTTTCAAAGATCTTTAAGCTTTACTTTTTGCTTCCCTTTTTGATTGGGGTTGCAAAGGTAAGGGCTTTTATTTTATCACCCAAATTTCATTTCAATATTCTTTAAAATTTTAAAGTTTTTTTGAAGCGTTTTGAGCGGTAAGATTTTTAAGAACTACCCCGTTTTTTCAGCGGGAGTGCAAAGGTATCAACCTTTACATTATCAACCAAATTTTTCTGCTTTTTTTATTTCCTTTCTCCTTTGAAAAAGACCGTTTTTTAATTCGGAGTGCAAAGGTAAAGGCGGTTCGTTTATCAACCAAATTTTTCTTTAAAAATTCAGTGAAAACTTAAGCATTTTTTTGAGTGATTTTTTTCTAAGAACTTGCCTTTTTTCAAAAGCGGACGGCAAAGATAGGCAGCAATTTTACATGGGCAAACTTATTTTGAAAAAAATACTCTTTAAAGCCGGGTACAACCTTTGCGTTAACAGTTATAATACACATGCAGCGGGGATTTGCGCCGATATGTTAAAATATATATTTTCTTTTTCTTCATGCGATCTTAAGTGCATTTAGATAATACCTGGACTAAGATTAGACCGGTTAAAAGGATGATACTGAATGAATAGTAACGATTTCAACCAGCCTCTTGCCTGAGGTAAAATGCTATAACAGCACAATAGCGGTTATATCTTCTATACTAGCTACGTAATTCGTCATTCGTAATTAGTAATTGTCCGGGTAATTGACTTTCCGCAGGAATAACCCATGCGCAGGCACCGCAAAATCGGCTTTGGTACAATCTTTCGCCCTTATGATCGACCCGAATGCTTCCAGGGAAAGTTTGCCCTTCCCTACCTGCAACATAGTACCTACCAGACCGCGCACCATGCCACGCAGGAAGCGGTTGCCTTCTACCGTATAAACAATGTTGTTGCCCTGTTGCTCCCATTTACTTACCAAAAGCCGGCAATTGAAAGTATGTACCTGGCTGTTGCGCTTGGAGAAGCTGGTAAAATCTTCGTGCTGCATTAGTTCGGTGGCAGCTTCATTTAACTTGTTTAAGTCCAGCGCATACGGATAATAATAGGCCCTGTCTTCCAGGAAAGGATCTTTGTGCGTATAGAGGTAATAACCATACTCGCGGCTCAACGCGTCAAAACGTGCATGGGCACCCGGTTGTACTTCTTTAATGCTATTGATGACGATATCGGTCGGCAATATTGCATTTAAATGATAGCGTTCGTCTTTAATGGGTTCAGCCGAATCAAAATGAAAAAAGTTCTGCAGCGCATGTACGCCGGCATCAGTACGGGAAGAACCGGTAAGCTCGAAGGGGCGCCGGTAAAAGACAGATAAAGCGTTGGTTACTTCGGCCTGCACGGAATTGGCATTCTGCTGCACCTGGAAACCGGAATAGCGGGCTCCTTTATAGGCGACTTCTATGAAATAACGGGGCATGATCCAAAGCTAATTAGTAATTACTAATTACAAATTACTAAATACAGTGAGCACCCAGCCTATAATGCTGAAAGTTGTTGAATGTTATTTAAAATACTAAAGGAAACTTATAAAAGTCCATAATAATTAGTCATTGGTCATTAGTAATTAAACTTAATTACAGCATTGCATTAAAAAGACCAATGTACCGCTCTTCTTTAAGCTGCGACTTGAGTGTATTGTATTTTTCTTTATCGGCAGTATGTGCATAGGCAGCATTAAAGAACTTATACTTCGCCGCATCGCCGGGGAAAAGTTCTGCAAGCGTCATTACCTGCGCAGTGGTAAGGCATTTGGATTTAAAAGTTTTTTCGGCTGCGGCTATTTTATCTTCAGCAGTTTGCTCCCCAAACATTTTTTTCTTCAGCAGGATTACTTCATTATCAGTAGCCATTTTTTTGCAGCCCGTATTCGTTGTCACGGAAGCTTTAGTATCAATCACAGGCTTTTTTGCTTTGGAACCCGGCTGTATATCCCCATTGGGTTCAGCCGGCCGGCCGGCCGTTCCGGGTAGCACAGCAGGAATGAAAACCTGCACCGTATCGGTACGCTGGTCTTCCTTGTCTATATAAGTAATGTGGCGGCCACTGTTATTATCGTTCTCCCCTACCTTGCTGATGGGATTATTACTTTTCAGTACGGTATTCTGCGCTATGGGCTGATCGGTTGTTTTATGGTCGATGGTTTCTTCATTGCCCGCCTGGCGGATGGCAGGGTCGTTAACAATATTGGCCAGCAGGTTGGAGAAATCATCCCCAACAGGCTCTTTCAATTTTGCTTTTTGTTCGGGTGTTTTACCGGCTAACGGTATGATCTCGCCCGTTTGCATATTCAATAATCCCCAGCCTTTGGACAGGTTCTTTATATTATAACCCAGGTCTTTCTTTCCCACGGTACAGGTAAAAGTTTGCTCGGGCCATTCATTTTTTGGGAAGCCGATCTTAAAATCGTATTTGCCTTCGGTCAACTTCGAAAGGATCAGGTAACCCGAAGCAGTTGAACTCCACACCTGTGTTTGCAGTTTTACGTAAAAGGGCTGCCGGTTATCGGACTGCAGGTAAATAAACCTGTTTTGCTGCGCCATTGCCGCAAATCCTGACACGAAAAGAAAAGATAAAATAAAAAGGAATTGCTTGGAGCCGGCAACCATGGTAACATATTTTAGTAAAAGTAAGACAGGTTTGCAAACCCGCCCTTTCATTTCCAAGGCAAATCCCATGCTAAAAAACCGGCAAAAGATATTATCCATACCATTTAAATAAATTTTGATATGGCTTTAACGTAAGGCTGCTTACTTTGCAGTCTAAATTTTATGTATGAAGAAAATTCTCTTTCTATTGGCTTTCGCCGCCGGACCTGTTGCTTTGATGGCCCAGGCGGATGCAGCTCCCCAGGACACGGCCTGGAAAAACGTTTACCGTGGCAGCAGTCAAAAAGTCAACGACCTGGTGCATACCAAACTGGATGTACGTTTTGATTTCGACAAATCTTATCTCTACGGCAAGGCATGGATCACGCTGAAGCCGCATTTTTATCCTACCGATAGCCTGACGCTGGATGCAAAAGGTATGGACATTAAAGAAGTAGCACTGGTGAATGGTGCTTCCAAATCGCCGCTGAAATACCAGTACGACGGCTGGCAGATGAGGATCAACCTGGGAAAAATGATCAAAGGCGGCGAAAACTATACACTATATATAGATTACGTAAGCAAGCCCGATGAACTGAAAGTAAAAGGCAGCGCGGCCATCAACGATGCAAAAGGATTATACTTCATCAACCCGAAAGGCGAAGAAAAAGACAAGCCTACACAAATATGGACGCAGGGCGAAACAGAAGCCAGCAGCGCATGGTTCCCTACGATCGACAAGCCGAATCAAAAGACCACGGAAGAAATAACAATGACCGTCCCGACTAAATACGTGACCCTGAGCAACGGGCTGCTGATCAGCCAGAAAAAAAATGCAGATGGCACCCGCACCGATTACTGGAAGATGGACCTGCCGCATGCACCTTACCTGTTCTTTATGGGCGTAGGCGAGTTCTCGATCATTAAAGACAGCTACAAAGGCAAGGAAGTCAGTTATTACGTAGAAAAGGAATACGCGCCGGTGGCAAGGGGCATTTTTGGCCGTACGCCTGAAATGATCAAATTCTTTTCCGACAAGCTGGGTGTAGATTATCCCTGGGCCAAGTATTCACAAATTGTAGGGCGTGACTACGTGAGCGGTGCCATGGAAAATACCACGGCTACATTGCACCAGGAAAGCGCTTACCAGAATGCGCGGGAGTTAACCGATGGCATTGCCTGGGAAAGCACGATCGCGCATGAACTCTTTCACCAATGGTTCGGCGACCTGGTAACAGCGGAAAGCTGGAGCAACCTCACCGTAAATGAAAGCTTCGCCAATTACAGCGAAACGCTGTGGGAAGAATACAAGAAAGGTAAGGACGCAGGTGATTTCCACAACAACAACGACATGGCTGGTTACCTGCAGGGGCCGGGCAATGATAAAAAAGACCTGGTGCGTTTTAAATATGCAGATAAGGAAGACATGTTTGACGGCGTGAGTTACAACAAGGGCGGCCGCATCCTGCACATGCTGCGCAATTACGTGGGTGACGACGCTTTCTTTAAATCGCTGAACAATTATTTAACGACGAACAAATTCAAAGCGGGCGAAGCGGGTCAGTTGAGACTGGCTTTTGAAGAAGTAACGGGCATGGACATGAACTGGTTCTGGAACCAATGGTACTATGGCAGCGGTCACCCCGAACTGAAGATCGATTATGCGTACGACGATGCAGCCGGCAAAGCAACCGTGACTGTTGAGCAAACGCAGCGTTCGGGTAAGGTATTCCGCCTGCCGGTAGCGATCGATGTATATAATGGCGCCGTGAAAAAGCGTTATAATGTATGGATCGAAAATAAGAATGAAACTTTTACTTTCAATTATACGCAACGCCCTACCCTTATCAATTTCGATGCGGATAAGGTATTGCTGGCAGTAAAGAAGGACAATAAAACAGCAGAGAATTATGCACAGCAGATCAAAGTAGCGCCTTTGTACATGGACCGCAAGGAAGCCCTGGATTATTTTGGTAAGAACAACATGCCGGAACTGGCGCTGGGCCTGCAGGATAAATTTGCACCCCTGCGCAGGAGTACGATCAACAAACTGGCTACTTCAAAAATGGCAACAGATGCAGCTGTGGTAAAATCCGTGGAAGCGATTGCCAATAGCGATAAGGACAGGCGTACCAAAGCGGCGGCCATTACCTTTTTGGCAAAAACAAAAGATGCGAAATACCAGTCTTTGTATGAAAAGAACATCAGCGACAGCAGCTACACCGTGGCAGCGGCTTCTTTGGCCGGCCTTACCAACCTGCAACCGGGACAGGCATATACACTCGCCAAGAAATACAGCAACGATGCCAAGGGCGACCTGGGCGAAGCCATTACCGAAGTACTGATGAGCCAGGGCACGGAAGCGGATTTTGACTTCATCACCAACCGTTATGATGGTTTACCTTTAAGCCAGGAAAAAGTAGGTAGCACGGAAACATTCGCCGCTTACCTGGAAAAAGTACAGGATGCCGCAAAGGTGAAAAAAGGCATCGATGCGATCATCAAATTCAGGAACGCTATCCCCGAGCAATACCGCGGCTTTACCGACCCGGCCATCAAGCCGGCTTTGGAAAAACTAGGCAAAGCGAAAGGAAAGGATATACAGGAGTATATTGATAAAGGGTTGAAATAATTACGAATTACGAAAGACGAATTACGAAAAAGAGCTTCCATTGTGGAAGCTCTTTTTGTTTGAACTATGATTTTAAAAATGATTATGTGAGTACTAAGATTAATCCTAAAGATTACTATTTTAAAAAAATACAGAATCCTTCGCTTTGTCAACTGCAATGCATTCGTAATTAGCAATTCGTAATTATTTATCACCAGCTTCCGCTCGCTCCGCCACCACCAAAACTACCGCCGCCAAAACCGCCAAAACCGCCACCACCGGAGCTTCCACCACCGCCGCTCCAGCCGCCACCGCCGCCTGAAGGCCAGATGGGCGGAATGCCGGTATAACCCCGCCTGCTCATAAAGCCGCCGTTGTTGCCGCCGCCGGAAAAAACGAGGATGATAACGATGATGACAATGATCATCACGATACGACCGGCGCCACCGCCACTTTTTTTCCTGCTGCTGTAATTGGCGGGCGCTTTAAATTCGCCCCTTACAGCCTGTGCAATGGCATCCACACCTTCTTCGATGCCGTGGTAATAATCGTCGCCCTTAAAGCGCGGAACGATAACACCATCAATGATCTGTTTGGCAGTAACATCGGTCAGGGCGCCTTCGAGGCCGTAGCCGGGAGAGATGTTCAGTTTCCTGTCGCCCTTCGCGATCAGCAGTACGACACCGTTGTTGTTCTTTTTACCGCCCACACCCCATTTGTTACCCAGCTCAATGGCGTAATCGGCTACATCCATACCGTTGGTGGACTGGATGATCACTACCGTTACCTGCGTGGAAGTACTGTCGTCCAGCGCCAGCAGCTTGTTTTCCAGTGATTGCGCCTGTTCTGCCGTAAGCGTGCTGGTATAATCATTTACGAGCCGCGGCGGACTGGATTGTTGCACGATGTCCTGCGCAAAACCTGCAAAGGATACCATCGTGAATAAGAGAACAAATATGTTTTTTATGAATTGCATGGGTTCGATGAATTATTTACCGAAAACAATATCGTCCGGTAATTCATTTTTATCTTCCGTTGGGATGTAAGGGAATTTTTCCCTTAGCGTTTGTCCCACTTCATGAATGCATTGAACGATGCCCTGGCAAATGTCCTCACCTTTGAACTTCGCGACCATGTGCTTTACGGCTTCATCCCAGTAAGCTGCACCGGTTACATTGTAAATGCCCTCATCGCCAAACAAGGCTACCTCGTGGTGTTTGGTGGCAATGTACAGCAATACGCCGTTGCGGTGATCGGTTTGCTCCATCTTCAGCTTAAAGAAAACCTGGGCGGCCCGTTCCACCGGCGATACCATCGGGTTTTTGGATTCTACGTAAAGCCTGATCTCGCCGCTCGTCTGCCGTTCACATTCGCGAATGGCCGTAAGGATGCGCTCCTTTTCGGCGGCATTGAAAAAATCTTTCTTTTTAAAAAAAGGAAAAATACTCATCAGAATTTTATTTCGGTTGCTTTATCGCTCCCCGCATCGGCGGTAAATCCTTCTTTCGGTTTGAACCCCAACAACCCGGCTGCTATTTTTGTCGGAAAACTTTTTACACTGCTGTTGTACGCCTGTATCGATTCGTTGAAGTTTTTACGGGCTACTTTGATGCGGCGTTCTGTGCCTTCCAGTTGGGTTTGCAACCCCGAAAAAGCGGCTGTGCCTTTCAGCTCCGGGTATCTTTCTACCGTAATCAGCAGCCTGTTGGTAACGGCCGCCAGTTCATCCTGCGCCTTTGTTTGCTGCTGCACCTGGTCGGCGGAGAGATCAGTGGTGGACACGGTCACTGCCGTTGCCCTGGCACGCGCTTCCACTACCTGCTGCAAAGTGGTCTGTTCAAATTCGGCGCCGCCTTTTACCACGTTCACTACATTGGGAATGAGGCTAAGCCTGCGCTGGTAAGCGTTCTGTACCTCGTTCCATTTCAGTTTCACGGTTTCTTCTTTGTTCACCAGCCCGTTGTAGGTTACCACGAGCCAACCCACCAGTAGAAGCACGACTGCGCCAATGATGTAACCGGCATATTTCTTATTCATATCTGGTTAGCTTAGAACTTAACTTCCGGTGCTTTTTCTGCGCCGGCATCCGCTTTGAAACCTTCTTTAGCATGGAAACCGGTGAGGCCGCCCAAAATATTCATCGGGAAGGAACGCACTTTGGTATTATAGACATTGATCTCTTCATTGAACTTCATCCTTGAGTTTTTGATGCTGTTCTCGATGCTTTCTAATTGTCCCTGCAACTTGGTAAAGTTTTCCGTAGCCCTTAAAGTTGGGTATGCTTCCACCGTAGCAAGCAAGCGACTTAGGGAGCCGCTCAACTGGCTTTGCGCCGCCTGGAATTCTGCGATCTTTTCAGGTGTCAGGTTTTCTGCGTTGATGTTTACGCTCGTTGCTTTGGCGCGGGCAGCGATTACATCCGTCAATGTTTTTTGTTCGAAATTAGCGGCACCTTTTACGGTATTCACGAGGTTACCAACAAGGTCGGAACGGTTCTGGTATTCGGTCTGTACATTGTTCCAGGCCTTCTTCACGCTTTCATCCTGTTTTACCAGGCCGTTGTAGCCGCTACAGCCCCAAAAGCCTAAAATAACAACGATGGCCAGCACCACCAATAATCCTGTACGTTTCATGTCTATGATTTTTAAGTGTTAAGGAGTTAAAAGTAATTCTTTTTTAATTGCTTCCTGTTCTTTGTTAGGACGACCGGGAAAGCGTTTTGTTTTATTGAACGGAGTATGCTAATGTAATATTTAATAGGTAATACTTAATATTGTTTCAAATGCATAGTGCCCTGAACATTCATAATTCATAACTCATAATTCATAATTGCTTTATAGCCTTTATGCCGGGCAATTCTTTTCCTTCAAAATATTCCAGCATGGCGCCGCCGCCGGTGCTTACGTAACTTACTTTATCGGCAAGCTGGAACTGGTTGACGGCCGCTACACTGTCGCCGCCGCCTACGAGGCTAAAAGCGCCGTTCTGCGTGGCTTCGGCCACTACCATGGCTACGGATTTGGTGCCGTTCTGGAATTTTTCCATTTCAAATACCCCCATCGGGCCGTTCCACAATATGGTTTTGGATTTGCGGATCACTTCGCTGAAGATGCCTATGGCTTTCGGGCCAATGTCGAGTCCCATCCAGCCGTCGGGGATCGCGTCGCTCACCGATACTTTTGTATTGGCATCTGTCGCAAATTTATCGGCCACCACCGAATCTTCGGGCAGGTGGATGCTTACGTTCTTTTGCTTTGCTTTTTCAAGGATGTCTAAAGCGGTTTGTAAACGATCGTCTTCGCACAACGAATTGCCGATCTTGCCGCCGCGTGCTTTTAAAAAGGTATAGCTCATGCCGCCGCCGATGATGATGTCGGTGGCCCTTTCCAATAAATTTTCGATGATCAGTATTTTGTCTGAAACCTTGGCGCCGCCAATGATGGCGGTAAATGGTTTTTCTGCCGAGTGCAATACCTTTTCAGCGCTTTCCACCTCGCCTTCCATTACCAGCCCGAACATTTTTTTATCCCCGGGAAAATATTGCGCGATCACTGCGGTGGAAGCATGTGCGCGGTGGGCCGTACCGAATGCATCGTTTACATAAATGTCGCCGAGCGTACTTAGTTTTTTTGCAAAGGCTTCGTCGCCTTTTTCTTCTTCTTTATAAAAACGAAGGTTCTCCAGCAGCAGTACTTCCCCGTGGCGCAGCATGGAAGCCGTCATGCCCGCCTGTTCACCAACGCAATCACCGGCAAAAAAAACTTTGGTATCTCCACCCAGCAATTCATGGAGGTGCGGTACCAGGTGCTTTAAAGAATATTTATCGGTGGGCCCGTCTTTCGGGCGGCCAAGGTGGCTCATCAGGATTACCGATCCGCCATCGGCCAGTATTTTTTTAATGGTAGGAATGGTGGCGGTCATACGCGTATCGTCGGTGATCTTAAACTGGTCGTCCAGTGGTACGTTGAAATCAACACGGACAAGGGCTTTGTGGCCGGAAAAATTAAAGCTGCTGAAAGTTGACATGGCAATGGTAGTTTATGGAATTAAAGATACAGGAAAAGTAAAAATGCAAAAGTCAAAACCTAAAAGCAGCATATTACAGGGTAACTGCTTCACTTTTGGGTTTTGACCTTTTACTTTTTTGAATTTCAATTTTATCAGCCGATTAGTTTCGCGAAATGATGCACGGTGCGCACCAGTTGCGAAACATAACTCATTTCATTATCATACCAGCTTACGGTTTTTACCATTTGTTTGTCGCCTACGCTCATTACTTTGGTTTGCGTTCCGTCGAACAAAGATCCAAAACGGATACCGATGATGTCGCTGCTCACGATCTCGTCTTCAGTATAGCCGAAACTTTCATTGGATGCGGCTTTCATTGCTGCATTGATGGATTCCACCGTAGCAGGTTTTTCCAGTATGGAATACAGTTCGGTTACCGAACCGGTGATGGTGGGAACGCGCTGGGCGCCACCGTCGAGCTTGCCTTTCAATTCAGGCAATACCAGGCCGATCGCTTTGGCAGCACCGGTGCTGTTGGGAACAATGTTGGCGGCAGCGGCACGGGCCCTGCGCAAGTCGCCTTTCGGATGCGGTGCATCCAGTGTATTCTGGTCGTTTGTATAAGCGTGGATGGTGCTCATGATACCGGTCACAATGCCGAAAGTATCGTTGAGCGTTTTGGCCATCGGCGCGAGGCAGTTGGTGGTGCAGCTTGCGCAACTGATAATGGTTTCGCTGCCGTCCAGTATTTCGTGGTTCACATTGAACACAACGGTTTTCAGTTCGCCGGTGGCGGGTGCAGAGATCACGACCCTTTTAGCGCCGGCGGTGATGTGGGCTTTTGCTTTATCCGCATCGGTGAAAAAGCCGGTGCTTTCGATCACCACATCCACGTCGTGCGAACCCCAGGGAATTTGCGACGGATCTTTTTGTGCGTATATCTTTACTTCGTGACCGTTTACCTGGATGGCATTTTCGGTGGAAGTCACTTCCTGCCCGAAACGTCCCTGCGCGCTGTCGTATTTCAATAAATGAGCCAGTACGGCCGGGCTGGTGAGGTCATTGATGGCTACTACATCGATGCCTTCCATGTTGTATATCTGGCGGAAAACTAAACGGCCGATGCGTCCGAAACCGTTGATGGCGACTTTAACTGTACTCATGAAATTAAGATTTAAGAAGGTTAATGTATTGGCGCCGATTGCGTTCCCGTAACGGCGGTGCAAAAGTACATTTTGTACAAGACATCCAAACAGAATATTTTGTACTTGTTGTTTAAAATATTTGGCTGCAAAAGGAGTTCACATTATCTTTGCCGTCCTTTAACGGATTTGCCGCGTTGGTCAAGGGGTTAAGACGCCTCCCTTTCACGGAGGAATCACGGGTTCGAATCCCGTACGTGGTACAGGAAGCCTTTCAGCGATGAGAGGCTTTTTTAATTTGAATTAACTTCGCGTGGAATACTTCTTTCAAAGCCTGTTATAAGCTTGCTTCAATTTTTCACAGAACGTTATTAGTTTTTGTTCATTGTCCACGGGCCGCATCCATCTTAATTGCATGCTTATCCATCGGAATTTGTTCAGGTATTGGGCATTGACCGTAGTGTCCAGTGCTAATTTCAGTTCCATTTTGTACAGCTTTGAATGATGCAGCGAGTCGAGGTACGGGGAATAGCTGAAAGGCAGGCCGGCCATCGATTTATCGAATGAAAGAATAACCGAATCCAAACCCTGGTGAGCGACGGTATAATATTTCACCTCCAGGTTCTTTGAAACACGATTTGTTTTGCCGGGGATTAAAACAGGTATCAAACGTGTCATCGGATTTTCTTCGGGTCGTTGTTTTACAAAGGAATCAAGGTTAATGGTTGTGAAAGCAGGATCAATCAACGTTGTTGATGTGAAAGCTGCCTTTGCAGTCGTATCAAATCCAACATAATAAGGTACAATGGAATCCACAATCCAGGACGTATCGATCATGTTTTCATACTGCCTATTCAATTCGTATACTTTAAAATTTTGAGAGTAATAGACATTGATGCTATCCGTTATCAACTCCATCTTCTCTATCTTTTCATAGGAAGGTAATTTATACACCAGGTTCAATTTTATTATACCGGAATTTGTTTTGCCAATGCCCCCGGGGGAACATTGGCAAAACCACAATACACATGCTATAAACATATATTTAAAAAGATCTTTCATGTGAAAAAAATTAAAATTTTAATTACCCATTACAATTTGAACCGGTGGAAAAAAGAGTTTGTTTGTACGATGACCCAGGGTGACGGGATTTATGAGCACCCCTAATACCGCATTGGGTTTGTGCGTAATTGTGTAATCAACATCTACCAAAACACGGGTAGGATGTGTAGAGATATAATCCTTACTTACAATGCTAAAGTCACGCGTTCCGCCAATAGATGTACCTAAGGCAGAGAAACCCCTGCTCGACGCGCTTGCATAAGAAAAAGCCAGGTTGGTAGCCGCCCGTTCCCAGATGATCGTTTCGTAGCTAAAAACACCCCAGGTACCGGCGTGGTAAATTTTCCAGTTGGGTTTGGCGACGATCCTCAGCCCACCCGGCATTTCCTGCATCTCATTCGAGATCAAAATGCTTGTGGCACTACCCTGGTTGATAAAAGCTTCAGCCGCGGCATATACATTTTCTCCCGTTGAATTGCCGCCACCACCGCCGCCAAGGCATTCAATTTCCTGGGAAGAAAATAAATATTCTTCGGAAACCAGTACACCATTAACAAAAGTCTGCCAGTACCAATCAATCGTTATATAGCTACAACCCGGGTCGAGCGGCGCAAGGGAGGACGGTTCGCTACCGTTGTTTTTGTGTTTCTTTTGTACGAACTTATCTGTCCTGCCGGTAGCAAGCCCACCCTCATAATGCTTCGATGTTAAAACATGCCCCTCAAAATCAGTGCGTACAACAGCACCGGTAAAAGAAAGCGGCGGATTGCCCTGTAAAACCTGCTTATCCAGGGCAGGTTTGGCGCCTTTGCCCAAAAGGTACAAATAATGGCCATCCGTGATCTTCCCCTGCCGGTCACGCTGGATCACGAGGTATTTATCGGCAAGGTTCTCATTGTTAAAATATTTACCGGATAATTCCACCGGTACAATCACCGACGCTGTTGAAGGAATGAATTTTAAATCTTTCCAACGCGGCATACCATCTGCAAAATGAAATGTGTTACCAACACCTGCCGACGCTTTGTTGAACCAATGTTGAATGGTAAGATCCGGTGCCCCTGCAATTATACCAGGTGCTGCTTCACCGGGTGTAGTTTTTTTACATCCCATCAATAAAATAGCTGCGGTACCAGCTACCAGGAATAGTTTCATTGTCATAAAATAAAATTTAAAAGTTAAAAATCGATACCAGCACACGTGTCCTTTCTACAACATGAAGGTATAGGCAGGAGTAGATTTTAACGGCATAAATTGCAAGGGAAAAACACCGGGAATATGGTTTTTAATCTCCCCGGATAATTCATAGAAACTTGTCAATAGGTTTTATAAATTGATTGCGGGCAACTGGTCGTCCTATTTTATAATTAACATTATTTTGAACGAAATACCAGCCAGTACTGATTTTATTATTGACCAGCCTGCTTATTTTTAAGCCCGTATTCCTAATAACTACGCATCATGAAAAAGAAATTATTGCTGCCGTTGCTTTGTCTTATCGCTACCGGCAGTTTCGCCCAAAATACCGGCGCCGTTCTGCTGCCCCTTTTTATTGACTACAAAGCCTACCAGTCGCCGGTGAAAAGCCAGGCCAACCGTGGCACCTGTCTTGCTTTTTCAGTAGCGGCCGTAATGGAAACCTTCGACGGCGTACCGGCCGACCTGAGCGAACAGGCTGCTTACGGGGCCATTAAATTGAAGGAATTCGGCACCGGGCAGATCACGGGTGGCGGACTGCTGGCGGACTATCCTGGCTACCTGGTGAACAATGGATTTGTATACGAAGCGCTGATGCCCTACAATCCAAACGCGGGCCTGTGGAGCAATTCCGATAACCTCTTGAAACAATATTTA
>Ga0247804_10000891_pt1 | contig 13841 bp, 11 predicted proteins | sample UWRJL029104C1_FD_181142 | JGI IMG/M metagenome (GOLD analysis project Ga0247804, IMG submission 181142) | Plant litter microbial communities from Arlington Agricultural Research Station in Wisconsin, United States - UWRJ-L029-104C-1 | ecosystem: Environmental > Terrestrial > Plant litter >...
TCACGCGTTCAACGCGTTGAAGCTGGCCAAATGGCTCGAGACAAACCCAAATGTTAATTGGGTCTCTTATCCCGGCCTAGAAAGCCACGAGTCACACGAGCTAGCAAAGAAGTACCTGAAGCGCGGATTTGGTGGTGTTCTGTCATTCGGTGCCAAGGCAGACGGTGCACAAGTAGTCGACGGCTTCCAGCTGATCTCTAACCTGGCAAATGTTGGCGATGCTAAGACATTGGCTATCCACCCATGGTCCACTACCCACGAGCAGCTGTCTGATGAGGAGAAAACCTCGTCTGGTGTTACTGATGTATGTGCCCATACCAACTTTGCTCAACCCCTTTCCCAATTGTGAAAGAGTCAATTTACTAAGTTTCAAAAATTAGGACCTCATTCGAATCTCTGTCGGTATTGAAAACATCGAGGATATCATTGCTGATTTCGAACAATCTTTCGCAGCTGCGGCAACCAAAGCTGCTTGAGCGTCTGTCTTTTTAAATCAACGGAACACTTAAACTATAGTGCGCCTCTCTACTTTACGATCTTTCTATTGTTTGATATCCCCTTCATATATATGTTCGTTTAAAGATGAGGTCGGAGGGCCTGAGAAAAGTATTAAGAGAAGAGGAAAATATAGCTAGAAAGTTAGGTGGTATGCCCCAACAGCAGCCTAAGAATTAAAGATATGTGAATGTGATGTTATGTGCCATGTGATGTATTTCAAGAGATTCGTGAATGTGATGAAGCATTGCTCCATCAGTCTGAGCACTTCAAGAAGCTGTATTCGCTAGACCTCGCCCGCTTGCACATGTTGTAAAAGGGGTTTAAGCGAGGAAGTGGGTCAACATCCCTTTTATCTATCAGGGTGCTGAGTAAGTACAGTCAAAACATCATATGCTTAAAACTAGCTGCACTTCCCTAAGAGAAGGTCAAGGGAGAGAAGGAGGGGAAAGGGGAAGCAGCTGCGACGTCCCATGTGGAAATTCAGATGAATATCGGATAACACCACCCAACCCAGAGTTCTTGAATTTCGGAGTAAAGTAGAATTCCCCTCCGCTTTCCCCCAGGTCCCCAAGGTTCAATTAACACTACAGATATATACAAGCCAGCCCAGCCATTCCAACCTTAACCCAACGCCCATACCAAGAAAAAAACAAAAACAAATGTTCAACCCGCTCAAACCAAAACGCCGGCCCTAAAAGATTCTTTTTGACTCCTAATTCATTGGTAACGTAAATAATATCATCATGTCGCTTCCTACCTTGCTCAGGTGGCAGGCTGCACAGTCCCGTTTTCTAACAGTAAACCATCGAGACGCAACAGGCCGAGGCTCATGAGGCCGCTGCCAGCGTTCCCGCTACCGACGCGCATGGCCCACCGCCAACGGCCAACAAGGTCGTTAATCTCATTCTGCTCGCTCTCGCTTTCGGAGGTTACGAGGAGCTGCATGAGGAAGGAAGACGCAATTGCAAAATTGGCACGGGACCCTGTTTCTGTTAGTTTGGTGTTTGATGACATTCGACATTTGAATTTCGAGGTAAGGAAGGAGGGTAAATAACGCACAAGAATGCCAGAACGCATCCAGGGCCCCACGGCCCATGTTCTCCACAAACTCAACAACTTCTTTTGCACACTCTTTCGCGCCTGCTCGCACGGCAAGGCGCGAGCCTACGATCCCGTGATCTTCTTCTTCGACCGACGTTAGGTTCTCGAGCGGTCGGAGGAGTGCTCGGAATAGCGTCATCGTTGCGACTATGTAGGCAAGTGAAAGCGCTGGGTTACCACTAAGATGATCCGTTCCGCGCCCATCCATGCGGTCCTGATGTCGGAGACCCATACATGGGGGAAGAGAGTCATTCCAGGCCTTCAATCTTGTACGAAGGGGGCGTGCGAGGTCGAGGGAAAGTGTGAAATCTTTAGAAGTCCTCCGTGTTGCTCGGAGCGAGTAGTACGAGTCCATGATATCATTCAAAATCATGGTCAGCTCGGAAAGAAGACGGAAGTGGTGAGTTTCCGATTCTGTTTCTAGTGAGCCTGAAAGAGAGTTTGCTGTTTCGTCTAAGTTTAGTATCTCTATATCACTTTCTGTGAGGGGGAGAACATCCCAATCCTCATTCCGGATATGGCTAGGCATTCCAGCGCCGAGCGAAGCCCACTTATCCATGATCATAACGCCATACCATAGTCGCTTTCGGAGAGACATCTCCCACGCTGGTATGGTTGTCCAATCTGCGCATTCACGTTGTAGGCCGAGAATTTGGGCAAGGCTCACGGTCCAGCCTACGAGACTTGTTTTCCAAGGTGTATCTGTGGTGTAACGATTTGTAGGGGCTCGTTGGAGTAGAAGTAGGCATGCCTGTAAAGTTGCTAGGCGGGGAGTGTGCAGTTCTTGCGTAGTCGCGAGCCATGCTGTACGGAACAGTTGGTGCGCTGGGGGTGGGCTATGAACTATAGTCGTGGCAAGAAGATCGTCATAAAGCATAAAAGGTAATGCCGTAGCGTACATAGCGGATAACAAAGAAAGCGGAAGTGTATGAAGAAGAGATGGGGACAGGGCTCCATTTGAATAAAACTCGCTTTTGGACAAAATAGGAAAATATGGGTACACAAATCGAAAAAAAAGGCTTATCAGTTTCAGGGCTTCCTGCTCTGTGAACATGCCTATTACATCAGAACGAGCCTTGGCCAGAACATCGTCCTCAACTCTAGGCTCACCTTTGCGGGCAAGGCTGTCATCCGCAAGCATGAAAACCACTGGTGGCTCTCCCTTCTCACCAGGCATAGCATTTTGGTTTGTTGAACTTATAATCCGGCGATAGGTCAACTTGGAAATGGTACACTCATCATTCTCGTTGTAACGATAGTGCCGTAGCAGATATGGGTTGGATTCTCCAGTCTCTCCTATGAATCTTGCACATCTGGCTGCTTGTGTATCCAAAGGCCGAATGCGTACCCCCGATGACATCATATGTAAATAAGGGTCCATTTGATATATTGGAGATCCATCCGGGCCAGAAACTATCTGCTGCTGTAGCTGGCTCGAAGACCCGTCCAAGCCCGTGTGTCCATTCATGCCATCAAAGGATTGGTCTTGACCAAACTGAGTAATGAAGCCAGGGCTCAACTGCGTAGTGGAGACGTCGTATTGTTGTTGAAGAGAGCCTGATTCCTGCTGCATTAGCACATTGCGCCGTGTCTCATCTGGAGTCTGTGTAACATACCTGAATTGCTATCCCCGTTGCTAATTGATGCATTGGGCCTCCTCTTCTTCTTCGGACGTTCCACAAATGTACATTGTCTTCCATGGCTCGCACATAGCTGGCACGGCGGGGTGATATCAATCTTGCACGCAACCTGGCGAGCTCTGCAGAAATCGCAGGGTCGATATTTCCGTGACTTGTAACTCCTGGGGCCCGGCTGCACTGGAGGGGTCAGATCAAGGCCATTGAAGAAATCGGTGGGCGACAGCGAGGGTTGTTGGACCTGTTGGAAGCTGTGCTGGTGATTATGATCCATCTGAAGCATCTGGAGTTGAGGCTGCAGCGAGACTGGAGCTCCGCCGAACACCATGACCCTGGATATCTGTGGTACACACCAGCTCGAATGGCTGCAAGCTATGAACTCTCCACTGCTGCTCCAATCTGGTGGTATCCTCTCCTCCCACCTTGGTCTTCTCGTCGTGCTCAAGCGTGTAGAGCAACGAGCAATTGGCGTTATCGATAAGGTAAATGACTGGCTGACTGACTGACTGTGGTCTGACCTAAGGTGGGAGGTCGATCTTTGGTGGTTCTGGTCTGTCGGGGGAAGCTCTCCCCTCCTTTCAGCACGTACCGCTCGGCTCGTCTCCGTTCTTCCTTGGGAATCGTGCTTGCGGGCGTGCGATTGTTGAATTGTAGGTATCACCGCAAATTCACAGAGAAGTCACCATTTCGCATTGCAGTCGCGATGAGAATAGTTCTAGCCGAAGCGGGGCTGTTGCTTAGGTTTAGTTGTTGCACTGAGAAAATCGTGGTGGCTCTCGCTGGAGTTTCGGTGGGGATCCCATTTGCATTTGGTGATTCACGGCCAAGTAGCTTGCCCGACTTATCTTCGACGCATTTCAATCCTCACCCACTTGGGCCAGCCTTATGTTTTCTTTCTCTCGCCAGTAGTTGGCGAGTCCACTCAAAAGCCTGCCTGGTCTAGATTGATTGCATCAAAAGCATCGCAACCCTACGAGTGCCTATGCTATGATGGGTGTGGTTATGTCTTCGTCCTGAGCTGCCCACACGGTGCTGCACCCTCATATATGCTCTCACTTCAATCACCCATCCATCACATTTCCCCCCTTACTCCACAACCGAGATGTCTGAACGCCAGCTCCCGAGAGTCACGGGTTCGTCCACGAGAACCATCAACATTCTCCTCATAAATCCCAATGGCACATCATCCATGACGGACGGATGCCTGCGTTCACTGGAATCTTCCCTTCCCCCATATTGCACCGTAACCGGCTTTACAACTCCGCATCCTACCCCTTCAGCGATAGAAGGTCACCTTGACGGCGTGCTCTCAGCCGCAGCCGCCATTCGAGCCGTTGTACCAATAGCCTCCGAGTACGATGCGTTTCTAGTAGCTTGTTTCAGTGCCCACCCTCTGATCAACGCACTTCGAGAAGAGTTGGCTGGCCCGGTCATTGGTATTATGGAAGCAGCTCTATACTCTGCCCGAATGCTCGGAGGAAGAGTTGGTATTGTTGCAACTGGTGCACGGAGCAAAATTATGCATGAGGATGCGATCCGGTATTATGGATTAGAAGGATTCTCTGTAGGGTGTGAGACTACGAACCTAGGTGTCCTGGAGCTGGAAACTGCCCCCAAGGAGAAGGTGCTAGGCTTAGTTGGGGAAGCTGCCAGGCGCCTTGTTCAGGACAAAGGAGCTGATTGTATTGCGTTGGGATGTGCTGGAATGACGGAGATGAAAGTCAAGTGTGAGGAGACGGTAGGTGCAAAGGATTCTATAGCACAGGTAATCGATGGTGTCGGAGTGGGAGTTCAAATTTTGATAGGATTGGTAAGAGAGGGACATGTAACTGCAAAAGGTGGTGTTTTCAGCAGTTCTGCACTTGGAAGGAAATCGAGAGGTCAGCAGTGGTTGTGAAATGGAACTTCTGTGTATAGTTCCCCTCGAGTATTATGAAGCTCGATGTAGCCTAATGTTGGAACGTGGATCCCAATCTTTGTGCATATCAACTAAGTGAAATGATGCCAGAGAAAACTTTAGTGCAGTGTCAAATTCAAATGTAAACAGTGATATAAAAGTGATCGTTTCGAGTGATACAGAGAGGAGTGCGGGATTGAGTATAGAAATAATAACAAGAAGTTATCTATTAAATCTATTATGGAAATTCTACTAATTCTAACAACAATCAAATGCTGGGAATCACAGAAGTTCTGGCTCGATTGCACCCGTTTGGGAGGATATGAGACTGTAGGATTCAATTCTGCGGTGTCGTGAAAAGTCGAATGTCTAATATATGATTAGTTCAGTGCTGTTTTTACAGTCATGAAGAACTTGCCTTCTCCTTTCCTTGTCTGCAATCCTCCAAATCTATCTCCACGAACACAATCTCGTCTCCTTTGCCCTTAGCCTCGGCCAAAACATAGCCCTCGGGTGATGTTATACAGCTTCCTCCGATCAAGTCATACTTTCCATCTTCTAAGCCAGCCTTCGCTGCGCTGATCGAGAAACAACTGTTCATGTAAGAGTTACACTTCATAACCAGTTGGTGCTGATACAAGGCATCTTTCTCTGCCTGTTCAGGGGTTGTGGGCTTTCTAGTTCCCCTATTATCAGGCTTTGAATTAGCATGGAGGTACAAATATGCTAGAAACGAATATAATCACATATGAGAATTTTCTTACCATAGATCGGGAGCATAACCAGCAGTATTGTATCCACAAAGCACAACCTCAACCCCTTGGAGTCCATAGCACCTCCAAGCCTCCGCCCACCTCCTGTCATTGCAAATCATCATGCCCATGACCGGATCCCCTTTCCCAGCACCGACCTCGCCGCTGGGTTTTTTGGCAACGCCTTCCAGAACATCAGGTGCTCTAAAGGCTTTGAATCCCAAATCTCCCGGCGCAAAATATCTTTTTTCAAGCTGGTTCACAGCATCTGGATTCTCAAAAGGTTCCACGGTGCCGGGCAAATGCACCTTCCTGTACTTTGCGATCACTGCCCCTTTTTTAGCCGAGAAGTACACACTTGTGTTGTACCCCTTGCCATCCGTCGTCCTCTCAGCAAAGCCGACAGAAATATCAATACCTAACTTTTTGGCCTCGTCAAATAGCGGACGCGTGTCTGCTGCGGTGGCCAGAGCATCCCCAGGTTCGAAATAGCGATCCAACTCCTCTTGAGACTCAATCAGATGCCGCGGGAAGAACGTGGTGAAAGCTGTTTCAGGGAACAGCACAAGCTGTGCATGCAGGAGGGAGGCAGATTGGAGGAGCGCAATCATCCGCGCAAGTGTTTCTTGCCTGTTACTATGCAGATGCACCGGACCCATCTGCGCAGCTGCGACCTTGAGATTTCGCGGGGCCATTGTACAACGAGGTCTTGTACGTCACTGATTAAATTAAATCGTATATGGGATGGAAGTGGATTGGATGAGGCAGAGAGCAAAGGAAAGATTTTGTGCAACGAGAACGGCATGACAGCTGTTTGTGTCACCCACACATCTATTGTCTAGGCTATCCAGCATTGCCTATCGCCAGCTAGCTACCCAATTCCACTTTCGAGAACTTCTCAGATAAATTCGATCTGGAAGACTTCAATCATGGTTGGCTGGGCTAGGGTTGGGATCATTCACACCTACTAGCTTGTGCATGATGTCCACCTTGAGTGATTGTGGGGGAACTAGGTTCGTCGTTGGCTACGGAGCTATTGAAGGTGGTCGTTTGATAGAGAGGAAATGGCGAGCACAGCATTCCTAAATCTCGGCTCTTTGACTCGCTGGTTTGTTAGGCTACATGCGCTGCGGGACGAGGCGTGTTCCCAATCCTGGGTTGGCCGTCGGGCAAGCAAGCCCCTCCCCCTTATAGGGGCTCGCTTAAGCACTCTCGCTTAGCAGCTGAGTTGTTGATACACCCTTACGCCAAACAGGCATTCCTGGTAGAGAGGTATCTGGGAGGTATGTTTTAATGAAACTTATTGCATGAAGAAGTTAATGCTTTACCTGGTAGGATAATATAGTTGGTCGCGATGGGGGAACCCTTTGATCACACGATGACCATCTTCATTATGGGGAAGGATCTTGTCCAGTACGACAGCAGGGTTCTCATTGCATATGGAATTGACAGCATCTAGTGTTTAGATCATTCCTTGTCGGAGAGAACTCAAGTTAAGGAAATGTATGACATGTACGACATGTATATAGGTACGGAAGTACCTCCGCACCTCGTTCCCAGCGTATGGCTCTCGAAATTCTGAAGCAAGACGAACCTGGAAGGTGACCATAAATGCCCGTTTGCCAATATATACTCCGTATTGAGACAGGCACATACATACGACCATAGACTGAGGAGAATTGGGCATCCCGTCCGCTCTGCCATACACAAGCCTCAGATCGGTAGACTAGTAGTTGGGTGGGTGACCACCAGCGAATCCCTACTGTTGTATGTTTTTGATATTTTTTTTGGTATTGCCTTGGACAGAGCTAGTCAACTCAGACCAAGCAATCCTAGGCCTCACTGTAGATCTTGCTTGAACATACCTAGTATCTCTGCATTTAAGAACGATAGCCGATTAATATGTGTGCGCTGCTAGGCGGGAATGAAGGAAAGTTGCTTTGACTTCTTGCAGCCTTATTATTTTGGTTCCGTGAAACGTGATACAAGCGTCGGAAAGACTGCTGAAGATTGCTCAGCATTCCAGTAATCTTAGTCAAAGTGATCATTTTCTTTGAAGATGAATACTTGATGATCAATATTCGGCGGCCTGCTCTTATTTGAAACCATTGGCCGACGGAAGAGAAAGCCTGAAAGCTGGTATGTTTTGACCAAGAACCTACTAGAATCCATGTAGGGGGAATTACATCGGGCTAAAATTTGCTGTAGTTACAATGGTTCAGTATCTTGAGTCTCTCTGGGCCAGCTTGTGCGCGGGGTAGGAAATCACAGGGGCCTTCCATTCGTTTGATCATTGAACATCAAGCTTTAAATGTTACTAGAAAGAAGATGTTGTCGGTTACTTGATTCGGACTACAGGAAGCACTGAGAATGGTGTCGCCTAGGACAAATAGGAAGTCACTATCATTAGGTTGGTAGTAGATTGGTGATCTATTCTTTGGAAGGTGTCCAGGCTAGGAATTCCGTAATGTAGCAACGATTGTACGCTCAACATTTCACTGTGTCGCGAAAGGGCGTATTAAATATACGGATAACAATGCTGTATGATGGAGAAAAGGATGCATTGAAAAGTACAAATGGTGGAAATCAGTGATCACTTGCCTTCTTTCCGTTGAATTTAATCTGTGTAGCTGATGCCTGTAAAAATCACATTTTGTCAGCGCTCAACATCTAATCTCGAGCCTGACGTCGATTCATCTCAATCATGCTAGCATTCTCACCAGCGATGATGATTTCTGTATAGTAAATCATAGTTTGATCATTATGGGTTACGGCCCAGGTTTAAAAAACTGAATATGAAGGTTCAACCCTGATGATAATACCATATTAGCTTACAACCAAAATTTCGGCCATCGAGCAAAGGTGGATAATCAAGGTAGCATTCCACAATCCGCTCTTTGCCGCTGGCACTTTGGTTGCTTGCTTTGTGTGGATAAATGTTGAAGGCGAATCCTCGAAAGTGGGGCTGGATCTGTGAGGACGGCAAGACAGATGCTATGCGTGTGTACAGCCAGTGAGTTTGCGTAGACAGCTCCGGAGAAATGCCCAGAATCTCTGCAAACCTGGTGTCTAGAATGGTATACGTTAATCTACTCAGACAATCAATGGTATAGTTGGTATGATATACATAAAACCCCATGGCTACGAGATTATTTTCAACGTGCTTATTTTTGAAATTAACCAGAACCCAAGGAGTGATAATCATATTGTTAGGGAACCACGTATAATTCTAAAGCTGGGAAGGGAATAGTCTTGTGTCATGGAACCCGATGTTTAAGCCCAAAAAGATGTATCATTAAACATCTCAAATGATCGACCTTCATTCCTGGGAAACAATGACACATCAACTGTGAGTATTGGAGCCTCAGCTTGCTGTACGCGATACAGGGATTATTTCAAGTAAGCCTGTTATCAGACGCCATGATTATAAGCATTGAAAGAAATCGATTCGCTCCAGCCCAGCTTTCGAGCGGCCTCGTGGATAGCCATTGTTTTCAAGGGACCAGGCAGCGAACAATATCGAGTACCAGTTGAGTTCAAAGTATGGGTATGGTATTAAAAGCGGAATGAGCACCGTAAAGGAAGGCCCCTCCGGAGAACTTGACATCACTAGTATTCAAGCCGCGTAGACCAATCAAAACAAGTCTAAAACCGAGCATATTTGGCCACCAAATAGTGAGGATGCGAGTAACAGCTGATAATTGCATGACTGAATGAGAAAAGTTGATCCGAACCAGCAGATAGTACATATCAAGTCGGAGCATTGCAAACATGTTTTAAAATTCTGTGCTTCTAAGATCTTCGCTGAAGTTGTTACGAGATCTCAGCCCGCAAAGATAGCCTGATGATTCGAAAAGTGAAACTCCAAGCCGGAAAGGTCAATGTAAAATCTGTGGTACAGGTGAGCCTTTATTAAGTGGCTAGCCAAAACAGGCAGCTATGAGAAAGACTGTTGAAAACACCTCATGTGGCACAACATACAACATATCGAATATCGCACCAGATTTCGGAAATATGAAGAACCAATTAGAGCGAGAAGTACTTTGCAATCGTTTCAATGGTCGAAACGTAACTCAGCACGTTGCTCGCAAGGTAATCGGGCATTAACGATGGCTAATAAACTGCTTCAATTTTTTAGTTTTTTTAAAAAAAATGATAGAAAGGGACACCTCTCCTGGTTATTAGATATTCTCCACAAAGAGTTCTAGTATCAATCACTACGCTTCTCATTGTATTCCAAGGCGGATGTATACTTGGAGGTCGTCGCCAAACTCGGTTCGGCAAAGCCTTAGCCCCTTCCGGGGTTGCTTCCGCCGGTATCCTATCGGCTGGCATGACTTCTTGTCTGTTGCCCGCTGTGGAAATATCATCACTACAACCTAACAATTGTCCTGCCCGAAAGCCAAACCAAATCCAACATCCAAGTCCTCCTTGCCCCCACAAATACACGGAAACTACGCACACTAGTCCTCTCAGTCTCGCAGAGTCGGATTTCAGTGGAAAGTGGGGAGAGTCGCTTTGGGAGCTTGGTTAACGCGGCGTTCATGCCTCCCCGCCAATACTACAACTGCATACCACTTTTCTGACTTCTCCTTTCAGATGCCTTGTCTCCGTGAAGCGTGAAAGCCAGACAATCGCTCACGCATGCGGCTGTGCGCTAGGCTAGTGGCAATGGTTTGGCAATGGGAACGTTTATTAGTCTTTTGCGGCAAATCTCCTCTCCACAGTAGTTCGTTCGTTCAGTGGAGACACGGGCATGACCCTCGAAATGCTTTCCCCTCACATCTTATCTTCTTATGGCCCGCTGCTACTGGAAATGGCGGCATTGCCACCTATGAGTCGCTATCGGCTCGACAAGACAGTTTTCTGGTCGGGGGACTACTGGTTGGAGAAACGACATGCCGCGCCCATTCCCCCGACTTCAGCCTCTGGTAATGTAATGTGATATCTAGAGCTGACCAGTCGATGCTAGTGTTCCACGTGTTATATAGAGTCCAGAATTCACTTATATTATTACTAGAAACCATTCTTCCAATTGATTGTTGCTTGTTGCTCCACTTCACGTCTCAAGATGGCTCCCATGCTACTTGATCCTGCCATTCCTGAGCCAGTGCAAAAGCATTTCCAGAAACAATCTCATATATGCTCGGATCCTTTGGTTGTTCCTTCAGCCACATCATCAAAACGTAATAAAGAGCTTTGGTGGCTCCATGGACACCCACACTCCAAACGCTATGCAAATCCAAAACTTGTCAGTCTTGCGGCTCTTGTTCGTCATGATGGCTCTGTCTACAAGGGCCAGAAAGCATTTCTTTTCCCAGTCTCTACAGGACCCAATACGGAATATGATTCAATGACATGGGATACTTTCAACTCTGTCACAGAAACGGTAGCCTTGGCGTATGCCTACCAGCTTCAGGATGAACTAAAGGAAGCCAATCGAATTCGCAAGCAGCCTACTGTGGCTCTGTTGGGCACTGGAAGAAATCTAGAATATTTTTGTACCGAGATTGCTTTACAAAAACTAGGTGTCAGGGTCCTGCTGCTAGCAGAAACTAATGCGGTAAACGCCTTACATTTCTTGCTAGATAGTTGTGATGTTTTGGCGGTTATCGTCGACTCAAGAAATAGGAGAGTAGATACGAAAGGGATAAAAACTATCAATTTGGTTGAAAGTTTGCCACAAAGTTCATGTTCAGATGTGAACGAAGTCAATACAGTCAAGTTTCAGGATTTTGGGGACGTATGGGAGCGACACACCTTTATCATTCACTCATCCGGTTCAACTGGAATGCCGAAGCCTATCATACATACAAATCGAAGCATGATGTTGATTGCGAGAATGTATCGTTTGTTCCAAGACTTCCAGATCGAGAACTGGTTTTTATTATTTCCTCTGTAAGTTACCCTCCGTAGGGTATTGTTTCAAGCTAACAAAGTTAGCTACCATATTGCAGGAATTTCGGTTGCTCTATCTGGTTTACCCAATGGCCTAATTCTGTCTTTCCCACCCGAGTCCTTGCCGCTGGCACCATCTGCAATATTCAGAGCCTGGAAAACCATGTCTTCAATGGGCTATCCAGTTGATTGTGTTCACTGCGCTCCTACTCTTATTGAAAATATGTACGAATATATTACGGAAAATGGCGAAGATTTTGGCCCTTTGGCATCCTTAAAGCTCCTGCAACCGGGCGGCGCTGTGTTATCTAACAGTATAATCAAATCTCTCACAGAACATGGGGTGAATGTGAAGACAACCTACGGTAGCACTGAAATTGGACCTCCTTTTCGTTCAATACCACATACACGTGACAACCCAGAAACATATTCTTTTCGGAACCTTTACCCGGACAACCCACTGCTCAAAATGGAATCTGTCGGAAAAGGTTTATATGAGTGTATTGTGTACAAAGGATTTGAGCTGGCCGCTGAGCTGTGGGATAACAAACCTGATAACGAACCCTACCGGACAAACGACCTATTTGTACAAGATCCTCCTGGCAGTGGATTTTATGTTATGCAAGGCAGGAAGGACGACATTGTCGTACATACGAATGGCGAGAATACCAGTGCTGGCTCTTTACAACTCGACATCCAAACTGCTTCTAAAGAAATCTGTAGGGCACTGGTTCTAGGACATGCACTTCCTTGCCCCAGCCTGCTAGTTGAGGTTCATGAGAAATATGATCCAACGTGTAAACAGATCCGAGCTAAGGTTTGGCAAGCTGTTAACAAAATAAATGCTCAATACCCGAGTCATTCCCAAATTTCGCGATCCATGATATATATACTTCCAAGAGGGTCTAGTCTCCCAGCTACCCCGAAAGGTAACGTCAAACGGAAAGAGGTGGAACGCATTTACGCTGCTGAGATCAAACGACTCTACGAAGACCTTTTCTCCCCCAGCACCAGAACCATGAAATCAGAAAAGCCTCTTGCAGAGATCATTCGTGATCTTTTTGCCAGCTTATCAGGGACCCCAGCCTCGTCTATAACAGACCTGACAACTCTATATGACCTAGGTATCGACTCTCGCATTTCACTTGCATTCCGCAGCTCACTTTCCGGCCATCTTGGTATGCCTGTCTCTCTCAGTACTATTTATGAATATCCAACAATATCACAACTCGTCCCCGTTCTCGAATCTAAGCAGATTTCTTTCAAATCTGTAACTTCCCACTCTTCGATACCTCCTAAAATCCCAACCTACCAAACAATTCATCATATAATCTCCAGATTGGAATCGGAATTTCATACTTGGGCTGCCGAACCTTTGACCAAGACATATCCTCCAGTATATGCCGAGACTATTCTTCTTACAGGATCTACGGGTTCCCTTGGTACAGCTTTGCTAGAGACTTTATCATCGTCACCCCGTGTAGAGCGCATATACGCAATGGTTCGTGGTCCTCATCACTTAAGAAAACTTCGGAATTCATTGGAGGCTAGAGGAATGAGTCTATCGATTCTGCAAGAAGGAGGAAAGGTGAAAGTCATCAACTTCAGCATGCAGGACCCACTACTAGGGTTAGATATTGACACCTATCAGCGTCTGTCTTCGAGTGTTACGATGGTCGTACAAAATGCTTGGAAGATGGACTTTAATATGGGAGTGGAGGAGTTTGAAGGAGATTGCATCAGGAGTGAGTCGAGCTCCGTCTACCTTTTGAAATATAACTGAATCTGGTAACTAGGTACAATGTCTCTTCTTAGATTCTGTTATGCTGGCCGTCCGAAGTCACTAGCCTTCACAAGCAGCATCAGTACTTGCATGGGTTCAGGACAAACATCGAAAGACGTTCTCGAGAATCCTATTGGCAAAGATCCTTCGGTTGCCCTGTCAACAGGCTACGCACAAAGCAAATATATCATTGAACGAATCACTCAAACGGCCTCCCTTACTGATGGCTTGAACATTCCTATCTACATGCTACGCGTGGGTCAAATGTGTGGATC
>Ga0247804_10000892_pt1 | contig 13836 bp, 10 predicted proteins | sample UWRJL029104C1_FD_181142 | JGI IMG/M metagenome (GOLD analysis project Ga0247804, IMG submission 181142) | Plant litter microbial communities from Arlington Agricultural Research Station in Wisconsin, United States - UWRJ-L029-104C-1 | ecosystem: Environmental > Terrestrial > Plant litter >...
AAAGTGGTTCAGCTACAGTAGAAACAATTATTTTTAAAGATTACCCTAAAAGCAGCACAGCCAGGTTTTTAGCCTTTAGAAAATTTACGGAGGGAAAATACGGAAAGGATTTCGAAACAGGTGCTGAAGAATTTCTGAAGGCTTTTCCATATACGGAATGGAAGAAATCACCGGACAGCCAATCCTTTATTTATTATACAATATTCAGGAACCTGGCAACACAATACTTTGAAGGCGGTGAAAACGATAAATTTTTAGGGCTCTTTAAGGACATTGATTTTAAAACGGCCAACGAAATCTACCGTTGGAACATAACGCGTAATCAAATGTCCATGTCAGGTAAAGCCGATTATAAATTACTTTATGAGTTGAGCAAAAAGATTATTCCTTACCTTTTGGAACGCCAGCGTGATCAGTCTTATCTAACCGACTTCGGTAGGGATGCGGTAAAAGCACAGGAAAACGCCGATAAGCAAATGGATGATCGTTTATTTACTCATGTTGCGTTAGCCGTCAACCAAAAAGATTTCGCCGCAGCAAAAAACTTTTTTCAGTACCTATCTAAAGCAGGAACTTATGGTAATGCCGATATGAATGCCATGCATCTTCGTGTATTGAGTGAACTAAAAGATGACCAAGCCATTAAATTTTTGCTTGAAAATAGCGTAGCAGCCAATGCGGTTACTCCTGAAATGTTTGCCAAATTAAAGGAAGTATATAAAAGCGAACACCAGGGCCAGGAAAAAGGCTATGAGCAATACCTTGCTGGTTTAACGCCATCGGATAAGAAAAGTGAAATGAGGGCACATGTAATGGCGAATATGGTTAATTACCCGCTCACGCCTTTTAGTTTAGAAAATGCTGACGGCAAAATGGTTAATTCCAAAGATTGGGTAAACCAGATTGTGGTGATCGACTTCTGGGCAACCTGGTGCAGACCATGCATTGAAGCTTTCCCTGGTATGCAACTTCTGGTTGACCAGTATGCTAAAGACCCACAAATTGGCATTTACATGATCGGCACGATGCAAACTGACAATTACAAAGCTAAATCTGTAAACTACGTAAAAAGTCAGGGCTTTCGTTTCAACCTTTTGCATGATGCTATTAGTTCAACAGGGGCGCAAGATCAGGTATTTAAGAGCCTTTTGCCATTGTTTAAACAGTCATCTATTCCACGCAAAATCATAGTTAAAAACGGCGTAGTGCGCTACAGCTCAGAAGGTTATTCAGGTAGTCCAAGCCAGTTAAGAGATGAATTGTCTACAGCAATAGAAATATTAAGGGCAGAGAAATAATAAAATGAAGAGAGCGAAAATATTATGGAGCATACTTGTGCTATTGATTAGCTATAATGCCCATGCACAAATGAATCCGAAAATTAAATTGCAGGATGCACTTAAGCTTATTCAGGATAATTATGTTGATCCCGTAAATGATGAGCAGGTTGTTGATGCGGCCATAAAAGCAATGTTAGGCAGCCTTGATCCACATTCCAGCTACATTAGTCGGGAAGAAATTGAAGCCATGAATGAGCAAATGACCGGTAGTTTTGCCGGTATCGGTATCTCATTTGCAATGGTGGCCGATAGTACCTTCATAACAGGTATTAATCCTGACGGCCCGGCAGCAAGGGCGGGTTTGCAGGTAGGTGATCAAATTAACATGGTTGATGGAGCCTCAATTTTTGGTAAAGGCTTAAGAAATCAGGATGTAATGCGGATGCTGCGGGGTGAAAAAGGTAAAGCCGTTAAGTTAGGCATTATGCGCAAGTCGCAGGCCACACCGCTCGAATTTAATGTGATGCGGGAACAGATTGCCGATCTTTCCATCAATACAAGCTATATGGTGAGCAAAAATGTAGGCTACATTTCATTGGCTATATTCAGCCAGTCGACCAGGAGGGAGATGGATGCAGCACTAAAGAAGTTAAAAGCTTTAGGCATGACCAAATTAATCCTGGATTTACAATCTAATGGCGGCGGACTTGTTGAAGCTGCTATTGGTGTAGCGGATGAATTCCTGGCCAAGGATAAATTGGTTTTCTATTCAGTAACCAATTCTGGGGTAAAAGACAATTACATGACTGGTGGTTTCGGCCAATTTATGACAGGCGATTTAGTGGTCTTGATTGATGAATCAACGGCTTCATCAAGCGAAATTTTAACCGGCGCTCTACAGGATTGGGATAGGGCAGTAGTCATCGGTAGAAGGAGCTTTGGTAAAGGCCTCATGCAAAAAGGCCTTGAATTAAGCGACGGTTCTGTAATCAAACTGACAGCAGCACGCTATTACACGCCATCAGGCAGATCGATCCAAAAGTCTTATGCTAAAGGTAAAACAGATTATTTTGAAGATTTTAACAGGCGTATGGCCTCAGGTGAACTTACCGAGGGTGGGCACATTAACTTTCCGGATTCTTTAAAACATACAACCCTCTTAAATAAAAGAACAGTTTATGGTGGTGGCGGCATTATGCCCGATAAGTTCATCCCGATTGATACAGCGATTTACAGCTCATGGTTAAATAAACTGATGAACAGCGGACGGGTAACACAGGCAGCTTTCAGTTATGTACAACAAAACCGAAAAAGCTTAACCGATAAATATGCGGACTTTGATGCTTTTGATCATTCCTTTAAAATAGATGATGAAATGATTGATCAGATCATGACCAGTGCGATTAAGCAAGGTCTTAAACTGCCACCGGTAACCGATAAGGTAGCGAGAAAAACCATTGCTGTAGAATTAAAGGCAGAAATGGCCGATATGCTTTATTTAGGCAAAGGCTATGCAATTCGCGTTCGAAATGAAGCAAGTAACGCTTTTAGTACAGCATTGGATATCTTAAATAACCAAAAGATTTATAATCAATTCCTGGAAGCTAAACCTTCTAAAAATACGACCACACCATCCAAAAGCACAAAAAAATAATCTATAAACCATGAAAAAAACAGTATTGGCAGCAACATTAGTGATAAGTGCTTTTGTTGCCTCTGCACAAACAGGCTATTTAATAAAAGGCCAGATCGGCAAACTGGGCAAACCCGCAAAAGCCTTTCTCTTAACTAAACTGGAAGGAAAGGAAAAATTAGATTCAGTAGAATTGGTTAATGGGGCTTTCACATTTAAAGGTTCAGTTCCTTCACCAATGGAGGCTACGCTTCGCCTGAAACACGACAAATCCATCGATACACCCGGACGACGGATTAAAATTGATGGCATGGCGATCATTTTAGGAAACGAAAACATAACCATTACCGGAAAAGATTCTATTAGAACAGCCACAATAAAAGGATCCACTTTAACGGATGAAAGTAAAAAAGTGGATGCCCTTTTAGGTCCCATTTATGGAAAACTGAAAGATTTGGATAAAGAATTTGCTGCTCAGCCGGAAGCCAGAAAACAGGATAAAACCTACATCATGGACCTGGAAAAACGAGCGAAATCGATAGAGAAAGAGATTTTTGATGCCAAAATTAATTATGTGAATCAAAATCCTTCGAAATACATGGCTTTGATGGCGCTTAATTCTACATTAGGTCCGGGTTTCGATGCCGTAGAGATGGAAAAAATCTTCGCAAATATTTCTCCTGAACTTAAAACTTCTTTTTTTGGAAAACAAGTTGCTGAGCGTATCGCTCACTTTAAAAAAACACAGGAAGGGGTAGATGCGCAGGATTTTACTCAGCCTGATGTAGACGGTAAAATGGTTAAACTTTCTGATTACAAAGGAAAATATGTGCTGATTGACTTCTGGGCATCCTGGTGTGCACCATGCCGTAGAGAAAATCCAAATCTTGTGAAGGTTTATGAACAATACAAATCAAAAGGATTCGAAATCTTAGGCGTATCAATGGATAAGGCTGCTGATAAAGCAAAATGGCTTAAAGCCATCGCTGATGATAAACTGACCTGGAAACAGGTGGGCGATTTAAAAGGCTGGGAAAACGAGGCGGCGGCTAAATATGATGTGAAAGCCATTCCCATGAATTTTCTGATCGATCCAAAAGGAAAAATTATAGCAAAGGATCTTCGTGGTGCTGCGCTCGAAACAAAAGTTAAAGAACTCTTTGAAAACAAATCCAAATAGTTAATTAATAGTTTAGTTGATGATAATGCAGGTTGATGGATGTCGCCTGCATTTTTTTTGATTCATGCATCGCATTAAATTTCTAAAGCCATGGTTCGTGTCCTCACGAACCATTCCTATATTTTCGATTCGTGGGGACACGAACCGAGGCGTATGACAACTTTCAACCATGATAGAGATGTCACGGTAGAACCTCTTAATCCCTAATATTAGGAACAATTTATTGTGAACACCTCATAGCTCCAACGGCTACGAGGTACTTTTTTTAAGAGGTTGTCTCATAAAGACATAATGAATAAATAATTTTTAAGGCATCAAAGATTGATGCTCATTGATATTCGTTACCTTCGAAACCTCGTCTTTTAGAAGCCTTCCGGGAATTTTTGCTCCGAACCAGTGCGGGTCATTCCGCTGGGTCCAGGTCATTATGCGTTTGGTGCCGCCACTTGAGTAGATAGTCGACATCGTTCCTGTTATTTTGTTAATCGATGAATTCCATAGCATTAGCCGAAGTATTTTACCATCTTTCGTTTTCAAATCAGAGGTCATCTCTTTCACCGGAATGGTAAATACAAAATCATTTCCTTTTAATGGTCTGTGGCAATTTACACACTCATTTGCGAAGGAAATATTTTTGCCATAGGCAATATGTTCGGGAGTCTTGAACCTTGCCCATCCCCAACCTTGTGTAGCGCTATATTTCTTATGATCTTTTATCATGAACTCCACCTGTTTGAAAGTTCCGGAACTCACGTTGCCAGATGAATCCTGCAGTTGATCCCAAGCCGCTTTTGCCAGTACAACACCGTCCGGCCATGGATTGGTTTTGCCCTTTCTTATTGCCTCTACAGCTACATCATTTCCAAATATAACCCTCATGGTTCCGTTATCCACACGGTCTGTCGTGCTAATGGGTGTCCACTGTTTATATTCAGGAATGAAAGTGATTCCATTTAATGCTTTAGGTAATGAGATTATAAGTGGGTTCGACTCCTTTAATTTTTGGTATTGTGCTTCGGCAGCTTTGATTTTATCCTGGTCGTCAGCTTTATTTTTGATGCTTAATCCCCCGACATAACTTTTAAGTATATCGATGTCCTTTGCCGAAAGCTTTGCCGATGGGTGCACAAAAGCATAACTGCTTAAAGGCATGTCACCGCTTAGTACCTGATTAACGGATTCAAAGAGCTTTGCTTTCTGATCAACTGGTGACAAGCTATCCCAGGTAGAGAAGTTGAGGCCAGACCTTCCTTGTTTTATGTGATCGTAAACCATTGAATAAGCCGGCTGAATTTTATCAAACCACCGGAGTTGGGTTTCGTTTGAATGACAGTCAAAACAGGCACTCTTAAGTATGGCCTTTACATTATCGGGCGCCTGGATTGCTCCGGTTATTGGCGGTTTGTCCAACTGTGGCCTGTATATCTGCATCAGACCAAAAATAATTGCGCAAAACAATAATGCGAACAGCGTAATTCTTTTGCTACTTGATAATTTCTTCATTTTAATGCTTTATGAATGCAAAATACCTTGCCAACAGCCCAACAAAAACTGAAAATCGATGAAAATGGCATTTCGATCGACAGAACGGTCTGGGCTAACGTTAAGGCAAAGCTTTACCTGTATATGGAGGTTGAAGTAAAACACCGTTGAAGCCTGATTGCGTGTAAAATGGTTTAATTATAATATCCAAATTACATTCAGCCAATGTCCCAATACCTTAATTTGTTAGCGCATCAATGTTTTTTATGAGTTCCCCGCTGATGTTTTCACCTCCCAGCTTCATAAATCTTACATATCCTTTTTTATCGATTACAAAATGAGTCGGGTAAGCCACAATCTGGAAATCGTTACAGATTTTTTTAGCGCCAGGTATGGTTTTGTACAGGAAGGGATGTGATTTTAGAAATGTTTTCACCTCCGTCGAATTATCAAATGTAACACCCAGGAAAACAACATCGCGCCCTTTATACCTGTTCACCAAAGTGTTGAGTACAGGCATTTCATCTTTACATGGTGGACAGCTTGTGAACCAGAAATTCAATACGACTACTTTACCTTTTAATTTCGAAAGCGCTATATTTTTTCCGTTGATGTCGCTGGCTTCAAGTTTTGGAGTAGGTTTATTCATCATTTCTTTTTGTACAGATGCCCAGGCTAAAGTCGTCGGGTCCTGCGCCTTTGGAACAATCGGCAATAAGTGTATTACTAAAGAATCTTGGCCAAACAGCTGTTTGCTAACCTTAAATTCATGCGTTGATTTTATAAGACTATCTTGTTTTTCAAACGGCACTTTCAGTCCATTCAGATTATATAATATCGTTATAGGCTCCTTAGGTGCGTCGCCGGTTTGGGCATCGGCCAATGATGAGGCCATAATAAGCATTAATGCTGCGGTAATTTTTTTCATGATGTTTTTTTTTATTAATGATGATGTAGCATAAGGTAAGACCTGCCCTTTCTTCTCCTACAAATTCATACCAACGGGCGGCGGGTCAAATATCCGGATTAGGGGAGCGTGCATTGTCACAGCTAACCTTAAGAATTGTTAACTATTCTTAATTCGTTGCCCGCATCAAGGCTTAAGTTTATATTTGCCTGATAATCCAAGTTGATAGCCGCAATGAATAAAGAGATTAAAGTTGTAAGAACTGTTGCCATAGTTAGTTTGGTAAGCATTCTGGCTTTTCAAATCTCATGGACCTATTCGTCATATCAATCGGGCAGGCGTGACTTGCGGAATAATATCGGGTCAATATTGCAGGGAAGTGTAGATGGTTATCAGCTTCGACAAAGTGTTATCCCCATGAGTCTGGACGATAAAAAACCTTATTTGTCCGTATTGAGTGAAATAACAGGGGTACCGGTTGGCTCGGGTGCTAAAAGTTTGGTTGCTCCAAAGAAAAATGCATTTAATGTGAAACTTCAACCCTTGAGGATTGATGCTGAAAATCTCGCTGCGGTAAGGCTCTTTATCGCAAAAATGCTCGCTAGGCCAACCAGTAACAAGATTTCGATTTCAACCATTAGAGAAAACTTTCAAAAGGTACTTCATGAAAAGGAATTAAACATCAACTTCATTCTTAAGCTTCATGATGCCAAATGGTCGAGTCCTGAAGGAAGTGTTGTAGCTTATTTTGGTCCCTCAAAAACAGACCTGAAACTTGAAGCGGTTATCATAAATGAAAACCAGTATCTTTTTACGCATAACCTTTCACCATTATTGGTGTCCTTGTTTTTAGTCTTACTTACATCCCTAACGCTATGGTATATGTGGATTACAATTGCCCGGCAGAAAGAAATCGACAGACGTAAGAATGATTTCATAGGTAATATTACGCATGAACTAAGAACGCCGGTAACGATAATGAAATCTATAAATGAGGCCTTGCTTGGGTTTGGAGTGATAAATGATGTAGAAAAAAGTAAAAAATACCTAAACGTAAATGCCGGCATATTAGATAACCTGAACAGTAATATAGACAGGCTTTTGGAGGTGTCAGTGTATGATTCCGGAATTATTAAACCAGCGTTTGTTGCTGTAGATATTCAGGCAATATCAAAGCGGGTAATCGACATCTTCAAATCTGCAGGAAAAGGCGAAATTAGGCTGTTAAACGACACAGTTAGTGCGGTTGTAAATACCGATCCTGTTAAAGTTGAAACGATAGTAATGAATCTGGTTGATAATGCTTTTAAGTATTCAGGGAACGACCCGTATGTGGAAATCCGGCTGTCTTCAACGAAAAAGTTTTTTATTATAACTGTAAAAGATAATGGACCTGGAATCCCTGATGATTTTAAAGAACAGGTTTTCGAAAAGTTCTTTAGGGTTCCCACCGGACATGTTCATGAAGTCAAGGGTTACGGGATTGGTTTGCATTATACCAAACTACTGACAGAAAATATCGGAGGTAAAATAACACTGGAAAGCGGAAAAACCGGTTCTTCATTCACCATACATCTTCCCTTATGAACGAAATAAATATACTTCTTGTAGAAGATGAAAATATTCTGGCCGCAATAATTAAAGATTCCCTGGAAACCCGGGGTTTTAAGGTTACAATAGCAGCAAATGGAGTAGAAGGCTGGAACGCTTTCAACAATAATAAGCCTGATGCCTGCGTAGTTGACATAATGATGCCAAGAAAAGATGGTTATTCTCTGGTTAGAGATATCCGTATGGTAGATCAAAATATTCCTGTTATATTTTTGACGGCGAGAAACCAGATTGACGAAGTTCTGAAAGGCCTCGAAGCCGGTGCAGATGATTACATGAAGAAACCATTTAGCATGGAGGAACTGATTCTGCGCCTGTCCAGGATGACAGGGAAAAGATTGGCAAATAGTGAAACGCAGCAGGAGAAAATAGAAGGACCAATTAAGGTAGGGAATTTTACTTTTGACCCAATCTCCGAAGTACTTTATTATAATGATTCGGAAGTTAAACTCGCCTATCGGGAGATGGAGTTACTAAATCTTCTTATACAATATGGAAATACCCTTGTCGACCGGAAATTTATTCTCCTAAAATTATGGGGCCTGGATAGCCCCGATAATTCGAGAAGCATGGACGTTTACATTACGAGGCTTAGAAAGATTTTACAAAGGGACGATAGCATAAAAATTGTAAGCGTGCGGACTAAAGGCTATAAATTAGTCTATCCAAAAATATAGTGACAGCACACACACCTATCAATCTATAATAGCCTTCTTTTGAAAATCTTTGAAGCATTCATATTTCGTTTATTTATGCAGTTGACCTGTAGGTCCTAAAAAAACAAACCAGATACCTGTTTAGATATCCGGTTCATTTAGCATGTATGATTATTTTTCAGAGTTTTTGTAGTCACTCCATTGAGCCACACCTTCAGGCTCGGACGCCTTAACCTCTGAACTTTTTTCTTCGCTCATTTTTTTGTTTAATTTATCCGTTTCGGTCAGTTCTTTTTTCTTATTGTCTTCAAGATTGGTCAGGCCTTCCGATTCTTTCACAAATGATACCGGGTCTGCAATTAATTCCCAATCTTTTCCCATGTCTGGCATTTCGCCTTGATTCCACGGACCTGTAAAAGAATTTTCAGGAGAAAGGTTAAAATATTGTTGTGTAAATCTTGGGTCTGCCTGCAAAACACCCGGAGGGAAATTAGGTTGGATGGTCTCCAGCGCGGCTTCAAACATTTTATAATGCGCAACTTCGCGTGTCATTAAGAAGGATAGTGTTTCCTTAACATAAGGGTCATCCGTAAATTTCATCAGGTGCTCATAAACTAGTTTCGCCCTGGATTCAGAAGCCAGGTTGCTTCTTAAATCCACGGTTAGGTCGCCATTGGAATGGATATAGGAAGCGCACCATGGAATACCCTGGCTATTTGCTAACCTAGGTCCGCCGCTGCTTAGCATAACAAAATGCGGGTTATTAGTCAATGCTGCATGGATTATATTTTCTTTTGCGGCCTTTCCGTCAAGTACCTGCATAATTTCAGATGAATCGGCAGCGGCTTTTAATTCGCCATTAACGCCTTTCAGCAACATTTGTATGGTCGCACCAACAATTTCCAGGTGGCTAAATTCTTCTGTCGCGATATCCATAAGCATATCGTATTTATCGGGATGTGGTTGCTTCGCGCCAAATGCCTGTGTAAAATATTGCATGGCTGCGGCAAGTTCACCGTTTTCACCGCCAAATTGTTCTAATAAAATATTTGCAAAAGCAGGATCCGGTTTAGAAACGCGGGCGTTAAACTGCAGGTCTTTTGAATGATGAAACATAAGCTGATTGTTTTGTTAGTAAAGAGCTGCTGAATGCAACTTTACCTATACTACATCAGCAAGGCCATAAGGATTTGATTAAATGAAAATCAGGTATTCTTCTCTCATTAACGTATTTATACTCATAATAGGTTTTGGCAAATTATCATGACAAAAAAAATGGTAGATATGAATGCGTCAAAATTCTTTATAATTATCATAAAGATCAATTTTCTAAATTTACGTAAAATAAAGGCTGCTTTTGGTAAGCAGCCTTTATTTTGTAGTCTGAGTTGGAAATTAATTAGGTTTCTGTCCTGCACGTCTTACATTTACGAGTTTTGACATTAAATCGAACCAGAATGGTGCACCCATAGAAATACCTGCTGCACCAATGATTAATCCGGTTATCATTAATAGGAAATCAACTATGGTTTTGTTCACGCTTTTTCCCGTAAGGGGATCTATTTTTTTAAAGGGCTGGCATTCCCAGTTAAAGGGTAAATCCTTGCTTCGGATTTCTTCCAGGTATTCTTTTTTTACGGAGTTGAGCTTATCCTGATAGGCAATCGCAAGTTTTAATTGTTCTGCTTCTTTTTCCTTTTCTAAGGTTTGTTTTACTGTTGCGCTTGTTGTCGGTACGGACAGTATATCTGCATATTTTTTATTCAGGGCAGTTGTATCGCTTACATAATTTGCATTATATAAGGTGGCTGTTGTACTGGCACTGGTCACTTTTCGTTCTGCTATTTCGTTTAATGAAATACGAAGAGCAGAATTGGTAAAGATTTCTTGGGTAATGGCAATCATATTGAGGTTAAAAAATAAGGCAACGCCAATGGCAATTAACCGCGTTATCCAAGTATTGTTGTTTTTGTACCAACCGGAAACCCTATCCATGTATTCATTAAACCATTTTTCGATTTCGAGTTGCAGGGTTTGGATGTTGCTTGAATTTGCATAAATGCTGCTCAATATGGTTTCTAGATTTGGGTTTGTGGTTTTAAGGATTAGTAATCCTGCCTGGAATCTTTCAAACGTAGGTCCGGTATCTACACCAGTCTGTTTACAAACCAAATCAATCATGGCCATTGAAAAATTGGCAGAGGGGATGTATGAGGTAAGCTTTGTGTTGGTTTTATTTAGCGTTTCTATTTGTGCATGACTAAGCAGGGAAGTTGTAAAAGCAGATAACCCCCCTTTTGCGTCAATCATTTGCTGAATTGATTTTTTGAGTAGCTTACCTCTCAACTGCAGGTTAATGGCGATTAATTCCTGAAAAATATAGGCTATCGTACTGAATAAAAAAAATATAAGGGCAATGGCAATGCCGGTTTCCAAGTAGCTATTCATATTTGATTGCTTAAAAGATTTAAGAGGATTTAGAGGGTTAAGTAAGTTCGGCGAGTGTCATTGGTCCAACAACACCGTCGGCTCCTTCCTTACCAAAAACACTTTGCTGGAAATTGATTACAGCTTTAAGTGTTCTTTCGCCGAAATCACCATCGGTTTTACCTTCGTAAAAATGTTTTTTAGCTAATTTCTCTTGTAGATCTATTACCCCAGCGCCTTTGGAACCAAATTTTAATTTTTGCGTTTTAACGGGTGGTGTTGCAAGCAATGGAAGGAATTCTCTTCCAGAAACCAATAAATAGGCAAATTTATCTTGTGTTGTTTCGTAAATGTTTTTCTGGAAGCTGGCCCATGGCCCGACACTCTTCTCTCTGCCCGGCCGTTTGCATCCTGGATAACCCATAATCACCTGACAACCGGCACTCGAAAAATATTCAGCATCGATGCTTTGAAACCATCCTCCATGAATGTTGTCAAAAGGATTGGCATACTCTATCCTGTCGTCATTATCATAATCTTCATCATCTGCACTGCGCCTGATGGGATGCGGCGCAGTTTGCCTTAACGCCGGATGGCCTGTATTGGATTGTGGTTTATGTACGCCTTTTCGATAGTCGGAGTAAAAACCAGTCATTAAGCAATTTGTGCCCAGCCCATTTTTTAGCACTGAAGCTTTAATGCTGCGTCTATGTGGTACAGTGCTAGCCGGATAGGCGGCAAGCTGACCATCTAGCAGGTTGAGTAGTAAAATTGTGCACCTGGGATTGGTATAATTAATATCACTGAGGTGCAGGGTTTTCACTGCCTGAAATGATGTATTATTTGGGTCTTCGAGGATTGCGCCTCTTATTCCACAGATAAGATACTTACTTTCTGGTGTTTTAGGAAAATCGAAGTTGTTGGTTTCTGCGATTAACTTAATTAAATCGAGGTTTACGGTAATTTTAGGCATATTTTTTTGATTATGTGGTTAATTTGGTATTCGGATGTTGTCTTGAAAAGATTATCGCATTTCTTTCAGCTTTGCTTCGTGTACAATGGATTTTTAAGATTAATGCTGTTTACTCAAGGTGTGAGGCATTTATTTACGTCCGCGCAATTTTTCCAGGTATTCGCCCAGGGGGATGTCCAGCCCGATGCCTATGAAAGCTCGTCGGAATGGTGGTTCCCGTTTTATGAATGGAACGCCATATATAAAATTGACGTCAAGTGCATTGTAAAACCTCATGCCTAAGCTGGCACCGATATGGGCGTAATCAAAATTTGAATCAGTACTGGTGTTGGCTACGCTGTATAAAAGCCCTGAACCGTATAGTGTGAAATACAACTCGTTTACAAAAGGCGAACGTTTATTGATTTGAACATCGCCGGGTACTGCATTGCGATAACTGTTTAAATCGGAAAACTTTTTAAAAGTAAATTTTACGCCTAGTTTTTCTGATGCAAAACCAATGTTCGAAATTTCTTCGGTATCGCCTGGTAAGGTATTTTTTTGCAGGAAATGATTTTGGTTTAGGCCGAGGCTTAAATACAAACCAAAAATAGATTTATTGCGTTTATCGTAATAACTGCTGAGTTCAGATAGGAAGGAAGCAATATCTATTTCTACATATTGGTCTTTTGTATTGATAAGGGTATATTTTTTAACTGCATTTATAAAAAGTACATAGGTATCTTTAAAGTTTCCGTTTTCAAGGTTGTTTTCAACTTTTTCGTTCGCAATGGTAAGCAGGTTAATCATGTGCTGATAGGTTTCTGCTTTATCGAGGTTATCTAAATTGGAAATGAAGTAGAAAATAGCTGCAAACTCGTCATTATATTTTTTGAAACCTTTAACATTTAATATTACTTTCACCTTTAGTAAATCCGTTAAGGTTTGAAGGTACTTCAGGGTAACGGAAGTTTGTGTTGAAGTTGTAAAATTGGTAAAGAAAATATTATACTTGTTTAACGGCGTAATTAATTCTTTCTCAAAATAATTGATGTCTTTTAAGGTAATGGATGATGGATCTTTTATTCCATTCAGCTTATCATATATTTTGGCTATTAACTCACTGTAGCCTTCTATTTGCCTGGTAATTTCTTCCGACTTTTCAGGATTCGTTACTTTGAGGCTTTTTAAATCCGATAATTGAGTGATGACAGATTCAACATAAAGTCTAAAAAAATTATCATCAGCAGCGATTTTATGAGATATTTTTCTAAATTCTTTAAGAAGGGTATCCTTTCTTGTCAAAAGTATATCACGGACAGCATTACTTTCTAAAGAATCTGTTGACGAAAGTGTTTTGGTGGTGAATTTACTTGTTTGTAAATATTTATTTATTTTGGTAATGTTGGCAGCTGAACTGGCTTTATTTTCATTATAATTATCAAATGCAATAAAATAATTCTTCTTTATCGTTTTTAGAGAATCGTTAAGGCTAAGGGTATCATTTCTGTTCTTTTTAATATATTGTGCGGTATCAGGTATAATAAAGTTTTTTAAATCTCTTTCCGATTTCGCAACAGCGATTTGTAAAACAGGAATGAGTTTAATTTCCCGCAAAGCTTTTTCTACATCTCTTACATTATTCTGCTTATTTGATAAGGAATCATAATACTTAAAAAATGCTGCCGGACTTTTTTTAGTAATTTCA
>Ga0247804_10000894_pt1 | contig 13830 bp, 13 predicted proteins | sample UWRJL029104C1_FD_181142 | JGI IMG/M metagenome (GOLD analysis project Ga0247804, IMG submission 181142) | Plant litter microbial communities from Arlington Agricultural Research Station in Wisconsin, United States - UWRJ-L029-104C-1 | ecosystem: Environmental > Terrestrial > Plant litter >...
TTCAGCCCGCGACTTTACAGTATACATGGCGACCGTGGAATGGAATTGTGTTTAACCCGTCGAGTGTCAGCACTCCAAGATCCACGAGCACATTTGTGTCATTCGATGCTGATCAGGATGTATCTGCTGGTGCCGAAGGCCACAGCACTACAATAGCAGAGCCAGCAACATCATCGCCAGATAAGCCATCGGGTCTTGGAGAGACATACGAAATCAAATATCCTGAATTGCCGGTAGAAAACTCACAGCAAGGAGAGGCTCAGCCAAAAGTAGAAACAGAACCAGAACCAGAAGACCCAGAGCAGAATGAATTGCCAATATCAACAACCAACTTCAAAATATCCGAGGAGATCTTCCGCGCTGCGAAGGAAGCTGACGCAGGGTCTTCCGACTCCTTCTGGTCTCATACTCTATACCGAGGACCAGATGGGCCTGAACATAAAGTTAAAGTTCATTACTGCAAATCGAAGCTTACGACCGAGCGTGTTTTGAATCAATATTTTATGGACGAGAAGATCCTCGGCTTTGACATCGAATGGAAGACTGAAGCAACTAAGAACTCTGGTTCTAAGAAAAACGTATCTTTGGTGCAACTAGCCAGCGAAAAACGCATCGCTCTTTTCCACATTTCTTTGTTTGCAGGTGATAAGCTTGAAGATCTTGTTGCACCATCATTGAAGAAAATTATGGAAGACCCCTCTGTAACCAAGACTGGCGTAGCTATAAAAGCAGACTGCACACGCCTACGGAAGTATCTAGATATTCATGCCAGAGGACTACTCGAGCTCAGTCACCTCTACAAGCTCGTGAAATACTCTGCTTCAAAGGATTACAAACTCATCAATAAAATGCTCGTTTCACTTGCCCAACAAGTGAAAGAACTCTTGCATCTTCCCCTGTTCAAAGGTGAGGTGAGAGGTAGTGATTGGAGTCAGCCTCTAGTGATGGAACAGATTGTCTATGCAGCCTCAGATTCCTACGCTGGAATTCATCTCTTTGACGCACTTGAGCAGAAGCGTAAAAGGCTTGTCCCAATGCCGCCAATGCCATATCATGCTGAACTGAACAAGCCAATTCGCATCGCTGAGGGAGTCGAAATTGCTAGTGATGAAGAAGGTGATGCTGAGGAACCAGAACCTCCAGCAGAAAGCAGAAAGCAACCGACAAAACTCTCACCTACATACCTTGCAAGGGCTTCAGAATCACTAGAAGTTGACCCGGATTTCGAGCCTACTATTGAACCAACATCTGTATCTTCAGCTGCTGGTGCAGAATCTAAATCTATGAAAGCAACAAAAGGTGCAAGATCATCAACCAAACCCGTGACAGCAACACCCGCACTGCCCAAGAACCCTTTGATTGTTGCTGCAGCGACACAAGCAGAATCATATCGCGATACACACCACCAAAACCGTGCCGCACCATCTTCACTTCGGTGCTATTTCCTCTGGCATCATAATCCTACGCTTTCTATCTCTGATATCGCCGCTCTACTACGCGAAGTTCCTCTACAACAAATGACAGTGGCGAACTACATTGCTGATGCAGTTAAGTTTGAGAGATTGCCCATTGAGAAAGAGAGGATGAGAGAGGTCTTAGGAATGATGCCGAGTGATGTTATCTGGAGGAGATACAAAGCTGTGGCGAAGGAGTGTGAATTTGAGAAAGGAGCTGACGATGCTTAATTCCCTAACGAAATGATGACTCAAATTAAAGGCAGGTCCTGGCGTTCGAGGCCAGAGATGCATAAGAGCATTAGGATAAAGTAAATGCTCCACACAACTATTTAAAATATACAAATATAACGAAGAATGACACTACATACCCTCTAAATTATTGTACTTCCAGCCTTCTAATCCTGGTATCGCTATTGATTTGAAGTGAGTTGTTTTAAAATCAGTCATATATTCTGCCATATTTAATGGCTGCCCAACATCAATACTGATCTACAAGTACTGATAGCCCAAACTCATGGTTCAAACTGCATCAAAGCTTACATAGTCTAACAAATAGTGACTCTTAGTTTCCAATAACATAACCAATCATTAAAACCTCAAGTTATGTCTAATATGAGCGATTCCAGACTGATGGATTTTTCATTATGCAGCAAGTGATATATTTTAAAATCAAAAAGAAGCTTGGACTAGAGGTAAGGATAGTGGCTTAAAAATTAGGTTTGGGTATGGGTGTTTAATTCAGATACTACGCTAGTTGAAAGGAATAAAAACTGGCAAATGTAGATTTGGCCGAGTGACTTAATTGATGACAATATTTCGAGAGTTTCAGAATAATACTACGGGCGGATATACTTTCACTAGAGAAAGTGTCACGTAAAGTGCTTAACAAGTGTCTGTAGCACATCTCAAGTGGAAAACATGTGTTGTTGCTCTTGCATTATATTCACAATATTAACGAACGTCATATGTCCATAACCACCCCTTTTCTTCCTTCCCCCTATATACTTTTCATTCAGAAATCCAACAAGGAACCAACGCAGTGTATACAAATTATGGAACCTAAAAGAACCCAGATCTCCTCAGCAAATCAATGGCATTTAGCAAAGAAAAATTTCACTATGCCTTGACATACAGTATTCAGTGCATGCCAAGAAGTGCCTTGGCACCAGGCTCGCTCACGACATAAATGACCTCATGAGAATCAGTGAAGCCATTGAAACGAGTAGCAGAGCACTTGGTGTAGGCACCCATTTCATCAAAAAAGAGCCAGTCGCCAACATCCAAGACCTGATCGAAGCGAATACTCTTTGAAATCTGATCAATACCATCACAGGTTGGACCCCAAACTGAGTACTCAATTCCACTGCATGAGTCCCTTGCTGCATCGCTACCGTAGTAAGAATGTTCACCGGCACGGAGCACTTGTGCGATAGGGTTTTGGTGATCGAACATGATGCTGGAGAAGTTGCCATATAAACCATCGTTTAGATAAAGCATATAACTCTTCTCACCAGTACGTGGCTCCTCAATAGTGCGACGGGCAATAACATGCGATGCCAGGGTAAATGCGGATGCGACATAGTAACGGCCTGGTTCTCCAATCACATTAATATTGCTGGGCATAAACTCGTCCAAAGCATCACGGAGAACTGCTGCCATGACCTCGAAAGTGTCACTGCTGAACCCACCGCCGACGTCAAGGGTTTGCATATGGAAGCCATAGGAGTGAGCTTGGTCAAAGACGGTGCGCGCATCCTTGACAGCATCCCAGAACGCATTTGGGTCGGAGGCGCCAGATCCAACGTGGAAGCTGACGCCAACGACATTCAAGTCAAGTTCCTTGGCGAGGGAAAGAAGGTCTTCTGTTGTATCCATGGCAGCTCCAAACTTGAGACTCAAGCGGCACAAGCTTAGAGAGTCGTCGGTAGAGATACGAAGGAACAGCTCGGCACCAGGAAAGAATTTCTTGATCTTATGAAGTTCATCGGCATTATCAAAAGTCATTTGCTTGACGCCTTTGGCAGCGGCGTAACGAACATAAGAGTTAGTCTTGCAGGGCTGGGCGTAGATGATTCGATTGGCATCAATGTCCATATCGAGGACTTGTTCAATTTCAGTCTTTGAAGCACAGTCGAAGCCGGTTCCAAGCTCCGCCAAAAGGCGTAGGACCTGAGGGTCAGGGTTGCATTTGACGGCTACAGTGAGATTAGCACCTCTTCAAAGGATGAAGAGTGAGTGGGTACCTACCATAGAATGGCTTAACTCGGGGAAGATTCTTTTTCCACCGCATGTGTTGTCGGTAGACCTCACCGAGATCAGCTACGAAGAATGTATCTTCGTCACCGGCCTCGCAAGTGTCATGATCGATACTTTCGACCCTCTCCTTCAGAGCAGCCCCGATAAGTTGCTTGGGCAGATTCCCGCCATTGTTTTCAATGTAAGAGATCTTTGAATGTTCAAAGTAATTCTCAACTGAGATGATGCTTTGTGGTGATTCAATGGTGGAAATCGCAGAAGGTGACATATCCTCGAAATTAAGTCGAGGTTGTCTGTTTAGGTTTTTGGGCTTCAATAAAAATTAGCGACTTATCAAAGCAGGAGTATTGAAGACCACAGGGCTACGGCGAGACTCACTATATGCTCTGGAAGGGGTGTTAAGGGGGTCGGTAACGATCAGATCCTGCACTGATCTCGCGAGGTCGCGGCGACTCTTCCTCGGTCAGAGGAAGAACCTCTAAACTCGTCCTATGCGGCAGCTGAGGGATTTCAGACGGAACTGGGGTGTGCAGGGGCAAATCGAACAGCGAGCGTTCAATGTGCTTAGAGTGTAGCAAAAGGAGGCGGGCGGGTGTTGAGAATGTGTCGGTTGGGGCGTCCAGAGAAATCTTGATCAGAAACTAGGAGTGCGGCCGTGGAAGCCGTGGTGTTGAGATCGCCTTTGATATGACCAAAGGCAGTCGAGGAGGGATTTTATCTTCACGTAGAGGAAGAGTCTGCCGAGAAAGAGTTAGCATATGCCTTTGAAGAGATATATAGTATGAGGGCTTTATTTGATTGGGATGGTGGTGGAACGGCGAAGAGTCAAAAGTCCTTGCTCCGCCGCCTAGGATGTTTGACAGGAGCTTCTCGACACTTACCAGTAAGTAAGCTGTGTATATCCGAGCAGCTGAGGGGGCGAGGATTCACAAAGACAAGGTGCCTTTGAGATTTATCTGCCAGGAGGTAGATGGAAATGTTGATTCTCAAGATTGAGAAGAGAGTTGGGATGGTTGTTGTTGCAGTTGTCGGTGACGGTCTAGTTTTGAAAAATGGATTGTGAGCCCCGCTAAATCGGATTAGCCGTCTTCATCCCGAACCCTGGCTCGTCTGCTATGCACAAAAATCACTCACTGTTGTGACACTTCGTAATCAAATTACTTGAAATAATATCAACTAGTCATAAATATGTACGCTCAGGTAATTGTGCCTACAGTACTTGGGCCATCAACATACAGGTATCGCCATAGAGAAATCCGCTATTGATCTTGCTGTCGTGACGTAGGCAATATTGTTGCCCCTCGATCTTCAGGGGAAGCGAGAAGCCTTCCGAAAGTCAAAACCCAAGCAATATCCGGTTCAGCTGCGTTCAGCGTAAATCCAAAGAAAATGGACTAAGCAGATCGATTTTCTGTCTCCCCAATTGCTGAAGGAGAGCACGTAGTGCTTGTTAAGACAATTTATCAAAAATGACAGCCTTGCTCGGCAATCGTATAAGTGTCAGGGGAAAGAAGGTTGTTTTCTGATATAAGTTTGCCACCATTATTTATAGTCCTTATCACGACCTTCGCAACACCGTTCCTAGTGATCCTTTTCCCCCATGTATATATGGTTTCATTGAACGGTTTCCAATCTTTAATATGCGCACTCTTTATTTCTGCAAGATTTGATGCTCCGAGAGCCGCCGTGGATTCAATATTGGACACTGCTTCCTTTCATCCATGCGACTTTACCATGTTAGGTTTCTTATAATTGTAGTTTGGCAGGGAGTATTCTCAAGGAACAAATAATGTTGTATTTTGAATTTACAAAACTAACACTTTCCCGAACACGAATTAGAGATTGGAGTCGACATCCAGCGGAAGACCATGTCCTTCAGGCTTTGGTTTATGATTGGGATTATCATACCCAAAATACTCATAGTACTGGTCAGCAGCTGGAAGCTCATGGACGCCTGGTTTGTTTATCTCTGGCATTTTCATAATCTCCACATATTTTTTTTCATGTCAATCGTGTTCTTTCTACGGTAGTTAGTGAACTTGTCAAAGTTGATACACTGCTTATTAGTAGACATGTCTTCAAGTCAGTAGAAAATTCGAGTTTCAAAACACACCATTTTTGTAACCTCAGCTTACATGTCAGGAAAAGGATGCTATTTCATCATTTGACTACCTGGGGTGTAAGCAGAACAGCTCCTAGAGTGCATTCTAGTAGTAGTTGTTCAGATTTACATCTGAACCTGCATAGTTTAATCAGTGATCTTCATGATAAGGGGAAAAGTAAATCCAATCATAGCTAGCATAATGACATATGTTTAGAGTGCTCCTCGTAAGCATTGACCAGTATGAATGCCTTTGAAGATCCATATTATAACTATATAAAGGCTTGTCTTTTCCAAGCAGCTATCTCCATCTCAGAATTTTCTGCCACCGAATTGTCTCCTTCCATAACCAAGCAAACAGACCTAAACCTATCGAAATGCGGTTTTCTACTCTTGCATTAGGCTTCACAGCTCTTCTCTCTGCCTTTGTGACCGCTGCTCCTGTCGACAAGCGCGAAATCGCCAGGCGAATGCCCACTCCAGAGGAGTTTGCAGTTTTGTCGGCTGAGAAACGCGAGAAGGTCTACACTGCCTGGTACCGGGCTACCAACATCACCGGCTCTGTAAGTGATGAGTAAACTGCCTAGTGTAAGTCTCTTCTGGCCTGTAAATTACACGTAGTGTAAACTTTTGTCCATGTGATCATGACTGACCACGGGTTTCAGTAGGCGGAAGAGAAAGCAGACAATTGCAGAGCTGATTTGCCTCGAATATGACTTTATCTGGCTGATATTCGTTAGCTTGGGTATTGTATTGCGGCGAGGAACATTTTAGCGCATTGCACTGTTTATGTCTAGCCGCAGTATATAGTTACATTCAATGTTATAATCGGGTCGATAGCTAGTATTTCTAGCCCATGTCTCGTATCAAAAAAAACCAATAAAATGCTATCACCACCTGCCAAGCACCTTCCTCATTAGTCCTTGGCATCAAGCACGTAGTTGATCCTCGTACAGACTTACCTCGTAGCAAGTTTATTTCGATAGCAGTTGACATGACATGAGATTTAATGAAAAGACGCTTCTATGAGACGATAAGAAAGTCTGCCTGCTTTGCAAATGCTTGGTTGTGCAGAAATTGGGGTTTAGAGAAGTTCCTTCTTGTTTACCTTCCCTCGCTTATGCCCCTTTTTACCAGTGGTACAAACTACACACCAGACAAATAAAGCTGAGCAGCCCCAAGCACGCACGCACAATACGTAAACCACATGCTTTCATAAACCGAGTAAACACTAATGTATATTCTAAATGCAACAAGTATCTATTTTCAGTGTGTGATCTGATTAGTTCCTGTTCTAGCAAGTAAATAATTGTAGACAAGCCGCCATGTTCAGCGGTCCTGAAGTAGAGACTTTCTCTTGAATCTCAGGCACTAAGTTTCCAGCTACTAAGTGTCAATTATTTATTCATTGTCCTAAAATAAAAATGAAGGTCTATTTAATCAATCTCGCGAGAAACCCTGACCCCGAGCCATTCCATTACGAAATTGAGAAGAGTAAGGTTGATAAAGCTATTAGGTTCTCTAAACAGGCGAGATTATCCTGTCAGGTTTCTCACATACGACAAAAACCCGAGTCAAATACTGGCATGCCTTCTTCATCAACCACTCAAAGCACCGTTTTCTGTGAATTGTCCAACCAAGCCTTATCAAACTCAATCCAACTATATATCTCTACCTTTCAAAACATTTCACGCTTACCGAGCACATGCCTGTACTATGCATAGTACGATTTGTCCTCCACCATTTAGCCCGCTTCTCCTAACTCTTGAAAAGCAGGTCTGTGAGATGGAGACACCATTAGTAACACAAGACTTTGTTACGGCCAAGGTTTCAAGATGATATTTGGGTTAATCTTGCGCTTAGCTTGTGATCATACAGTTCATTGAAATGGAACTGTAGACGTATTGTGTGTTCTGTTCCTAGCGCTTTTGTTGAAGATTGGGTAGGTAAATGAAAGCCTACCGTGGTATAAAGCTTTTGGAGAGGAAAGGGTAGGAATCGGACGCCATTGAAGCCATGGCGATCTTGATTTCGTACGTGGTATTCATGATGTGGAATCTACCCAGGCTTTCTATGATACAAAACGCCGGGAAATGCGGAGGGGAGTACTTTACAGTTATATATACAATATAGAGAAGTGGCTGTCTCAAGAGCCTTCCTCTGTTTCTTCGAATTTCGGAGAGGTAATTCCCATATCCTTGGACGTCCACGTTTCATCAACCCAAGGCTTTTTCTCACCCAGGAATACCATCCTTCCTTCCCCACGTTCTAATCCCTCGACGATATATTTTTGTGCAACCTCTTGAACTTGCTCCTTAGTTACGTCGAGCAATTGCTCCCGTCTAATTTGTTTCATTTTTTCATCGACCCCGGAAACGAATTTCGACATGCCCTCCTCACTAACCGACTGAGGAGCATCTACGTTCTGGAAGACGGACAACTTGGCTTCCTCGATATCCCGATCTGTCCACTCTTTTTCTGCAGCCCACTTCCCAGCATTTTGCATAATTGTCATAGTATTTTGCGGGTTGGGGTCGCGGTACGAATAGAATCCAAACATACCATCTAGCGCTCGTGAATAGGCTCCACCGCCATATGCACCTCCTTTTTCGCGAATTTCATGGTGTAGGTGTTTATGTGTAAGGAGCTGGGAGAGAATTTGTAGTGGTGCTCCAGATGGTGAGGTGTATGAAACGGTCGGAACCGCCAGCCCTCCGTAGTATACCTGATATGGGAGTGGGAAGAATGTTTTTGAGTCTTTCGAAAGAGAAGTGGGACTTTTACTACCAAAGCTCGCAGCTTCTGATCGTTGAGGTGCGGAGACGCTTTGTTGTAAGAATCGTGCAAGTGACTCTTCATTATTAGAGACACTCTCTGTACCACAAGTGAGGGCAGCTCGGAAGTTACCCCTCTTCCCATCGAGGAATGCGAGTTGTTGAATTGCCTTTAACTTCTCAATGATGTCACCCAGGCCATCAGCTTCTGGTCTTGAAGCAAGGGACGTGATGAGCTTTACTTGGGATAGGCCGCCGACCTGCTCCTTTAATCGAGCGTACTCTGTGAGACCAGACTCGGCATAACCTCTAGCGTATACATGACCAGAAGAAGCAATGGTGTTCACCGCACCGTCGGCGGCTCCCTGAAGTAGCTGTCTAATTTGCATCTGAGCCTGGGGGCCATCAAAGTCGGTCTCTAGAACAAGCCTTCTTATCAAGTCAAGCATTTCCGATACGTTGCGATCCAACGCAGTCCCAGAAAAGCTTAAACCCTCGTTAAATTGCTTGAAGTCACCTGGTGACGATGAGGCATGATATCCAACGTTAATGCCACCCGTCTTCAATTTGATGAGATCTTCGAGTTGCTCCATAGACATGTCTTTTGTCCCTAACCGCATGATAGAGTCCGTGAAGAGTGGTATAAGCGACCTTAACTCTTCTGGTAGATTCTCAAACTGATTGACAGCACGGAAGTAAGTCAAACCATTGGTTGGCGCCTCATGCCACTGGACCTTGACTTTCTCGTTGAGTGTTGACTCCCTTAATACAGTTGGTTCTTGTTGTCTCGGAATATCTTTCACATATACTGTCGGTAAGCAACTGAGATCTTGGGTGTTGGATTTGCCTTGCTCCTCGAGTAGTTCCAATTCTTGCTTTTCCAGCTGTACGCGAGCTTGGGCTTCACTACCGGATTTCTCTGTGACCTCTGCAATCTTTCGGGCGAGACGACTGGCCTCTTCCTGCACCAATTCCTCGCCAAATGTAGCTGAAGGGGTCATTGTGAACGTTAACGTATTGTCGTTAAGCAAATATTTCTCTAGTAAACCTTCAAGATATCCGCCTTTGGCTAGCTCTGATTGAAATGCTGTGATGGTATCGTTCCATGCCAGAGAGTCAAAGGGATCCACGCCAGCGAACCAAGATGGTTTAAGTCTATGCATAAGACCCATTCCAAACTTCGCTGTCTTGTGCTTCAAACTAAGCTCAAGCTGATGGAGATAACCATCAATCTTTAGTTTGTCAAAGCCAGTCTTGTGCGCTTCTTGAAAGGTTCGGTGGATCGCTTTCTTAACTTTGGGTACATCGGCTTCTTTGACGCCAGTAAGTCCAACCGAAAAGATACCAACTCTTCCACCGCCATCCATACCACTGTTAGGACTCCACTCAGTACCTAGACCAGCCTCAATAAGATTTTTGTACAACGGAGAGCCATAACCGTCCATCAGCAGGGCAGATATGAGACCGAGAGAAAAGCTCTCAACAATATCCCCGGCATCACCCATCAACCACGAAGTTGATGTCTTGTATTGCATATCTTTATCTACCATAGGGTCGATCGGGCCCGGTACTGTTACGTACTGAGGTCCACTTGACAGATCAATTGGCTTGCGTATTTCTAGGTCGCCTTTGATCCTCTCAAAAGCATCTAATTGAGCATTTACTTCGACCAAATGGTCTGCAAGAGGCATATCGCCGTATGTGAAGACCTTGGCATTACTGGGGTGGTAATGCTGAGCATGGAAATTTTTCAATTCTTCATAGGTGAGATCAGTCATCTTTTGAGGGTCACCTCCAGAATTTTTGATGGCTGGGAACATGTGGTCTCGATATCGAATGTAGTAAAGATATCCAGCATCTGACATCTGTCCCTTCATCTCATTATACACAACACCCTTGAAGACAAGTTTACTATCATGTTCCTTCTCTTCTGATGCATTAGCTTCTGCAGCTCGTGGGTTCTCAGGCCCAATTCGCCAGCCCTCTTGTGTAAAGTCGGTTGCTTTAAGAAGCGGATGTAGGGTGGCATCCAGATATACAGACATTAAATTTTTGAAGTCTTGCTTGTTGGTGGTGGCGAAAGGATACATGGTGTGGTCCGCTGCAGTGAAAGCATTCATGAAATTTGAGAGAGTTCGCGGAAGCATCTTGAAGAAAGGATCACGAATAGGATATCTATAACTACTCAGTATATTCCCTTAGAATGGGGAGAGATGAAGCTACTTTTCACTACCACATAAGGTCGTGTGCTCCAGGATATGGGGAACCCCTGTGTCATCTGGAGGGTTTGTCTTGAATCCAATGGAGAATACATTGTTCTTGTCTTCTCGCGCCACATGAAGATAGTCCGCGCCGGTCTTGTCATGTTGCAGATGCAAAGCTGTCAGCTCAAGCTCAGCAACATGTTTGGAACGTAGGAGAGTGAAGCCGTGAAGCTTTTCGCCTGGCTTTGGGTATTGGGCAAGCTCGGTGACTGCTTTGCGGATAGCCCCTTTAGACGTATTCCGTAGCATGCTGCCTCTTGAATAGTGGGAAAGTTTTGGAAGAGAGAAAGGATCACAGCTCCCGATGATGCGTATGTTGTGCAAGGCTGTAAAATATGTTAAACATGGATGCACGCCAAGCAATAAAGCTCTAGTGTGGTTTGTGCCTCGCTGCAATTTCAAGGACGCTATCCAATCAACATGCGACCGTATGCGCAATGGACTCTGTTCGCTCTTTTGACGACATGATTCATTAGCTGCAGTTGTGTTCTGTCAAAATCACAGAAGACATCGAGTCCCACGCAGTACTCCTATTTGTACCAACTTGAGGAGTTCTTGTTCTCAGGAATTTTGCATCAAGAAGCCGGCGAGCCACAATCATTCGAAACCCACATCTGACCCTAAGCCTAGGCTCGCTTCTGCTAAAACGACTTCAAGAGTTCGATAAAAGGGTCCTGGGAATACAAGGTGCAAAGACTACAACCACAGCTACCGAGAGCATTCACTTATGATTCGCAGCTGTGCTTGCGCCAGCGAGCTTTGAATCCCATTCCGTATCAGCTGAGACAAGGGCTAGGAGAGCAATATGTCGACAACAATCAATCCGACTCATTCATCTGTCCCAGGAAATGCCAGAACATCTGCAGCTACAAGCCATGCTCATCCGGAATACCCCCCGAATGGACATCACCACCATCACCATGACACAGGCGTGGGTGGAAAGAAGGGAAAGCAGAAGAAGGCATCAGATCCGAATGAGGATGCAAAGATGATCCAAGCCAAAATCGCACAATTGGAGCTCGATGCTGCAGAAGGAAAGGACCAGGAGGCTGAGATCGGTATGTTCTACCTACTTGCTTCTACTAGATGCGCAAAGTCTCTGGGTTTTTGGGGCCCGCCACCAAACGTAAAGCACCACAAATCGCATACATCTTCAATATACTACAGAACATTCCCATTGCATCAATCCTACACTACAATAGTACCGAATACTCTTGCTAATATGAAGTCCCATAGAGCGTGAAGTCAAAAAGGCCAACCGTGAATTGAATACCTCGATGTCTAAGATGGATGAGTTACAAAAAATCGAGACGCTGCAAAAGCGTGTGACTGAACATTTGGCGGATATGAAGCGTCTGGAGCGGGAGAATCTAAAGAACAAGAAGCGGGGGGATATGCTACAAAAGGAAAAAGACCATGGGCGTACAGAGTTGAGCAAATCGGTTCAGCTAAAGGAAAAGCTAGAGAAGCTTTGCAGAGAGCTTCAGAAAGAGAACAACAGACTGAAGGTAAAACTTGGCATAAGGAAGTGAGAGTAACAGTAGCATTGTTGACACTGTGACTAGGGGGAGAACAAGACCCTGCAAGATTCCGAAAAATCCAATCGTCTAGCCTGGGATGCGAAGTTCCAGCAAATGTTATGGCAGTTGCAAGATTACCAAGAAGACAAAGAAAATCCCCAGGCTCAGGTTGTCAATATAGAAGTGGATGAGCTGTAAGATCATTGCTCAGTCGCTTAAGTTTTTACTGACATAATGAACTAGTTTCAAACTAAGATTTAAATCTTTCATTGAGCAATATGAACTACGAGAGCTACACTTCCACTCACAAATGCGAACAAAGGAGGTAGAAGTGCAGTATCACATGGGGAAGTATGAGGAGAAGCGCAAATTAGCCGAAGCAGAAGCATCGCGGTCCAGAGCTCTCAATGCCCAGGTCTTGACCTTTTCAAAAACCGAGACCGAGTTACGGAATCAGTTGAACATCTATGTAGAGAAATTCAAACAGGTCGGTCAATTCTCTAATGTCTTCAGTTATAGTGGTCTAATTTCCATAGGTGGAGGATACTCTTAACAACAGTAACGATCTCTTCTTGACATTTCGCAAGGAAATGGAGGAGATGTCGAAGAAGACCAAGCGCCTGGAAAAGGAGAACATGACTCTAAACCGGAAGCACGATGCGACTAATCAAAATATTTTGAAAATGGCCGAAGAGCGTACCAAATATCAGCAAGAGGTCGACTCGGAAAAGAAGAAGAATGCGAAACTGACGAGTATCATAAATCAGATGCAGAAGCAGGGTCGAGGCGTAGCCGGCAACATGTCCTTACCAGAAGGCAGTATAGGAGAATATGCTGAAGGGGACGAAGGAACAGAGAGTGAGTATGAGGAAGGCGACGAGTATGAGGAAGGAGAGGAGGGCGAAGGAGAAAGTGAAGGAGAATACGACGAGGATACAGAAGACGAGTTACACGAGGCTCCAAAACCATTTGGCCCTGTTCCTCCGCCTCCACCCCCTCAAACTGTTGTTAATGGGGTAATTCCTGGCACCAACGGTGTTAAACACTAAATGTCCTAACCATGAGTATATCTAAACAGATCTATGAACGATATTGCTTTGGTCAAGACATTTCAAGTCTGTCTGTTATATCCCGAAGAGAAGCACTCAATATATTTGTACAAGAGCATCTCTCATTGTGCCATCACATCACTATACACAATTGCTATTTGATGCCATTTTTGAGAACACCTTACTAGATATAGAAGTGTCCTTTCCATCACTATGAAAACCTATGAAAGAATCTCCACCTAAAAATATGATGATCAGATGAATTTCATGCGATCTTTATAGTAATTGCTAGCGCGCTATGCTTTCTAATATTAAGGCTTGGCATCGTCCCCTTGCTCAATTTCTATAGTACCATTCTTTGTTACTATTATGTGAGATGATAAAGCATTTGAAACTTTTAGTTGAGCCT
>Ga0247804_10000895_pt1 | contig 13816 bp, 13 predicted proteins | sample UWRJL029104C1_FD_181142 | JGI IMG/M metagenome (GOLD analysis project Ga0247804, IMG submission 181142) | Plant litter microbial communities from Arlington Agricultural Research Station in Wisconsin, United States - UWRJ-L029-104C-1 | ecosystem: Environmental > Terrestrial > Plant litter >...
CTCAACAGTTGCCAATTTACGCTGAAATTCTTCGTCTTTTTGCCTTGTAAAAGCAACCATCTTCTCACGCAGTTCTTTTTTATAATCTTCGGCCATGGCTTCTTCCATCGGAAAAACATGAGCACAGTTTGGGCATTTAATCTCAGTAGCCATAAGTATATATCAACCCCAAAGAAAAATGAGGTATTACAAAGATATTAAAGCTTTTTAGGATTGGGTAAACGAGTTTTGCACCATTTTGCTACAGCACTTTCGATCGAACTTCGTTTCCTGCTGTAAGAATTTTGCTTACCGGGCATTTTGCCGCAATATCTTCCAGTTTTTGTTTCTGCTCTTCGGTTAGATCGCCCGTACAAGTTATTTCTTCAAGGAAAATATTCTGGGCATTCTCAATGCCCATATTTACCTCCACCTCAATTTTATCAACCGCCCAGCCTTTCCTATCTACATACATTCGCAGCGTAATGGCTACGCATGATGCAAGCGATGCCATTAACAATCCTTTCGGCGCAAAACCTTTATGCGTTCCGCCTAATTCTACTGGTTCATCAACCACAATATCGTGCGAACCATTAGTTACAGAACAGGCATAATGTTCTTTATTTATTGTTGCTTTTACCATTTCTTTAATTTTCTAAACAATAAACTTAGTAAATAATATACTTATTAAGATTTTGTGAAACATTATAACGCAGGATTTGTTCCTTTTTTAAAATGCTACGTTATGAAATACAGAAAGTTAATTGGAAAATATTTAACCCAAAAATCAAATAATAATGCTCAGGTTGCACTTGCACTCGTTGCCGGACTAGCGGCTGGCGCTGTAATCAGTGTTTTGTTCGCTCCAGATAGCGGCGCAGGCACCCGCGGAAAAATTGCTGGTGGAGCAAAGAATTTACGCTATGGATTTCAGGATAAATACAATCTATTAAAAGAAAAAGTATTCGGTGTTGAAGCTATTGAAGAAGATATCGTTGAACACGAAGTACCTCACTTTAAGCACACGGTTGTGAAAAAGCCAAAATCGAGCGTAAAGGAAATATTGGAACAAGCACATGATAATGGTCAGGTGCAAGAAGGACAAGGCTAATAGGATTACTGTTTGAAAGCTATTTCTGAATTATTCAGCAATAGCTTTCCAAAGCATGTCTTTTAACTCCAGAATATTTTTTTCCGCAACTGATGAAATAAATATAGAAGGAATAGCAGGTAAATCCTGCTTCATCTCTTCCATTAACTCCTCATCAAGCATATCTGATTTCGTTATGGCCAAAACATGCGGTTTTTGCATCAACTCCGGATTATAAGATTCCAATTCTCTTTTTAAGATTTCGTATTCTTCCTTGATGCTTCTGCTGGTATCTGCAGGAACCATAAAAAGCAAGACAGAATTACGTTCGATATGACGCAGGAAACGATAACCTAATCCTTTGCCTTTAGATGCACCTTCAATAATTCCAGGAATATCAGCCATTACAAATGATTTTCCACCTCTGTAACTTACAATACCTAGATTTGGAACAATTGTAGTGAACGGATAATCTGCAATTTCTGGCTTTGCTGCAGAAACAACGGATAACAAAGTAGATTTACCTGCATTGGGAAAACCGACCAGACCAACATCAGCCAGTACTTTTAATTCCAGGATATTCCAAACCTCTTTCCCAGGCTCGCCCGGCTGCGCATAACGTGGTGTCTGTTGAACAGCATTTTTGAAATGCGCATTACCTAAGCCGCCGCGACCGCCGGCTGTTAATATTTTAGTTTCGCCATCTTTGGTAATCTCGAAAAGAATTTCCCCTGTTTCGGCATCCCGGGCAATGGTTCCCAGTGGAACTTCAAGAATTTCGTCAGTCCCTTGTTTACCAAATTTATGTGAACTGCCACCGGCACCACCATCTTCAGCAATAATATGTTTACGGTATTTTAGGTGTAATAATGTCCAGATGTGAATACTTCCTTTCACGATAATGTGTCCCCCACGGCCGCCGTCACCACCATCCGGGCCACCCATCGAGGTTAAAATATCACGATGCAAATGTGCAGAACCTGCTCCGCCCTTACCTGAACGGCAACAAATTTTTACATAATCTACGAAATTCGACCCCTGTGACATATCAATTTACAATTTTAGATTTACGATTTTAGATTGACCGGCAATCAAAAATCGCTAAAAAACAAACATCCGCAAAAAAGCTATTCATGCTTTCTGCGGATGCTATATTTAAAAATTTAATTATTTAAAACTGATCGATTACAGCGCAAAGATCATTATAAACTGTTTCTATTTCTCCGATTCCATTTACTTTCTTCAACTTTCCCTGTTCCTCATAATAAGGTAATACATGGATTGTTTTATCGAAGTACTCTGAAATGCGTTTTTTTAATTTTTCAGCATCGTCATCCGGACGGCCACTTACTTTATGGCGTTCGGCAATACGTTTTGTTAATTCTTCCTGATCAACATCTAAAGCAATAACACCGGCAATCTTACTGCCTTTACGCTCCAGAAATAAATCAAGTTCTTTTGCTTGCGGAACTGTGCGTGGAAAACCATCAAACACAAATCCTTTTGCATCAGGATTCTTATCTACTTCTTCTTCAAGCATTGCAATTGTAATCGCATCTGGTACCAATTCCCCATCTGCTAACAGCTGGCTAACCTTTTTACCTAATTTGGTTTCTCCCTTTACATGTGCTCTAAACAAATCGCCGGTTGAAATATGTAACAACTGATATTTTGATATCAGCTTTTCGGATTGGGTGCCTTTACCCGCCCCCGGAGGGCCAAAGAGAACTAAATTAAGCATTAACGTGGTTTAGGTTGTCTTTAAAATTAAGAACCTTATTCCTAGGGCTCAAACTAAAATTGAAAATTAACACAAAGTGTTGCCTTTCAAGGCTGCAAATATATAATTATTAATTTAGATGAGTTTACAAATGGAAATTTATTTAAAAAAACCATTTGTATACCATCTAAATATTTTAAGATCGCAACGTTAATATCTTTTAGCTAAAGGAATTAATTTAGCTTTGCGTAGCGCTTCAAATAAATCGTAAAAGGATTCTTCAGTATCCTGAAATACTAAAAACCCCAACTTCCTGCTTTTCGACATATCCGTCATTACCTCTATTGGCCTGCCCAAATCTAAATCGGTATGCCAGGCAGAAACTAAACGACTTAAATCTGTTTCAATAAGTTGATGTTTTTTGGCGATTTGCTGCCATATTTCCGCATCATTAATCATTTCTTCTTCTAGTGGTCTAATATCACCTTGATAACCTATTAATTCAATTCCAAAATAATCTGCGATACGGCGCCACAACCTGCTCCATCTGAATACATCACCATTTACCACATTAAAAGCCTGATTTTTAGCTTTTTTAGTAGTTGATGCCCAAATTAAGTGTGCCGCTAATACTCTTGCATCTGTAACGTCAGATAATCCATTCCATTGCGCAACAGATCCTGGCCACCTGAACTTTCGCCCGGTAGCTTTGCAAATGCTGGCATAAACGGCTAGTGTTGTACCCAGATTCATTGCATTGCCAACCGCCTGTCCAATAACCGTGTGTGGCCGGTGTATGCTCCAGGTAAAACCATCCCGTTCGGCAGCAGCATATACTTCATCCTCTTGGGCATAGTAAAAATTCTCTATATCCAACCGCGGGTGTTCTTCTCGTAATGGTGTTTCCGGCAAGAACCCTTCTTTGGCATAGGCCTCAAATGGGCCTAAATAGTGCTTTAAACCCGTTACCAATGCTACATGTTCAACAGATTTATGCTCAGATAAAACATCGAGAAGATTACGAACCATCAGACTATTAACCCTGATATTTTCCGCTTCAGTGTCATTGCGCATCCAAGTTGTGATATACACATGTGTGGGCTTTACATCGGCTAAGCTTAATTTCAAGCTATCAACATTCAAAAGATCAGCCGCCACCGGCTTCAAGCCATCAATTTCCAGATTAGGGTTACGAGCCAATCCGTAAGTATCCCAATCCTCGGCAATTAATTTTATGGCTAAGTTACTACCCGTAATGCCGCTTGCCCCAACCACTAATGCTATTTTATCCATATTTTTTTATTTACCTCGCTGGCCGAACCGATCAGTTAGTTTTAGATTTACATTACAAAAATACCTTTACTGCCATTTAAAATACTTGACTTGTATCATGAAATGCGCTTGATCTAAATCAATTCATTTAAGCAGCTATCAAAACCCTATCTTTGAGATAAAAGATATGAGATGTTTGAAGTGCTTTTTAGTCATATTGAAGAAAAGGTTTTGCTTAATAATGACCATAAAATACTATTAGAAAAGTTTTTTGTAAGCAAAAAACTCCGTAAAAAACAGTACTTGTTACAAGAAGGTGATGTTTGTAAAAATCTGGCTTTTGTAGCTAAAGGATTGCTGCGAACGTACAACATTGATGGCAAAGGCAACGAACACATGAGTATTTTTGGATGGGAAGGCTGGTGGATATCAGACTTTAATAGTTTTCTATCGGCTGAACCTGCAATTTTCAATATTGATGCCATAGAAGATTCTGAACTACTGTTACTTTCGCGAAATGATTACGAGGCATTAACATTGGCAGTACCTATCATGGACCGTTATTTTAGAATACTTTACCAAAATAGTCTGGTTACCAAAGAACGAAGATTGATGAGTACGATTACGCATAGCGCAGAAGAACGTTACTTGGAATTATCAGCATCGAATCCAAAAATTACGGAGCGCATCCCACAAAATCTAATTGCATCTTATCTTGGAATTGCCCCTGAAACATTAAGCAGAATCAAAAACAACCTACTTTCAAGAAAATAGTTAACGCATGGATAGTGGACGAAAAAAAGAATTAGCTTAAAATATTTTAAAAAAAATGGAGTTAAATCTTTTCGACCTAACTCCATTTGTTGTGCACTTGTAGGGATTCGAACCCCAAACCTTCTCATCCGTAGTGAGATGCTCTATCCAATTGAGCTACAAATGCATTTCCGTTTGTTAACGGACTGCAAAAGTAAGATTTGAGATTTAAATTCGCAATTATATTTGAAAAAAAATCGATAATTGCTTACAATATAATTGTACTATGCTTTTAATGTATCGTTAATTGCTTTGAAATCAGGCAAATCACCGGCATTCTCTAAAACCTCAGCATAGGCAATTTTTCCTTCTTCATCTATAACAAAGGCTGCTCTTTTAGAAACGCCTTTCAATCCGAATACAAATTCGTCGTAAAAAGCACCATAAGCCGCAGAAACATCTTTATTGAAATCAGATAACAAAGGAAACTGATAATTCTGAGCTTCTTTGAATTTAGCCAGGGAAAAAGGGGAATCTACTGAAATACCTAAAACCTGCGCGTTAATGCCTTCGTAAAAACTAAAGTTATCTCTCATCGTACATAACTGCTCGGTACATGTTCCCGTAAAAGCCATAGGGAAGAAATGTATAATTACTTTTTTACCTTTAAAAGCAGCCAAAGAAACTTCTGCTAAATCTGAACTATATAATTTAAAATCAGGGGCTTGATCGCCAACTTGTAATGACATATTTGTGGTTATTTGTTTAAACTGTAAATTGATTAGCTGGTAATTTACATCCAGTCTTGATACTATATACTTGATACTCTATTTTTAATCTGCTCATCTACTATTCGTAGTCCTTCTTCAAAACTACGAGGATTGTAACCTAAATCTCTTATCGTTTTATCCAATACGAAACCTGTTTTCCCGGGGCGTTTTGCAGTCTGATTAAGACTTACAGAACTAACTTCTCTAAGAATTGTTTGATCAAGTGCCCAATAATCGGCAACTTTTCTAACTAAATCGGCAATGCACATGTAATCTTTACCCGAAACATGGTAAATTCCGGCAGCATTTTTCTCCACAGCTAACAAACAAGCTTCGGCTAAATCTTCAGCCAGGGTGGGCATGCGAAACTGGTCGTTCACAACATTGATTGGCGAGCCTTTTTCTAAAGCACCTTTAGCCCAAAGTACAATATTGCTTCTGCTCATATCGTTGGTGATGCCATAAACCAATATCGTCCTCAAAATCGCCCAATTGGCAGACGAGTTTTTCAGTAATTCTTCAGCTAACGCTTTCGACTCGCCATAATAGCTTAAAGGATTTACCGCATCATCTTCCTTATATGGTCCATCCGCTCCATCGAAAACGAAATCAGTACTTAAATGAATAAGGTGTATATTGTTTTCACTGCATAGTGATAATAAAGTTTGAACGGCATCGACATTTAGCCGATGGCACAGTTCTTTATTTGCTTCAGCCGTATCCACATTTGTCATAGCGGCTGTATGGATAATTGCATCGGGCTTATGTTCTTCGATAACTATCTTTACTTGATTTGGATTTAAAATATCCATTTCAGCATAATCGTAACCTTCTTTAACCGGATAACGGTTAGCGCCCTTAGAGGTGGCAATTAATTTAAAGCGTCCTTCGGCTAAAATCTTCTCAGTTACTTTTTGACCTAAAAGACCGTTACTGCCTGTAGTTAAAACTGTTTTCATAGATTGAATCAGAACTCAAAATTATCCATAAAAACCTTCTTGAAAAAATTTATAATATATATTTAAAATTAAGTAAGAATAACTTAACTTTGCCAACCGAATTGGAGCCCCTATAAATTGCTTTAATTCATTGATTGTAATAAATTTACTCACAACAGATATGCCTAACTTAGGAAAAATAGCACAAATTATCGGCCCTGTGGTTGACGTTAGCTTTGCTAATGATGCCCATCTACCTAAAATTTTTGATGCGTTAGAGATAACGAAAGAAAATGGACAAAAAATTGTTTTAGAGGTTCAACAGCACTTAGGTGAAGATCGCGTTCGTGCAATCTCGATGGACTCTACAGATGGTTTGGTTCGCGGAATGGACGTAGTTGATACTGGTGCTGCGATTAAAATGCCAGTTGGCGACCAAATTAAAGGTCGTTTATTTAATGTAGTAGGCGAAGCGATTGACGGTATCAACACAGTTGATAAAACTGATGGTCGCCCTATCCATGCTACACCTCCTAAGTTCGAAGATTTATCTACTGAAACCGAAGTACTGTTTACAGGTATTAAAGTAATCGATTTATTAGAACCTTATGCAAAAGGTGGTAAAATTGGTTTATTCGGTGGAGCTGGAGTGGGTAAAACAGTATTAATCATGGAATTAGTAAACAACATCGCAAAAGCTTATGCTGGTTTATCCGTATTCGCAGGTGTTGGTGAGCGTACTCGTGAGGGTAATGATTTACTTCGTGAGTTTATCGAATCAGGTGTAATCAACTATGGTGACGAATTCTTACACTCTATGGAAAAAGGTGGATGGGATTTGAAATCTGTTGATACTGAAAAATTAAAAGAGTCTAAAGCAACATTGGTTTTCGGTCAGATGAACGAGCCTCCTGGTGCGCGTGCACGTGTGGCATTATCAGGATTAACAGTTGCAGAATATTTCCGCGACGGTGATGGCGAAGGCGCCGGAAAAGATATCCTTTTCTTCGTTGACAACATCTTCCGTTTCACTCAGGCAGGTTCTGAGGTATCGGCTTTATTAGGTCGTATGCCATCTGCAGTAGGTTACCAACCAACCTTAGCTACAGAGATGGGTTTGATGCAGGAGCGTATTACATCTACTAAACGGGGTTCAATTACATCAGTACAGGCAGTATATGTTCCTGCGGATGATTTAACTGACCCTGCACCGGCAACAACGTTTGCCCACTTAGATGCAACTACTGTACTTTCCCGTAAAATTGCTGAGTTAGGTATTTACCCTGCTGTTGACCCATTGGATTCAACTTCACGTATCCTTTCTCCTGCTGTTTTAGGTGATGAGCACTACAACACTGCACAACGTGTGAAAGAAACTTTACAACGTTATAAAGAATTACAAGATATCATCGCCATTTTAGGTATGGACGAATTATCTGAAGAAGATAAATTAGTCGTATCAAGAGCACGCCGTGTTCAACGTTTCTTATCACAGCCTTTCCACGTAGCTGAGCAATTTACAGGCTTAAAAGGTGTATTGGTTGATATTAAAGATACAATCAAAGGTTTCAACATGATTATGGATGGTGAAGTTGATGAGTATCCTGAAGCTGCGTTTAACTTAGTTGGTAGCATTGAAGATGCAATCGAAAAAGGTAAAAAATTATTAGCGGAAGCGAACAACTAGTATCAAGATTTTAGTATCAAGTATCAAGACAAGGAAATTCTACCTTGATACTCGATACTTGCTAATTGATACTTAAACCAAAAAAAATGAATTTAGAAATATTAACTCCGGATAAAAAAGTTTTCGAAGGTGAAGTAACGGCAGTTACCGTTCCAGGTACATTAGGTTCTTTTCAGATTTTAAAAGATCATGCCCCTATTATTTCAACTTTGGAAGATGGAGAAGTTATTATAAAAGCAAATAAAGCTGATGAACAACGATTTTTCATTAAAGGTGGTGTTGTTGAAGTAATCCATAATAAAATTGTTGTCCTGGCAGAAGGTATTGCCTAGTAAAAATCATTGTACTGAGTAAATTCAGTATTTAATATAAGCCTTTCCGATTAAAATCGGAAAGGCTTTTTTGCTAAATCTTATTCCGTAATTATTTAATTTTTTTGAACTAAAAATTAATTTTAAGCAGAAAAATAGAAAATTTATAATGCAAGCATAACAAATAGACCATATACCGTTTTGATATTTAGTCTAAAGCCATCGGCATTAAATCACTAATTTCACTGCCACAACGAATAACATTCTGTTTTATTAGTTAAAAAAAGAATTATATTCTAATTTCACTTTTTTAATATTTCTCTTGCATATTAATGAACCAAAAACTAAATTGGTATTTATAAAGCATCAGTTATAATGACAATTCAAAACAACAATTTTTTTACCAACACCACTGCAATTGTAGCTGGATATGTTGTGTTGTTACCTGTCATTATTCTGGACCTGCTACTCCTAAATATTTTAGGAAAAAAGACGGATAGCTTTTAAATAGATTGTAAAAAACTAATATACTTGAAGCGTCCTGATACAAACAGGACGCTTTTTTTAAATAACAAAAACTGATGAAATACTATAATTCGAACACGGTAATTTACCTTGACGGACGGTTTGAAAAAGCTGTGGATAGCAGCACTGATCTTTATGGCCAGTCGCTACATTATGGTTATGCGGCTTTTGAAGGCATCAGAGCTTATAAAACACACAACGGAAATCGCATATTTAAAGCTGCTGCCCATTTCGACAGGTTAGAACGTTCATGTCAACTGGCAAACATTCCTTTCCCTTGGGATAAACAAGAATTAATTAAAGAGACTTATAAGCTGTTAACATTAAATAAATTGAAAGATGCTTATATACGTCCATTGGTTTTTTGCCACCCCAATATGAAATTGAATGAACCAAGTGGCGTTTCAATTTTTATTTGTGCCTGGGACTGGGATGCCTATTCGGGAAATAAATTATTGAAATTAACCATTTCAGACTACGAAAGGCCAAATCCAAAATCAACGCCAATGGAGGCAAAATTGAGTGGAAACTATGTTAACTCCATTTTAGCAACCACAGCAGCAAATATTAAAGGTTACGATGAAGCTTTACTTTTAGATATGCATGGATTTGTTGCCGAGGCATCGGGTGCTAATATTTTCTTAGAAAAAGATGGCAAACTTTATACACCCGCTTTAGGCAATATTTTACCTGGAATTACCAGAGCCACTGTTAAAGAACTTTGTACGGTGCTCGACATAGAGTGTATCGAAAAGAAATTAACTGTAGAAGATTTGAGGCAGGCAGATAGCGCCTTCTTATGTGGAACAGCTACTGAGATTGCTGGTATTGCCTCGATTGATGATATCGTTTTCCGCACGCTTTGGAGAGAATCCATCGGCTATACCATACAACGTGCTTACAAAAATTTAGTGCTTGAGAAAGTAAACTACGAGGTGATTATATAGTATCAAGTAGTTAGTATTAAGTATCAAGATAAGATACAGACAATAGAAACTAATAGAACCACAACATATTTTAACAATGAGCGAATTAAACAAGTACAGTAAAACATTTACACAGGATCCCACTCAACCTGCCGCGCAGGCAATGCTTTATGGAATCGGATTAACCGATGCAGACATGGCAAAAGCACAGGTCGGAATTGCCAGTATGGGTTACGATGGTAATACTTGTAACATGCACCTGAACGACCTTGCAAAAGACGTTAAAACCGGGGTCTGGAAAAATGATTTAGTTGGCTTGGTTTTTAATACAATTGGTGTAAGCGATGGCATGAGCAATGGTACAGATGGCATGCGTTACTCATTGGTAAGTCGCGATGTAATTGCAGACAGTATCGAAACCATCTGTGGCGGCCAGTATTATGACGGCATCATTTCGATTCCCGGTTGTGATAAAAATATGCCTGGGGCGATTATGGCAATGGCTCGTTTAGACCGCCCGTCGATTATGGTTTATGGTGGTACAATAGCGCCCGGACATTATAAAGGCGAAGAATTAAACATCGTTTCTGCTTTCGAAGCCTTAGGCCAAAAAATCTGCGGGAACTTATCTGAAGAAGATTATCAGGGCATTATTAAACATACTTGTCCAGGTGCTGGTGCTTGTGGCGGTATGTATACGGCAAATACGATGGCATCGGCTATTGAGGCTTTGGGTATGAGCTTACCTTACTCTTCCTCAAACCCGGCGATTAGTCCGGAGAAAAAACAAGAGTGCTTAGATGCCGGTAAATACATCAAAATTTTATTAGAAAAAGATATTAAGCCATCTGATATTATGACGAGAAAGGCGTTCGAAAATGCCATTCGCTCAATCATTATCCTAGGTGGAAGTACCAACGCAGTATTGCACTTTATTGCGATGGGCAAAGCCATTGGCGTGGAAATTACGCAAGATGATTTCCAGAAAATGAGCGACATAACACCTGTTTTGGCCGATTTCAAACCCAGTGGTAAATATTTAATGCAGGATTTACATCAGTACGGCGGAATTCCTGCAGTATTAAAGTACATGTTAAATGAGGGTTTACTGCATGGCGATTGCTTAACAGTAACCGGAAAAACGATGGCTGAAAACCTGGCTGATGTAAAATCGATCATGGATTACGATCAGAAAATTGTTCAAAAATTAAACGAACCCATCAAACCAACCGGTCACTTACAAATCCTTTATGGAAACTTAGCCGAAAAAGGTTCGGTTGCAAAAATCTCTGGTAAGGAAGGTGAAAAGTTCGAAGGTCCTGCACGTGTTTTTGATGGCGAGCATGATTTAATTGCTGGTATTTCGAGCGGTCGTGTTCAACCTGGAGATGTGATTGTGATTAAAAATTCCGGTCCGGTCGGTGCGCCAGGAATGCCTGAAATGTTGAAACCAACGTCAGCGATTATTGGTGCAGGTTTGGGTAAATCGGTGGCTTTGATTACCGATGGGCGTTTCTCTGGCGGAACACATGGTTTCGTTGTGGGCCACATTACACCGGAATCGTATAAAGGCGGATTAATTGGCTTGGTTGAAGATGACGATCCGATTTTAATTGATGCTGTTAATAACGTCATCAGTTTACAAGTGAGCGAAGAAATTATCGCAGAGCGAAGAAAAAAATATGTTCAGCCCGCTTTGAAAGTTACGAAAGGTGTGCTTTATAAATATGCTAAAACAGTTTCAGACGCAGCAAGTGGTTGCGTAACTGATGAATATTAAATTTGAAGTCATCCCGACAATAAATTAATATTTAAATAAATGCGGTATGCAAATTATTAAAAGCATTGAACGTAGAATTTATGTAATTCGGGGTGAAAGAGTAATGCTGGATTTCGATTTGGCATCACTTTAAGAAGTTGAGACTAAAGTATTGAATCAATCGGTAAGACGCAATCATAGCCGTTTTCCAGAAGACTTTATGTTTCAGTTAACTTCTTTCGAGTGGTCAGAAATCTCCATTCAAAGTGAGAAAATTAATTCTTCACTAGATGGCAACATAAATGTGAACCGGTCACAATTTGTGACCGGTTCACAAAAACATAGGGGTAACCTGCCATTTGCATTCACAGAGCAGGGTGTTGCAATGCTGAGTGGTATTTTGAAAAGTGAAAAGGCAATTAATATGAATATTGCCATCATGAGGGCATTTGTTGATGTTCGGAAAATTTTGCTAAAGCAAAGCAACATTAACCTTCAGCTAACAGAGATTAAAGAGCGGATTGGTGAACATGATGTTCAGTTGAATGAGCTCTATGATGCAATGGAAAATTTGATTGACGAAAAAATTGCTCAATTAAAATGGAAAGAAAGAGAGCGAATTGGGTTTAAGATTAAAGAATAATAAAACCGTAAAAAAATAATTATGGAAACTGCACAAGATACAATACAACAAAGCGAGGCAAAAGCAGAAACCTCAAAAACCTTATTCAAAGGAACTGGATCGCAGGTTTTGTTGAATGGATTAATTGAAGAAGGCGTAACCACCATCTTCGGTTATCCAGGCGGAGCAATCATGCCAATTTACGATGCGCTTTACGATTACGCAGATAAATTGGAACATATCTTAGTGCGCCATGAACAAGGCGGTATTCATGCTGCGCAGGGTTTTGCCAGAGCAAGTGGTAAAGTTGGGGTTTGTTTTGCAACAAGCGGGCCTGGTGCAACTAATTTGGTTACCGGTTTGGCTGATGCGCAAATTGACAGTACACCATTAGTTTGTATTACGGGACAAGTTTTCGCTCATTTATTGGGAACTGATGCCTTCCAGGAAACAGATGTAATCAACATTACTACCCCTGTTACCAAATGGAATTACCAGGTCACCGATGCCAAAGAAATCCCAGAGGTTTTAGCCAAAGCTTTTTACATTGCTAAAAGTGGCAGACCAGGACCAGTTTTAATCGATATCACTAAAAATGCACAGTTGCAGGTTGAGGAATTTCCTGAATACGTTAAGTGTAACCATATCCGATCTTATCGTCCGAAACCAAAAATTAGGGTAGAATATATTGAGCAGGCCGCGGCATTAATCAACAATGCAAAAAAACCATTTGTATTATTTGGTCAAGGCGTTATTTTAGGTAGAGCTGAAGAGGAATTTAAAGCATTTATTGAGAAAACCGGCATTCCCGCAGCCTGGACAATTATGGGCGATGGTGCCATTCCTACATCACATGTATTAAACGTGGGCATGTTGGGTATGCACGGAAACTATGGACCAAATGTTTTAACTAACGAATGCGATGTTTTAATTGCTATCGGGATGCGTTTCGATGACCGTGTAACTGGTCGTTTAGATAAATACGCTAAACAAGCTAAAGTAATTCACTTCGATATCGACCCAGCTGAGATTGACAAAAATGTAAAGGCAGAAGTTGGCGTTTGGGGCGATTGTAAAGAAACCTTGCCCCTGTTAACCAACCTGGTTAAAGAAAATAAACATGAAGACTGGTTGGCTAAGTTCAGGGATTATAATCAGCAGGAAATCGACCAGGTCATCACGCCTGAACTTTACCCTGAAAGTGATGAAATAACCATGGGCGAAGTCTTACGCAACATCAACGAAATTTGCGGTGGCGATGCTGTAATCGTAACCGATGTTGGTCAACACCAAATGGTAGCTTGCCGTTATGCGAAATTCAACAGCACCCGTAGCAATATCACTTCCGGTGGTTTAGGTACGATGGGTTTTGGTTTACCGGCGGCAATTGGTGCTAAATATGGTGCGCCAAGCAAAACCGTAATTGCAATCATCGGTGATGGAGGTTTCCAGATGACGCCACAG
>Ga0247804_10000901_pt1 | contig 13802 bp, 9 predicted proteins | sample UWRJL029104C1_FD_181142 | JGI IMG/M metagenome (GOLD analysis project Ga0247804, IMG submission 181142) | Plant litter microbial communities from Arlington Agricultural Research Station in Wisconsin, United States - UWRJ-L029-104C-1 | ecosystem: Environmental > Terrestrial > Plant litter >...
TTGCGGCGAAACAACATGGTAGGAAAGATCTCTGCTGCCAAGTAGGCTTCCCATACATTGGTGCGGAAATTAAGGTTGCGTTGTTTGCGGTATAATTCATCGATGCCGGTAGTAGTAATGATGGCATCATCGCCTTCGAGGTAGGTAAGATCGGCTGCCAGTCGCAGTCCCGCCCACTTAACAGGATACATGGTAACGAAAACCCCTTTCATGAGTTTCGTAAATTCAAAGTTCAGATCTTTTAAGGAATTGGTGCCTTTACCGGAGTTACCGCCGAGGTCGCCTAAGAAAAAACTCGGACCAAAATTGAAGCCGACCTCCCATTTTACTTTTTCACCGCCAAACAAAATGGCCTGCGAAGAAGCGGTGGGGATGAGGGAGCAACTGAGCGCAAATAATAAAAAAGCTTTGCCAGCCAGCCCGCGTAAAGATGTTGCCATCAGTAGTCAGATTTAGTCTTTCTTAGAAAAATTGGATATGGTTTTGAGCAGTTATGGAAGCTGCTGCCCACTTAAAACGGGGAATTGTTCGCGATATTGTCCTTTTTGTTAAAATTTATTTAACCAAGAGCATCTCTTTGTGCGGGATTCCGTCTTCAAGGTAAGGTTCGCCGGTAACGGTAAAGCCAAGCGATTCGTAAAATTGCTGGAGGTAGGCCTGTGCCCCGATCCTTATTGCCCGGGTATTGAATTGATCAAAGCAATATTGGATGCTCAACCGCATCAGTTCCCTGCCGGCGCCTGTTCTGCGGCTGGCCGTTGCCGTTACTACCCGCCCGATGCTGGCTTCGTCATACGAAATACCCGGCGGGATGATGCGGGTATAAGCTGTTAAATGATCGCCTTTCCAACCCATCAAATGCCATGATTTTTGATCCTTGTCATCCAGGTCCTGGTACGGGCAATTCTGTTCTACGATGAAAACCGCGTTGCGCAATTGCAGAACTGCATATAGTTCGGCAGTGGTCAGTTCATTATAAGACTTGTAGTTCCAGTTCATCGCTATGTAATATTGAAGAGGTAAGATGTAATATTTTTTTCAATTTGTTAGCGTAAAAAGATATCCACTTTTCTTCTATCCTATAGGTATAATAAGAGATCAGCGTAGTTGATTACCTCCATTGAATTTAGAAAATTCATAATTCATAATTCATAATTCATAATTCATAACTCATAATTCCTAATAGCCGTACTTGTCCTTCCACCTTTCCTTCAAAAACTTTCGCAGTTCTTCTTCCCTTGCATTTTTGCCCGGGACATAAAACGCGGTTCCTTTCAATTGATCGGGCAGGTATTCCTGTGCGCTGAAATTATTTTCGTATTGGTGTGCATATTGATAGCCCTTGCCATAATCCATTTGCTTCATCATTTTAGTGGGTGCATTCCTTATGTGCAGGGGTACCGGCAGGTCCCCATGTTGCTGTACCGCCGCCATGGCCGCACCAATGGCCGCATAGGCCGCATTGCTTTTGGCAGAACTGGCAAGGTAAGTCGCGCATTGCGATAAGATGATGCGGCTTTCCGGGTAACCGATCACGTTTACCGACTGGAATGTGCTGCTGGCCAGCAACAGTGCGTTGGGGTTGGCATTGCCGATGTCTTCACTTGCAAAGATCAGCATGCGCCGGGCGATGAACTTTACATCTTCACCGCCTTCTATCATCCGCGCCAGCCAATATACCGCGCCGTTGGGATCGCTGCCCCGCATGCTTTTGATAAAGGCCGAAATGATGTCGTAATGCTGCTCGCCTTTTTTATCGTAAAGGGCAATGCGTTGCTGCGCGACCTGCATTACTTTGTCGTCGGTGATGATGGCGTTTTTACCAAGCGCGTCCGTCACGAGTTCTAAAAGATTCAGCAATTTGCGGGCATCGCCGCCGGAGATGTTGATAAGCGCTTCCGTTTCTTCCAGCTTTATTGTTTTCTTTTTCAGCAGTTCATCTTTCTGCAAGGCATTTTGCATGAGTTCGATCAATGCTTCTTTATCCAATGCCTTCAACACATACACCTGGCAACGGCTCAGCAATGCGCTGTTTACTTCAAAGGAAGGATTCTCGGTGGTGGCGCCGATGAGCGTAATGGTGCCCTTTTCCACCGCGCCCAGTAAAGCATCCTGCTGACCTTTGTTGAAGCGATGTATCTCGTCGATGAAAAGTATGGCGCCGTCTTTTGTTTTGGCATCGGCGATCACTTCGCGCACTTCTTTCACCCCCGCGGAGATAGCGCTCAATGTATAAAAAGGCACCTGCAACGTATGTGCAATGATATTGGCGATGGTGGTTTTGCCAACACCGGGCGGTCCCCATAAAATGATGGAAGGAATTTTACCGTTCTCAATAGAAGTGCGTAAGATGCTTCCCTTGCCGGTCAGTTGCTGCTGGCCTGCCAGTTCATCCAGGGTAGATGGCCGCATCCGTTCTGCCAATGGCGCTGTGCTCATGTTATAAAGTTACGGAACAGCCGCTGCAATCTTTGTGCCCTATCGTAAAAGGTGGACCAGGTCTTCGATGCTTACCGGCTTTTGCTGATCGTCGAGTTCGATCACGAGGCAGTAACCATTTTCGCCCTTTGCTTTTTTTAAGGCGTCCACCAGTTGTTGCTGGTCGCTTTCCAGCCGTTTTCCATTTTCGGGGCTCCATATTTCCTTCGTGCAAAGGCAACCCAGGGTAGGCGTATGCGGGTAGTAAGGTTGGCCTTTGTAGAAAGCGGGGTCCACGGTGGTGCCGTGCGCAATGATCTCGTTGCGGCCTGCCTGGCCGGCGATAAAAGTTTCCCACAGGTTTTGATCGTTGCGGAATGCGGCGGGCAATAATTTTTCGTAAACGGTTTGCGTCCAGCTACTGTCCTTGTAAGCGCTGTCCTTTAAAAAATAAGCAGGCGTGGCTTCCTGCGGCAGCATTAATTGTATGTTGGGGGTGGGACCGATGGCAAGGCTCTTCGATACATCAAAGCCGTTGATGCGGAACAGGCCCTGCGGCGTATTACCGTTCGTTAAATAAAAAGGCATATTGCCCAGGCTGCGCGCCAGTTGCGGTCGCCAAAAGATCGTATCCTCATTTTTTAACCATTGGCCATTCATTTCCCGTATCAAAACAAGGCCGGGCTGATCACGGTTCTTCCTTTGAAAACTTACCATTACCACTTCGCCCGGCAATAAGTTTTTTAAAAGACCGGCGTGATCGGGTGGCGCATCTTTCATCATCCTGTTTACAAACCCCAGCATTACCTGCGAAGCATATACATTGTTGTTATCGTTGTTGAACAGCCGCATCAAATTGCCCATCAGCGCCTCGTTCAAAAGAGCGCCGGGGTTTTCAGCTAACAGGTATTGTACACCATAGGCAAAGCATTTGGGATCGTTTGTTGCCTTCAACAATTCCGCTATTTCGGCAGCGTATATTTTTTTGTAATTCGTATGCAGCAATTCGATCAGTGCAAATTGAAAATAGTTGCTGCGTTGCTGCAGGGAACCGGCGGCCATTTTTATTTTCCGGTCGGCCCACAAGGACTTGTAGCCGGTGAGTTCCATGGCATAAAAGGCATCCATCCACTGTTCTTCCGTAGAATCAGAAAGGGGCAAGGAAAGATTTTTCTCAATGCTTTTAACAAGGTTGCGGTGCTGCAGGGCCCTGTTCTCCTGCGTGGTTTGCGGAACCGTTGGTTGTTGCGCATAAGAAATCAAAGCGCAGCAGGAGAAGAAAAATATAAAAAGAAATTTCATGGAAAATTGGTTTTGATTTGAGTGGGTCACTGCATTACAGTGACTCCCTCAAATCAAAATATCGAGTGGCCCACTCAATATTTTTTACAAGACTATTGCACTCTGGCTGTTAAAAACGCCTGTATTTTATTAAAGGCATCGGTGTAGGTGGCTACATCCCAATCGCCATGGCCGCCGGTTGGATAAAACACCAACTGGTTGGCTACGCCGGCAGCCGTTAATTTTGTTTGTACACTGGTTGATTGCGATGGCCTTACCAATGGGTCCAGCCCGCCCTGTATCAGTATCGTTGGCGCGGATGAAGTATTGATGTAATTGATCGGGCTTGAAGAAAAGTACAGGTTCGGGTTTGAGGTGGGCGTGCCGTTCATCAATGCCGCAATAGCTGCAGCGGGCGCAGCCGGGGACGCCGGGTTGTTGTACATATCAACCATATCCGAGGGGCCAAAGAACGATACGATGGCCCTGGCCTTTACCGGAACAGAATCTTTAAAGCCCTGTAACAAGGCAAGGTGTCCCCCTGCACTGGCACCTGCGAATATGAATTTTTTACTCACCTGGTAATAGTCGCTGTTGCCATGGATAAAGGCAACGGCCGCTTTTACGTCGATCTCCTGTGTAGGAAATAAATTAGCGGGCCAGGAGGCGAGGCGATAATTGATGTTGAAGAACGCATAATCCGGTAGTCTTTTTTTCATCGAATCAACGATCACGGTCATATCACTCTTGTCGCCGCTAGACCAGCCGCCGCCGTGGATCAGGACCATCACTTTCGTATCCCTGCTGTTGCGGTTAGGCGGCAGGTAGATGTCCATCGTTTGTCTCGGGTCGGTACCATAAGCTTCGTTCAGCATGATCTTCGCAGCAATGGGATCCATATTTGGCAAGTCGTCTTTGGTACAGGAACTGAAACCAATAGACAAGGCCGCTACGAAATAAATAAAATGTTTACGCATGGGGGATGATTTTTATGGAGGCAATAATAATGATTTCTAATGTAATGCAACTCACCGGCAACGAATTGTAAAACAATTTGCGTGTACATCAATATTTACCGGGCTTTGTTTTAACATTTATTTTTATCAGGCGATCTTCTGGAGTTGCGTAAGCTTCCGGTAAATGCCGGAATCCATCGTTAGCAACTGGTCGTGGCTGCCCCTTTCCACGATCCTCCCATCCTGCATGATCAGTATCTCGTCGGCCTCACGGATGGTGCTCAGGCGGTGCGCGATCACCAGCGTGGTCCTGCCCTGCATCAAATTGTTCAGCGCTTCCTGTACTGCTTTTTCCGATTCTGTATCAAGCGCAGAAGTGGCCTCATCCAGGATAAGGATAGCCGGGTCTTTGAATACGGCCCTGGCAATACTGAGGCGTTGGCGCTGGCCGCCCGATAGTCGGATGCCGCGGTCGCCGATATTCGTTTCATAGCCCTGTTCCGTTCCCATGATGAATTCGTGCGCGTTGGCGATGGTGGCCGCCTGTATCACTTCTTCCATCGTAGCATCGGGTTTGCCCAGGGCGATGTTGTTGAAAATGCTGTCGTTGAAAAGAATGATGTCCTGCGTAACAAAACTCATCTGGCTGCGCAGCGATTCGAGGGTATAGGTCTTGATGTTGCGCCCGTCGATGCTGATGCTGCCGCTGCTCACTTCGTAAAAGCGCGGCAGCAGGTCGGCGATGGTGGATTTACCCACGCCCGACGGCCCTACCAACGCTACCGTTTTTCCCTTGCCGATGCTGAAATTGATGTTCTCCAAAACTGCCCGTTCGCCATAGGAAAAATCAACGTTCGTAAATTTAATTTCTTCCTTAAAATCCGCCAGCACCGTGGCTCCCGGCAGGTCGTCCACTTCTACCTTCGTATCCAGTACTTCTATGATGCGTTGACCGGCGGCTTCACCTCTTTGTATATTGGCCAGCGCTACCACCATGGCTTTCGCCGGCCTGATGACCTGCGAAAAAATGGCGATGAAAGCAATGAATTCGCTGGCCTGTAAACCTGCACCGTTGTTGTTCAGTATCATGGTGCCGCCATAAACCAATATGCCTGCCACCACGATCACACCGGCCACTTCGGAAAAGGCAGGCGCCAGTTCTCTTTTTTTAAATCCCTGCAGGCTGGCCCGGCGGTAAAAATCATTTTCCTGGCTGAAACGCTTCAATACAAAATCCGTGGCATTGAAAGAGCGGATGATGCGCATGCCCACCAACGTCTCATCGATCATTGTTAATAGTTTACCAATGGAGGATTGCATGTCCTGCGCTTCCTTCTTTAGTTTTTTTGTTACGGTTGCAATGCCAATCGCCGAAATGGGAATGATGATCAGCGTAAACAAGGTCAGCTGCACCGATATGGCGAAAAGCGCAATGAAATAACCGATCATGATGTATGGTTCTTTGAACAATACTTCCAAAGAATTACCGGCCACGGCTTCTATTTCAAAAACATCGGAATTCATTCTCGACAGCAGGTCGCCCTTGCGTTCCCTGGTAAAGTAACCCATGTGCAGGCGGTTCATTTTCTCAAACAAGGCTTCGCGTATTTTCTTTACCAGCAGCGTACGTGCATTCATCAGGCAGCGTTGTGCGAAATAGCGGAAGAGGTTGGTCAGGATCACCGATAATACAATAAGTGCGGCGATAAAGTACAATGCATACACCGGGTTCATCTGTTTAAAAACATATACCTGGTGATAGAAAAGGTCTTTAAAATATGTAGCAGAAAAAGAAAAGGAAGGCGCGGTTGCATGGCGCATGTTCACCGCCGTATCCTGGTCGAATAAAAAATTCAGTAATGGTATGATAAGTGCAAACTGGAAAATGCTGAAGAATACGCCGAGCAGCGTAAAGCCGAAGAACGGCGCCACGAAAGCACTGTAGGGTTTTGCATAGGCCAGTAATCGCCGGTATATCTTCATGCCTGGTTGAGTTTTATGCGTTGGTGCCGAGTGTTCTGTAAACTTCGAGGTATTGCAGGGCGGCCTGTTTCCAGCAAAATGATTTTCCTTTATTGATGATGTCTTCGCTCATGTTGAACAACTTGTATTGTTTCATGCCTGCCTGGAAGGTTTCCAACATGGAGGTTTCAGAAAAATCTTTAAAATAGAAAGCAACGTTGCCCGCGATCTCGGGTAAGGCAGTTTTGTTGGAAAGGAACAACGGCTTACCTACCGACATGGCCTCTGTTACGGGCAGTCCGAACCCTTCGGAAATAGAAGGAAAAGCAAAGGCGCAACAGTTTTCAAAGTACCAGGCTTTTTCTTCTTCGGATACGGGACCAATAAGGCGGATGTTATCTGTGATGCCCATGCACAAAGCCATTTGGTGAATACTGTGCGCATACCCGGGATCATCGATCCTGCCGGCGATCACCAGTTCCATGTCGCTGTCCTTGTGTACGAGGGGCAGCAGGCTGTGAAAATTTTTTTTCCTGAGCACGGTGCCGATCGTGAAAAGAAAAGGCTTGTGCGGCCGGTAGGAAAAGCGTGAAAGTACAGGCTGGCAAAGGGAGTTGGTGCCGTTGTAGATCACGTGTAAAGGTTTGTTTTTCAAATCGCAATAAAACAGCACATCTTTTTTACAAAATTCACTTAAACATACAATGACATCTGCCCGGTCGATCAGCATTTGTACGCGGCGCAGGTTGCGTTGTTTTTTAAATTCCTGCTTTTTAGGATCATATAAAAAATTAAGATCGTGTATCGTAAGCACCACTTTGATCGAGCGGTTGCGGAAAGGCAGGTAATAACTGTCCTGGTGCGTGGCATGCCAGATATGATGTTTACCCAAGGAAGGCATATGTAATTTATGTAAAACTTTCTGCGTAATGAAGTTGCTGCTTTGGCCGAATAATTGCTGCGTACCGGCTGGCGTGTATAAGTGTAACTGCTCGGGTTCCCCGTCCATCACTTTTTGAAGATGGTTCCCAAGATTAAGGCAGTAATGATACAATCCTGTGTTTGAATATTTCATTCGCTCACAGTCGAAAATAATACTTGTCAAAAGAAATGGTTTTAAAAGCGTATTAGCAAAACCTGTACCTTTTTTGCGAGGGGATGTTAAAAGGGTACTTTAAACGAATACTTGTATAGTACTGTTGCAGACACTTTAAATTACTTTTTAGCTGCCTGTTATTTTTTTAAAGCGAAAAAATGTAAGCATGGACTTTTAAAAAGGAATTGGATCTGTCGCAGTTCAATATTCTTACATAATTGCAATGAGTAGGATAAGATTTTTTTTGACGAAGCAGCATTTTAATTTTTTAAAAGATCAAATGTAACAGGATATACAACAAACGGGCAGGTGCATAAGAAAAGGTATTGTCCTTTTTAATGCGTGTTCTATTATTCCAATGTATTAAAAAGGAAACCTGCCAAAAACTATTTATATAAAATCAATTTGGTAAAGATTTATTTTTCATCATTGATTTACATCAACAGCACAATCGATACAACAGAATAAGGTTGATTGTTCTATGTGAACAAGCGTGGAATATATATGGGAAAAATTATTTTAGACTGTGACCTGATGCGTTACCGGGATTCGGGCCTTTACCATTATTGCCTCAACCTGGGACTGTATGTGCAGGAAGCGCTGCAGGCGGAAGGCAGGGACTACATTGCTTTTTATGTGCCGCCGGCAGAACGCGAAAGTTTTGGAAAGAACAGCCGGGTGATCACGGAAAGAAAATGGCACAACCGCTATTTCAACCCGCATATATGGGATTGCAATATCTGGCATGCGCCTTTCCAGTCGGGAAGGATACCGCGGCTTAAAAAAAGTACGAAGGTGTTACTCACCATCCACGACCTGAACTGCCTCCACGAAGGCAAAACGCAAAAGGAAAAGAAGCACAGCCTGCAAAAAACACAACAGCTCATCGACCGTGCGGATGCATTGGTATGCATTTCGGCACATTGCAAAAAAGATGTGATGGAAAATATGGATACGCATGGCATACCCGTTTATATTATTCACAATGGTACGCACCAGGTAGCCTGCCCGCCGCCTGGTCCAGTTGCATACAAACCTTCGCGGCCTTTTGTTTTTTCCATGGGCTATGTAAACAGGAAAAAGAATTTTCATGTACTGTTGCCGCTGGTACAGAATAAAGAAATGGAATTATTGATCGCGGGCAAACACGATGAAGCTGATTACATTCATAAAATAACAAAGCTGGCAAACGAACTGGGTATTACCGACAGGGTGAAATTGCTGGGGCCGGTTTCGGAAGCCGACAAAGCCTGGTACCTCGCCAATTGCCAGGCCTTCCTCATGCCGTCGCTGGCCGAAGGTTTTGGCGCACCGGTAGTGGAAGCCATGAAGTTTGGCAAGCCGATATTTTTATCGTCGCTTACTTCTTTACCGGAGATCGGCGGTGAAGCTGCTTTTTATTTCCCCGATTTTGAAGCAGCCAATATGCAGTCCGTTTTCGAAGCCGGCATGCAAAAATTTTCAACCAATGGCATGGCACAAAAAGTAATGGAAAGGAGTTACCTGTTCAACTGGGAACAAAAAGCAAAAGAATACATTTCGGTTTACCGGTCACTTTTATAAAAAAATAATTGATGCAAAGTCCACGGGATATCTGGCAGAACAGTTTTAAGCAAAACAGCGAAAGGCGAAAGTCGGAACTATGCAAGGCCGCTCACCAGCTAACGGGCTGGTATAAACGCTGGTGCGGAGAACTGCAGGAAGATATAGTGTTGCACCGCAAGCAATGGGAATATGTATACATCCTTCAGTCGCTTTGGGAAAGGGATTGCATCGGCGAAGGACGCAAAGGCCTGGTGTTTGCGGCGGGCTCCGAACCGTTGCCCGCGCTGCTGGCGGCGCATGGTTGTTCCATACTGGCAACGGATATTATGCCTGAGAAAGGAATAGAAAAAGGGTGGGACAATGCAAACCAACTGTGCTTCGGCGTAGAACAATTAAATAAACGCGGGCTCTGCGGAGCGGAAAAATTTGAGCGATTGGTAAGTTACCAGCCGGTGGACATGAATGCCATTCCAGCTTCGCTCACAGGATATGATTTTAACTGGAGCAGTTGTTCCTTCGAACATTTGGGCAGCATCCGGCAGGGACTCGATTTTTTGGTGAACCAACTCGATACGCTGAAACCCGGCGGCTGGGCGGTGCATACCACGGAATACAATATTACTTCCAACGACGAAACGCAGGACAACAACGATACGGTCATCTTCCGGCAACGCGATGTAGAAGCCATTGCAGCAAGATTACGGTCGATGGGACATTTCGTGGAAGAACTGGATTATTCACTTGGCGGCATGCCCGAAGATTTTATGGTGGATGCGGAACCGCACCAGCAAAAAATACATTTAAAATTACAGATAGGCGAGTTTGTCGTTACATCCATCGGGCTCATTATTCAAAAGAAAAAGTAATAAGCGTGGAACTTTATTGCGTGAAGTCATTCGCCGCCAATAGAATCGATTTCCTGGTTTTGCAGTGTTGAATGCACAGCAATCGATTTTAAAAGCGGGTACACTATAAATAACTGCACCAGGTTGGTAAGAAAAACAACGGTGCTTGCAATCACAGCAATCACCAGGTCTTTAGGAAAGAAAAGAGGATCCCTATAATATAAAGGCAGGCTCGCTTTAAAAAAATTATACAACTCGTACCCAAATAATACCTGGATCACAACCAGTAAGATCAGCAATACGATGCTATAATTTCTTCTTATAGCGGAAGCCGCCTGGCGCAGGCTCCAGTTTGCGGTTAGCTGTAAAATATTAATACTGTTCAGTAAATAAATAGCGGCACCAGCTGAAAATATCAGTAATATCTTCAACTCCCTTCGGTTCGCCTGGGAAAAAATTAAAATATACGATGCTCAATACAGTTACAACCGCCAGTATATTCAGGTAACAACAAAATCTATGGAAGTTCCTTGTTGCCATTGGTCTTTACGCTTTCAGGTCCAGCTTTATCTGCAACTCTTCAAACTGCCTGGCATCGATGCTGGCCGGTGCATCCAACATCACATCGCGTCCACTGTTGTTTTTTGGAAAGGCGATAAAGTCGCGGATGCTTTCGCTGCCGCCGAGGATAGCGCAGAGCCGGTCGAACCCGAAAGCGATACCGCCATGTGGTGGTGCGCCGTATTCAAAAGCGCCCAGCAAAAATCCGAACTTGTGTTGCTGCTCTTCAGCATCCATGCCCAGCGCGGCAAACATTTTTTCCTGCAATTCCCTCTGGAAGATCCTGATGGAACCGCCGCCAATTTCGTTGCCGTTCAATACCATGTCATAAGCATTCGCCTTGATGTTGGCATAAGGATGTTTTAAATATTCGGCTGCATTTTCAATGGATGGGTTATTGTCGATCATCGTCGCCACCTGGTCGGGCTTGGGGGAAGTGAACGGGTGATGGCGGGCTACCCAGCGGTTGCCTTCTTCATCGTATTCAAACAGCGGGAAATCCAGTACCCATAAGAGTTTGAACTCGTCGTTTTTCCGAAGGCCTATCTTATCGGCCATGTACATGCGCAGGTCGCTCGTGGCTTTACGGGTCCTTTCTTCCGCACCTGCCAGTATCAAAATAAGATCGCCCGGTCGCGCGTTCGTATGTGCCGCAATGGCTTTTAATTTTTCTTCGCTGTAAAATTTATCAACGCTGCTTTTAAAAGTTCCATCGGCATTGCACTTGATGAACACCAGGCCTTTCATGCCGATCTGTGGGCGTTTAACCCATTCCGTTAGTTCGTCGGTCTGCTTGCGGGTGTACTCGCTGCAACCCGGTACGGCAATGGCCACCACGGTCTCCGCTTCGTCGAATACTTTAAAGTCAACGCCACCGATCAGCGCGGAACTGTCTGCCTTGGAAGGAAATGTATGCGCCGGGAATTTAAGGTTCGCCAGTTTCAGGCCAAAGCGGGTATCAGGTTTGTCGTTGCCGTAAGTCCACATCGCTTCTTCCCAGGTAGTGCGTTCTATCACATCTGTATAATCGATGTTCTTCACCGCTTTAAAAATATGTTTGATCAATCCTTCAAACATGTTCAAAATATCTTCCTGCTCCACGAAGGACATTTCACAATCTATCTGGGTAAATTCCGGCTGCCGGTCGGCGCGCAGGTCCTCGTCCCTGAAACATTTTACAACCTGGTAGTAGCGGTCGTACCCGCTCACCATCAGCAACTGCTTAAAGGTTTGCGGCGATTGCGGCAGGGCGTAAAATTGTCCCGGGTTCATGCGGCTCGGCACTACAAAATCACGCGCGCCTTCGGGTGTACTTTTAATGAGGAACGGCGTTTCAATGTCCATGAAGTTTTGCTCGTGCAAATAATTGCGCGCGGCGCGGTTCACGGCATAGCGGATCTCTAAATTTCTTTTCACCGCGTTGCGCCTCAAATCCAAAAAGCGGTATTTCATGCGCAGGTCGTCGCCGCCATCGGTATCGTCCTGTATGGTAAAAGGCGGCGTGGCCGATTTGTTCAGTATCTTAAATTCAGTAACGGTAATTTCAATTTCACCGGTAGGTATATTGGTGTTTTTGCTGCTGCGTTCGTTTACCTGCCCGGTGGCCTGCAATACAAATTCACGGCCCAGCGGGTTGGCTTCCAGTTCCGCGTTCAGGCTTTCAGAGAACAACAGCTGGGTAATGCCGTAGCGGTCGCGCAGGTCCACGAAGGTGATGCTGCCGAATTTGCGCACGGTTTGCACCCAGCCGGCAAGGGTTACGGTTTTGTTGTTATTAACTAATCTTAATTCGCCACAGGTGTGAGTTCTATACATAAATACAACATTTCAATTACTTAAAATCGAATGTCGTACAAATGTCAGCCTAGTCTATTAAAGACTTTCGTACACAGCGAGACAATATAAGTTGAGATACAACTTTTCGAAAAGTTGCTGCAAATATAAGGCTGTTGCCTGATTTAAAAATATTGAGGGTAAGGAGAGAAAATGTAATAAGGTCACTTATAGCATTGACTCACTCACCCTTGCGAACTTTGCTCCTTTGCCCCTTTGCGTGAAACAAAACTTCGCACAGCGAACAACTTTCCAGCTTTGTGGCTTACCGGTAAATAAAGTCCCGTTCGTAAGTACACGAACCGGGGCATATAAAAACTGCTTACATTTCCAAATCTCCCAATCAACCCATCTTCAAATCAATTTATTCCACCGTTACCCTGATCCCTTCACTGTGACTGCTGAACTCCGGCGCATACATGCATTGGATGCTGCTGATGCCATTGCTGAAGTTGCCCGCATGCGTAACGAATACCGGGTACTCAAAAACATAGCTTCCCCTCGGCAGCCAGCTAATGAAGAAGTTGGTGCTGGCATCTTTGGTACTTTCATAATAACCGAGGCCGCCCTGCCATTTGTACTGGCTCAGTACGTTTACCGGTTCCATGCAGGCTGCGCGCATATCTTTTAAATGCAGGTATTCCATATCGCGATCGGCTTTCAGTTCGATGCGCACTTTTACCTTGTCGCCCACTTTTAACGTGGCGCCATCGGTTAAGGCAACGAGTATGGGGCCGGTGGGGCTGTTCTTTTCAACAAACAATTTTTTCGTCAGTTGCAATGGAGTAGCCGCCGTGGTGATCTTATCCAGGTCTTCAAAATATTGCCAGTAAGCAGCGCCCCAACTGGTGGAACTGCTGTTGGCAGCATTCGATTGCACCGCAACATTGATAGTGCCCATGGCCGGTTTTACCTGTGCGGCATCGAAGCGTTTTTTGAAATAACCGGTACCGGCTTCGGCGCCTGTGTCGGTACTTTTTACAACCGTGTTGCCGAGGCTGATCGTTACTGTTTTTTCTTCAGCCAGCCAGTTGCTGCCGCCGAGTAACAAAGCATAGCAGGCTTCCGCCGTAGCTTTGGTGGTCCTCCAGTTCTGCGTTTGCTTTTGTTTCAGCAACCAGGTTTTAAGGTCGTCGATGGTTGCTGTTTTTTGGTCGATGTCGGTAAAGGCTTCAATCATCAATGCCTGTGATTCTATCGGCGCCTGGTGCCAGTAATAACCGCCGGTTGTCCATTCTTTCCAGTACATGCCCAGTTCTTCGTGCGTAATGGAATTTTCTTTCAACGAACGGATGATGGCGGCAG
>Ga0247804_10000902_pt1 | contig 13802 bp, 10 predicted proteins | sample UWRJL029104C1_FD_181142 | JGI IMG/M metagenome (GOLD analysis project Ga0247804, IMG submission 181142) | Plant litter microbial communities from Arlington Agricultural Research Station in Wisconsin, United States - UWRJ-L029-104C-1 | ecosystem: Environmental > Terrestrial > Plant litter >...
TTATTCTAAAGGTATTTTTCAATCCTTAAGTCAAATTGTGCAAGCCTGCTGCCTCCACAGCCTAATTAATTCATTCAAATATATCGTTCAAATTCAACCGGTTTAGCGGCATAAACGCACTCCAGTGAAATATATACAATAATCGGGATATATTGTAACCTTACGAAACATATAAATACAGAACTTTGTAGGGTTCTCTTTACACTTACAAAGCTACAATTTGATATTCTGAATATATAGTAACATATTGCAACTTGACCTCGCATATCTTGAAAACACATTCTAATAATAACGAATGTGAATCTCTCAGTAACTTAGGCTATTTGGATTTCGTTTTCATCATTGAATAGGCTTTTAGTCAAGGATCCAACCTTTCAGGCAAGTCACCCCAAACTCCTAGTTGTATTGATGGCAAGCATTTACCACCGACCCCTAATTTCAGCCCGCTCGATACAATGAGGCATTCCTAAGATCCACTCAGCATAATATTCATAGCTCATGGAGATGGAGAGTACCACTGCTTTGAAGATGACAAAGGCGAATCTGCTTTCGTGGACAAAGAGGCGTTAGCCACCATTTGAGGCTCCCAACAGAATCTCAAATTTGTGATACCGAATGCTTCTTGCTCTCAGAACAGAAAAAGAAGAGAGAACCAAGCGCAGACTATCACTAACGAGGTTGGTTGTGTACTCGCCATAGGGAGATCCGCTGGAGATGAGGAATCCATTAGTTGTGTACGGAAGTTTTGTCGTACTTGTTTCAAAAGTCACACTATGTGAAAGGCGCTTAGAACAGCACAAACTACTCGCAATATGAAGTTACAGCATTTCACAGTTCATTCTCAAACACAGAGCCTATTACCGATGAAGCTGGTGCTACAATATGTATAGGAAAGACGGCTAGTAGTTATCCTGATGTGGAGTGAGAATTGTTCAATCTTATATTTAAAGCATGATTGACTAGCGATGGCACTGAGTTTAAAACAGTTGTGTCGACAGATTCTGATAATTGATGGTAGGCGTGGCGTCTCATTCTTTTCTTATGCGATATCTAATAACGGCACTAGGTGGGTCAGTCTAACAACCCCATGAGAGATAGATTCTTATTAGTTCTCTGGCGTCATTTGAGTACTTTAGGTCTATTTTAACTCTACTAAAGTACAGAGCTTGATATCATGTGCTGGATCACATGAAAGCTAAATGCTTATTGCCATATTCTTTTCGGCTACCCTGTAGTTGGTATTCATTATGCTTAACATTCTTGTTTATGGTCTAATAACATGGTTACTACAAATATGACCTTTGAAACTGTTCAAACAACCAATTGTCTTAGTGGCATACGTATAGAGGTGCTCATATAGAACATCCTCGTGAATCAGCTTCTAAAAGAGTCAGCATCGACCATCACCTGGCTATCAACAGACAACTGTATAATAATTGCTTTACCCTAGATATCAATGACCATTTCTCGCGTAAAATCCTCTGGCTAGAACTTGAGAATCTTCCAAAACACATAGCCAAGCAGTAAAGTGAGGCATTTAAAGGCATGCGGGCCAATTGCCTAGATACAACGTTGAAAACACAGGGCCTTATCTTGTCGCAGCGGAACGTTACACGCAGACTTGGCATGTTTTCCCATTCGTCTGTACCGACGCTACACCGCCTTATGGTCAAAAAATTTAAAAGAGGGGTTTTAATAGTCCTCAGTTCTCCTCGGCTTTACCGAAGCTAATGCTGTATTACACTCATTCTATCATGCAGACCTTGTGACCATCGTAACATAGATAAGCCTACATGACTCTAACTTATGGATCGAAGGCATACAATAAGATAAAAGGCCGAGTGGAGGGTGTAGTAGGAAAGGATTAAGGAGAAAGATGGTTGAGTAGATTAGAGGGCGATTCTATAGACATTGAAATCGGCGGCTCTATATATACGCACCTTCCTAAATTCAAGGAACGCTAAACTCAAGGGCACGAATCGCAATACTAGGATAATGCTATTACTAGTGTTCTTCCACAAAGTTGCTTTCTTTTTACTTACTCTATTTGTTACTAAGTGCAGGCGCCCTGACGCCATGCCGAGTCCGCAAAACTTATCCCTAACCCAAGATCGCGGGTATTTACTAGGCTTGAATACGGCGGATAAACACTTAATATATAAATTAGACCCTCTTCAGTAGATTAATTCTAGAATTTATTCAAGGGTAAAAACGAGCTTGAGCCCAATTTCATTTTGCTCTTAGACATAAGTATATTATCTTTAACCATCTAGTACAATCATTAGGTCTCTCAATAAGGCAGAGATTATTTTGTTAACCTACAACTAATATTCCATAATATTACTAAATCTATACCACTAAATCCTCATGCCCTTTGCTTAATCCTGTCGAGTAAGTTCATAGATTTTTGTAACCTGACTTTTTTGTCCCAGGGTACATTCTTGTTGACCATTTATGCTTTACTCGCTTATATTATTACCCCCCCGTTTATATTTACAGTCACTGGGGGGGCAGAAAGCGAGCTGAAGCTGGCCAAGACTCTTTAAGCTCGACGGCGCTTTTTTCATAGTATAATTTAACTTGTGTCGCTTAGTTAGTACTACACACACTAACCTTGATCCGCTGATCTTAAGAGGCTACTTGCAGCATATTTCTTTAGATACCTACTGCCGCAGCTTTCTCTTCTTTTAAGTCGTATTCTTTCCAGGTTATTCAAATTGCAACATGGACAATTTTCTCTTTTCGACTAATTTGACTGCCTCATCAGCTTCTTTAAGAGATTGGATCGGGCTCGCCATCGGACTTTGGGCAAGCTCTTTTGTTATACTGGGTCTCTATCGCCTCTATTTTCATCCTCTCACAGGGTTCCCAGGCCCAAAACTCGCTGCTCTCACACTCTGGTATGAGACTTATTATGATGTATGGCTTCGTGGGAAATATGTCTTCAAAATTAAGGAAATGCACGAGAAATATGGTAGAAATCCTTTTGACGTTTCATTTGCCGCACGGCCTAAAGAATTTACAGGACCTATTGTTCGAATCAATCCATATGAAATACATATCGATGATCCAGAGTTTTACCACCAATTCTACTCTTCTCGCAAACTGAAAAAGTACGGCTGGTACTATAAAGTCTCGGGTGTTGCGGATGTTTCATTTGTTACAGAAGATCACAAAGACCATCGTCATCGTGTTGGCATTTACAAGAACCTCTTTTCTCTCCGCTCGATTCACCAATTCGAACCTCAGATCAGACTCAACATTGATAAATTCTGTGTTACCTTAGAGGATAAAATGGAGAGAAATGATAACATCAATGTCTCCCATGCTTATCGTGCCTTGACGTCCGACACAATCACTTCGTATATTGGACTTGCACCCAATCCGCTTTCAAAAGATGCAAACCTTGGAGAGACTTATCGTAAATATGGCCGGATTGTGGCCGAAAGCTCTGTTGTCGTGCGCCACTTCCCTCCTTTGGCATACTTCAGACTACTTCCTGGTTGGCTCGTAACTCGACTGAGCTCTAATTTTTCCATTCTAAAAAGTCATCTGGAAGTAAGTTCAATGTTTTGAGTACATTGAAACGTTGCTAACCGCAGCAGCAATTGAAAAACCAAGTTGAAATGGCCTGTGCTCAAAATGAATATGGAGAAAAAGCCCCACACAGTACCATGATTCATGGTATAATTGGTAACGAGCGTCATAGCCAAACCACTATTAAGGAAATTACCGAAGAAGCACTCATCCTGGAAGGTGCTGGAACGGACTCAACAGCCCAAGCTTTGGAGGCTGCGACCTTTTATATCCTCAATGATCCCGATGTTACCACTCGCTTAAAGAAAGAATTGATCGGAGCAATTCCAGATCCACTAGATATACCATCTCTTCTGAAATTGAAACAGATTAAGTACCTGGTAAGTTGTTCGTCAACACACTTAAAATTAACTGATTCGTGTAGACAGCGGTGGTGAATGAGACACTCCGCATGTGCTCTCCAGCCAGCAGTAGACTTCCAAGAGTGAATGAATTAGCATCCACTGAGTACGGAGGATGGAGTATTCCAGCTAAGGTAATGTATAACCATTTTTTGCTGTTACCTATCTAACTTCACTTAGACGCCAATCAGCATGAATATATGGAATGTTCATACCAATGAAGCTATCTTTCCGAAGCCCGAAACCTTTAATCCCGAGAGATGGCTTTCCGAGGATGCTAGTAAACTTGAGGACTATCTTGTTCCTTTTGGAAGTGGTTCTAGAATGTGCATTGGGATGAAGTAAGTTGGCATCAGTGTAGTTAGAGCCGTGCTAATTGATTCCAGTTTGTCGATCGCAGAACAGTATTTGGTTTTAGCTACATTATTCCGTAAATTTGACCTTCAACTCTACGACACGTATCATGAGGATGTGGCTATGGATTCGTCATGCCTGGCTACCTTTTGTAGGCCCGACTCAAAAGGCGTTCGAGTCTCCGTAAGCAAGCTCCAGGGATCCACAAGATGAGTGAAGTAGAAGAAGTATTCTGAGATGTATAAGAAGACATTCCCATACTATTCGTGGCTGGGCTACCGAACAAATAATAGTATTAAGTTTGGACCAGGCTTTTCTTTCGATTATAAACGTCAATAAAGCAGAATACATTGAAATTGATGTTAATTCGCATTCTCAAGCTTCGAATCAATACAAGAAGTAAATGATATCTTATTTTATAGTATTTATCTAGAAGCTCTTCTGATTAGTGGTCTATCAAATCCCATTCAAATGTGAATTTGGAATGCGTTTCCTCCCACAGCTTAGTTTGAAGCAGTAGGCGCCGACATTCTTAGATATAATGTTCCCTGAATCAATTTTCAACGCCAATGTAATGAATGAGAGTGTAGTTATCCGTAGTGATCATTAGAATTTCCTGATCTCTACATCAAAACATCAACTGATATAAAACGAAATGATTGCCGCGGATATTCGTTTAATCATTGGCAGCAAACGTCGACTTAAGGGCGGATGAAGTAATATCTCATCTAGCATCAATTTTGTTCAAATCTGAGGCTTGAACAAGGTTTGATTTCGTAAATGCAGAGCAGATTTGTGACTGCAGAGTGTCAAGCCGATAGAAAAGAAGTTTTATTGTAGGCAAGTTACTATGTGCGGCTTTTCCAGGTACCACTATGAATCTTCATGCAGTGCATAAACAATTAAGCTCCAAACTAATAAATTGTTACATAGATATAGTTATAATTTGCTCCGTCGCTTGAACGTTAAACTGCATATTAAGCTTCAAACTTCATGATTACAAGTTTCCACAGCATTTATACATAGTTATAGTTATTTAAAAGTTTATAATTGCAGACAAATATTGAGTTTAGCATTTGAAACACTTATACATACAGAACTTTGTAAACACCGTTGGTAATAAGACCTATAACTTGAGGATCATGGCCCTGAAGCTCAATTGGTTAAATTATCATGCTTATGAGGCGCGTAGCTACGTATAAAACGGAGTAACTTATTATTAATTTGTAAGAATTCATTATATAGAACTTTGAATAATTATTTTGCTTTCTGGTAGGCGGCAGGATATTCATCATTGAGATTAGAAAAAGTAGATGGCAGCCATCCAAAAGCTAGGGTTGTCCTCAGCTGCGCTTAATAATGATGCTTCGGTTGTTTCTGGGGTATTAAGGAAGTATAGGGACAAATTGCAACAATTGGGATATGGTGTTTCCGTGGATATGAACACCCGCCACTAGCCATTGCCCGCCTATCATCAGTCTAGTAGCTAAGATCTTGACGCTAGCAAATATAGTGTTAAAAGTAATAGTAGCTTGATAATAATTTGATCGCCTGATTTAACTAATAGGGATCTGTCTAACTATATATACACGATGGAAAATAAGAGGACCGTGCAGGGGGTAGGTTTAAACCTCCACTATTTCGACATATAGGTCTTAACAACCAATTCTGCAGTGGATACTTACCTCTAAAATTCCGCGGGAAATCGGACGGCCATGACCACCTAATAAGCTTATTGGGCTGCTGAGCCCATGCTAAGTCCAGACTAAAATAATAAGAATAGGGATTAAAACTTATTGAATGACAATCTTCTGAATAATAATACGGCTAGCAATTTGTCTAATAATATGCACTGCAAAAACCACGGAACGTATAACGCATCAGAACTGGTATCCTGCGAATCCCTAGAGTTAATAGTAGATATTGGATATATTTTATATCAAGGATAGTTCAGTAAATGCTTAATGTTCAGAAATTAATAAAACAACGCCTTTTAAAAAGTGCAATGATTTCAAGAACAAATGCTCGTATCATTCCTGCGAAGTCGAAAAAAAGTTCTGATAAATAAGAAATGTTTTCTTGCAGCATTTTGAAGGGCGTGAAAAAGGGATCTGTTGATTGTTACTACCCTAAGACTAGCACTCAAAAGTGATTAGTATCTAGCCCTGCGCATGCAACTTGTTTGCTCGAGAAGCTGCTTTATCACCACATGCAAGGTTTTTAGACTATACAGCCTTTGCGGTGCTGGTAAATGTCACCAATCAGGCAATAAAATTTCCAGGCGATGGAGACCCAGCGGGAGGCGTCGCATTGACTCCGTTGATATTGCTATTAGACCCAGTACGCGTGTTTCTATACTGAACCGAAGCACTGAAACTCGGACATTGGCCATTGCTAACCTGATACTTAGCCTGTGTCCATGTATTACCATTTACTGTACTTGGTACGATATTCGGCGAGAGACTGGCACCGTTAGCTGTTGCACTGAAGGTAACACCCGTAAAGGGTAGGTCATCGAAATTCCAAAGTGTAAGTGTCAGTACACCTCCGTTACAGCTGATTCCGAGGTATCCATCCACAAGGTTATTCAAATTTGTCACTGGTCTCCCTGTGCGTTTCCGGGGGGTGACACCTGCACGATATGCAGCACGCTGACCTTGAGCAGATGTTTGAGCAACGGACTGTACTTGATAGTTACGATCGCGAGCTCCACCGCTCTTATACCAATTATCGATATACGTGTTATTTGCAGTGTTGACTCCATTGACTGCCGACCAAATGCCCGTGGATAGCAAAACATTGCGCTGAATGCTGTACGAGTTTGACCCTTCGTCTGTGTACATACCGAAACCACTGGCATCATAAGCGTAATTCTCATTGATCTGCGTGGATGGTGACTTTCCGAGAGTATATAAGGCACCTAGGTCTGTATGTGAAAGACCGTACTGGTGTAGAAGATTGGCCTCGATAAGATTGTTTTGTGACGTGGTCGGTGTGGTATACTTTGGTTGAAAGTTATACAAGCCCCGTTTCTCATATTCGGAACTACCACCAGCATCATTGGATCCCCATCCATAACCGTGACAAATACCGGAGTATGGAACCTGAAATAGATCGTTATGTGATATGGTGGAGTACTGGATATATGTTGCCAAAATGGATACTGTCGAGCTGAACAACGATGATACATTGGTAAATATGTTGTTAGAAATGATGATTTGCGAGTTGATCATGTTCGTATTATCGGGATGATGTGCTTGAGCCTGAACACCACCGCTGGTAATCGAATTGCCCATGACCTGTGTGAAGTAGCCATCCGTTACAGACACATTCTTTGCCCCAAGACCAATACCGGTGAAATGCGCGTTATTATCGTTACCAATACCGATACCACCGCCTCCAAGTTGTGTGTAGCTGCCCCCAGAGAAAGCAATATTTCTCGCAGCACTGATCTGAATTGCCGACGGCATTTGCCACCACTTCGGCCTAGCTGCTTCAAACTGTGGATATACTGTGTTCTCGCCAATATAGGCTCCTGTCTGTTGATCCACGTACCCAGAGGTCGAGGGTCTCATCCAGGTAGTGTGAGCCTTGCAAGAGTTTAGTAAATATATAGACCGTATTTCTTTCATTGGCGCAAAAGAGGAAGGGACACAAAGAAGCTAGGAAACCCACAAACTTAAGACCAGAGAAGTTAATGTCATGAGCAGGGTCACTGTACGTATTACCAATAGAAATCAAGCACTCCTGTACCCCCAAATAAATTTCAATCGCAGCCATATCTTCACCGTTGAGCGGCTTGTAATAAACTCGGCCAGCATTTGAGTCCAAATAGAATTGTCCACCGTCACTCAGAAGCGCTAAAGCATTTTGTACCCAGACACCAAAATCCGCATTATTGTTGTTAACAGTGTCATAGCCGATGATATTGTTACTCCAGGCATTTTGTCTCATAACAAGCTGCCGATTACCAACTGACTGAATGGGCGAATAGCGATCCGTAAAGGAATTAATGAAGCGGATCTCAGCCCCTGCGATACCAGCTGTGGTTTGCAGCCAGTCATATTGTCCATTTGTCCAAGTCATACCAGTTGTAGTGTAGGTAAAGTCTTTGCGATTGGCGATCTTCTTTCGTGCATAATTGCTTGCTTTCCCTCCAACATAGAGATTGCGAGACTTGGTGCCAGCCGGGACAGATGCGGAATACACACCATTATTACCCTGAGTCCATCCAGTAACTCTGATACCACCTGAAATGATGGCATTGGATCCGTCAGCTTTCCAATACACAGTGTGGCCGTTCTTGCCCGAATCTGCAGTGGTCAATGCAAGTGGTGAAGTTAACCCGTAGACACCATCGGCGATATGAACCACAACATCTTCGTTCATCGATCCGCTGATTAATGCTCGCACAGCCTGTTGTGCTTTTGTGAGCGTTTGAAACGGACTATTGGACGCTCCGTTGTTGTTGTCAGAACCTGTTGTAGAGACGTAGAGGTCGGCAGCGAATGCAAGCGTGCTAGAGATCACGGCAGACCAAAAGAAATACCTCATCTTGGTTTGTCTAGCTGTAAAAAATCCCGAATTTTGAAATTCGTATGAAAATGGATATCTACAGTGTTATTTGCGAGAATTATATAGTTAAGTATTGTAGTCCATGGGCATACAATTTCCTAGTGGTCTCCAGAATCTCAATATCATAGTTACCCACTCATGCCCGCCAAATGTTTTCAAAGCCTAAACTACGGAACTCGTCTCTTAATAACGTTATTTCTCCTATTTCTACCGTTATGCCTCTGCAGATCTAAGCTATTCTGGGGTACAGAATAGATGATTCACCGATTCTCCTTGGTGGAGTCACTACAACCTGAACTGCCTTTCTTACTGGTAATTTTCCTTGGTGTGGACCCGGTTACACTAATGACCGGGTACAGAAATGCCCCACAAAGTGTCACAGTCATCGCGGGGTATAATTCCTCAAACCTTCAACCTTTGCGCTGAATGAGTAGAGCCTATTTTGACTTAGAATTAGCCGAGAATAACTCTACCACTCTTCTACATGTCTCAGTCTTTCTAAACCCACCAACGAACACTCTATGGTCAGGTAGGCTATTTAATTCACATTATTGATCCAAAGACTTCAGATTAGCAATTTTTCTTCTACGTCGCATGTTGTAAGGTGTCAAATCTTAATTTTCTGGGTACATTCAAATACTACAGCACCAGAGATTGTGGTATTGTCATATTTGCTTTATCACCCGAAGCTAGTTCTGACAGTAGCAGTATGTAGAATAAGCGGCACAAAGCTGCTGTCGATATCTCAACAAATTCTTCAAGTTTCATATCTCATAAGTTAGTCGCAAAACATTTATGTCAATGCATTTGGTACCGCTTTCAGCACTGATCAAGGAACTAATACCAGATACGATATTGAAGTCAATGTAATTGGAATTTTGGCTCCCTATCCCTCCTCTGTTTCTTGTTAAGTTTCCTCTCGCACTCTTTTATCGAAATCAGCTATCCCTGTACGTACAGACTTGCTAGTTGCCGCATTGGCTGTTACCCCTTCCAGTGCTAATATGACGCTACTTACTTTCTGAGCTTGCTGCTACAATGTCCGGTATATGGTATGAAGCTTACTGTTCGTAAAAAATGGGTGTCTGTAGTCATAAGATACTCCCGCTGAAGTACCTCAGTTGATCTGAACATGAGCTAATTTAAGAAGTGCGGTCACTCGCACAATATCCGCAGAAGTGTCCGTATTGATTGTTATGGCCAAAACTGAGAGATCTAATCGCTATTGATGCTGACCGCCAGTCAGTAAGCAGATGTAAATACATAGACTGTCAACTCCCCAAAAATAATCACAATTTTCCCGCCACCATCGTGAATTGTCTACAGACTGCATAACTTCAGCAACTTCTATTTTGACTTATTATGACACCTATCATGTCAGCATGAAAAACCGCTGAGGTCGGTGCTCACGCTCCGTGGAGTTAAAAGGTCCTCGTTCCGCTATGGGTCATTCAATTTAGCTTTGCTTTGGTTGGGCTCGGGTGGTCTCTTGGAATGCTTATGTACGTGAAGCTTTCGAATATGCGTATATCTCAAGCCAGTAAGCGAGCAGAGCACTTGCACTGTGTATACGATTCGCTACCAAACTCTCACACTTGAATATCATGACTAACTATCTTCCAGTGTCGCAGTGCATTCGGGACTCGATTCGGGAATAAATTTAATTGGGAAGGTCGACGAGACTATCAATGCCCTTCTTCAACTTATTCTGTTCATTGTGATTATCGTCACAATTATCTACTTTGCTCGTTTCCGGCTCACGACTCGGATTTTCCAACTCCAGTCCTTCTCTATAGTTGCCATTAGAGTAGTAGCTACTGTCCTTTCTTTTGCTCGTGGAGCAAACGGAGATTTGAGAAGTGGGGGAGATATCATGGGCGGGATATTGTGTGCAATTCGTTTGCTCAGCTCCGTTGCTCTCATGGGTTACGCAATATCAATCAGAAGGGCCTTTCTCAAGTTCCATAAGATGGAAACAAAATGTTCAACTTGGAGTTGTTTATCTGTTGTTGATCAAGAAACAAAGGTCTAACTACATTTTATCTTAGAGAGCATATACTCAAAGGTCATTCACTGTAAATTATAATTATATAGGCATGTGAGGGTCAGTTGGCGCATTTGCAGCGTAAACAAAACTAAGATTTTATACCAGCAAACGACAAGATAATGAAGGTAAATCACGCACTGTATTTAACCTTATAAAATAAGCCGTGAACATATTTATCGATAATTATTATACTAATATGTACGACGTTTAGATGAATTTGAGCTCAAGTCTATTTAGGTCTCAGGATGAAAGTCACGCACCACATCACCCCCGAAAAATCTTGTGCATTGGACGCAAGTGTGGTGAGATGCGAGAAAAAGCAACTCAACTAAGAATTATGCTTCCCTCTGACAATTCTGACCGCCTGAATTTATTTGATTTAGCTTTGCTAATGACTACCAAGGAGGAAAGCTGTAGTGCAGGCACAAACGCAGTTTGAAGCAACTTGCCACATTCCCGTGTGGTTGAAGACAATTCCCCAGGATATTCAGTTCAGAGAGTTAATCGAGGCTTGAAGAGATTCGCAAGTTCATGCACATGTCTAATGATGTAATGATTCATTGCAAATTATTCCTCAATTAGACGGGTATGCATATCAGATAGCATTACAAATACCAAAGGCCCAATACCCACTTAAGACCAAATTTTTTAAATCATAGTTGTAATTCTTTTCAGCGTGACTCTGAAATGGTATTCAACTACCCACAAGGTAGGAAGCCGTGCTATGATCTATGCGCAGTAACAAACCATCTATCATACATTTACCCAACTCTTGTTTTGACCGTGGGGGTTATCTAGAGGTTCTGCCTCTATCTCAACTCGAACATCGTAGTCGACCTGCTTATGTATTCGGTCGCGATCCTGTCCATCGGAAATCATACTAAGATCATCAAGCTCGGTTCCACTCTTGTCTCCACCAACAATGTTTCTGGTGCTCTTACTACAATAGACGTAAGTGAACGGCAGAATTTGATTAGAGAGAAAAGGAAGGCTTACTCGTCAGCATCAATACCACTGCCATTCCGTATATACCCTTTTTTCCCCGGACCGCTCTTGGCCCAGTCGCCGTTGGACCCACCCAAATTCTTGTTCCCTGACTGGTTATTAGATCTACCGGTTTTGCTGCGGGTATAGCTGCTGATTGTGCTGCTTATACCCAGCTTATGAGTGATGACACGTAGTAGAGGTTGCAAGGCTGGAAAAGAACCGACCCAAAGACCAGCGTGGCCTTCAAGATCAGTCCAGAAACCTATAGTGGACATCTCAAAAGTGCTGATATGCCATGAAATTAGCAATGACTGCTTGCATTCAAGCCCATGACAGTTGAACTTACGGGTCGGCAAGAAAGTCCAGAGTATATACATAGACCATACGCACAATTCCTGTTGCTACTACAAAAAAGCCAACGGAAAAGACAAGCATAACTTGGTATTTCTTTGAAGACTTCATCATCTTGGTATTGATAATCCAGATTGGCAAAACAAAGAGAGCTAAATCAATGAAGATGGTAATCCCTGCATGAACTTTTATGTTGGCTTGCTCTTGACTGCTTGATTTGCAATTAAGGTCCGGTGAAGGTACTTTCCAAATGTCCCTGATAGTGTGAATGAGCATCAAAAGATGACTTGTGTCTTTGAGATTTACTTACGAAACAGGAGAGCATACAGTTAGACGATAGAAGAAACAAATTGTTGTTTGGCAAAGAGTAAGACCTGCAACTGCATACACTGACCTGAGGAAAAACGGGGAGCTTACTGTTGTCGATTAGCTAAGAGTACTTCAGGGATCTAGAGGAATATTACAGTTTTTAGCAAGCCGAGGAAGAAAAGCGCAAACTGACAATCGCATCATTCCAGTCCCGACCAGGTAGAGCAGGGTGTTGGTAACAAGATTCTTAAGAGGCATCAGTATATCAATTGATAATAAACAGCGTCAGGCTTTTTAAAAATACACACTTTGTAAAATCTCGGTACTAATTCCGGTGGAACAAATCTGATATGGGCGCCGCTACCAAAGGCAACCGCTGTGCGGTTGTCAGCCTCTTATCTCTCCATCATAATAATGTATTAGAAAGTCTTGTGTCAGAGCAAACATACATTGAATGTCTAGGGAGGACTGGATCGTAACAATTATCTATTTTCCCTCTTAGTGCTTTTCCATAGACAGGTATCATTGTTACGCACGAATGCTACAAATGCCAGCGCATCATCCAAACCCAATGATTTAGACATACAGCCTCGAGTATAGATCCGTAGCCCTATCACAATTGTAGTTACTGCTATTAACGTCGAATTGAGGTTTCGGACAATATTTCCTTTGTATTCTGGCGATTCCCAGTATGGGATTGTTCCCGGTATCGGACTAAGCGCCATCGTGATTACAGTTAGAATCTCAAAGCAAGCAGAACAATAATGTATTCTACTTGAGGGCGACTACAGCTGGACGCATATATCGGATGCTGATGGGGACTTAAAGTAGAGGTTTGGATAACCCGACTTATCTATGAATAATTATGGGGCGCTGAGAAGTACCACTGGCATTAAAGCGTTTGGTGTTTAGAGTCCACAAACGTGCCGCAGCAATAGGAGGTCAAAGACAAAAAATAGTGATACTTGCAATCTTGGAATACTCAAGTAGGCGAGAAGATTGGGAACCATAGCTTAATTAGGTAAGCTCGAATTTGATTTGCCGGTGCAGACTGACTTGAAGAGATGTGGGTAAGTTAATAGCTACCACGCCAAGTTGTACCAATAATGACACAGTTATGTCGTGGCTGGTTTCCCCAAATACAGCTCTTTGTCTGTCGCGGCAAAGATGAAGAAATAACGGGGATATGGGGTCATGGTAACCACAAACCTCAAACCACAAACCACACCACGCCACGCCCA
>Ga0247804_10000903_pt1 | contig 13801 bp, 16 predicted proteins | sample UWRJL029104C1_FD_181142 | JGI IMG/M metagenome (GOLD analysis project Ga0247804, IMG submission 181142) | Plant litter microbial communities from Arlington Agricultural Research Station in Wisconsin, United States - UWRJ-L029-104C-1 | ecosystem: Environmental > Terrestrial > Plant litter >...
AGGTGCAGGAGCAATGGGCGTGACGATTTGTGGCGCTGGCGGCACAGGAGGTGCTGCCACGATAGGGGTCGGTGCAACAGGAGGAGTAATAACGGGCTGCGGCTGAGCAACTGATCGAGTAATAACCAATTCCGTATCATCAGCAGGGGTCGGTCGCGACGAATGAACACGAAAATAACCATCCCTAGTTGGAATGGTGCTATCACGTGATCGCGAATCGTCCATAGTTCTGCCTGCTTTCTGTTTGTTTTGTTTCTAGGTAAGATAAAAATGTCTCTTACGAAGAAAATAACGGCTTCAGAAGCGGTGGTGGATGAAAACGCACATATGCTTTTCACTCTACTTTATGTCGAGTGAACAAGGTTCTTATATTTTAAAATCTGTTGTGTGTGTTTTTATAACGCTCTATCTATAGATTACAGATAGTTGCCATAAGCGTCAAGAGGTGTGTCAATTATCGCGTATTAGCTTCAGCGATCCATCCCGCCCATCGATTTCCTTCGTCACCTAAACGCCCACTTCCTCGAGTGAGTCGACTGTCATCCATCCCCATACCCGTTAGCCAAACATCTGGTGCTTCAAAACCATACGTAATCGAATTGTACATTGTCTGACGATCGGCCGTGGTGTCTTTTTCTTTCTTCACTAACACAACTGAATGCACTTCCTTTGCCCCATATTCAAGTAAATGTTCAGCGGCGAATTCAAGCGTGTCCCCTTCATCGATCAAGTCATCAATAAGTACGACCGTTTGATCCGCAAGGTCATGGTACTTCTTTGGCAAATCTGCTACCAGACTCGGCATTCCTGGATCGCGCTCGTCAGCATAGCGGCTCACGATCATGAATTGAGCATTCGGGTGAAACGAAGGATCTTGCCTAGCAATCGCAAACATCAGTTTTGTCTGAAACGGTAATGCACCGTTCAAAAGTCCGACAAACAAAGTACTGTGTGGGTCATATTTACGAATAATCTCTGCGGCCATCTCGTCAATCTTTGCATCAACTTCTTCGACGGTATGTAACATCTTTTTATAAAGCAATCCCTCGTCGGCCATACGTCTCTCCTTAAATGACTCGTTTACGTTTCAAAATTATGTAAGACAAAATCAATACCAACACAACGACAACCAATAACGCGCCGAACGCCCATTCCACATCAGCAAATGGGAGATTAATATTCATACCATACATGCTAAAGAATATATTCGGCAGTGTAATCATAACGGTCACAATCGTCAGGATCTTAATTGAGCGGTTCAGATTGTTTGAACTAATCGAGCTATAGGCCTGACGAATGTTAATAATTGATTTTGTATTCGAACGACACGTCTCAATAGATTGCGTAATACTCAGTTCGAGGTCTTCGATAATATCGCGGTCTTCTTCATCAAGATCGATACTGCGACCAAGCTTCATACGACGAAGCGTTGCACTCGCTGGCAAGAGTGCCGCCAAGAACTCGTTAATTTCATCTTCAATCGTCACAAAATCAATAAAGTCTTTATTGCGAATCTCATGCCCGCGCAAACGGTTGCGAATCGCCTTAATCTGCTTGCTCGTAACAGTAATATACTTATCGTACTGCTCGGCAAACTGATTCAAAATCTGCAACATCAAGCGAGTATGGTGCGTTGTCGTAAAGTCGAGCTTTTCAGTAACGAAGGCTGCAAAGTGCGGCAGTTTACGCAAACTAATCGTGATCACACTGTCTGGGCCGTACACAATCAAAAGTGGCAACGTATCAAATGCTCCGCCCGAAAGAGCGACTGCCGCTCTCACGTAGATATAGACCAGTTCTCCATCTCGCTCAAAACGAGGCATCTCGTCTTCGTCGAGTGCATCGGCAACGAGTCCTTCGTCCAAGCCATGAACTTTAATCAGTGTCGTTATTTCTTCAGGCGTTGGATTCTCGGCGTGGATCCAGACACCTTTTTGGAATTTTTCTTTTTCTTCAAGTTTTTGAGACCGAGCGGTCTTGTAGTAATATTTAAGCATTTTTGATTCCTCGGTGTTAATTTTTATAAGTACTTAGTTCTATTCTACTCTGAATCGTACACTTTTAACCCTTCAATCGCTGGAACACTATATCCAGCCGACAACTTCTTGAGAAGCTCCAGCTCCTTCTCGACACGATCTGGTCGATTCCTTGCAATGATATTACGACGACACGCTTCGGGATTATTTTCGAAGAACGTGAATTCGATCTGTACATTCGGTGCGACGTTTAATACAGCTGCGAGAAAAGCATTGAGTTCGCGAGGGATGCAATATCGTATGTCAGATACGATCACTCGCTTTGCCTGCATAAGATCCTGAGTCAGGGGTTTAAAATGCTTGCTCAAACGAGGATCATCACTCTTTTCGTACGATTCACCTTGGTAATCGTCGTACACCGATAAATTGGAATTCGATTCAGTCAACGAGTGAATATATGTTGACTTACCCGATCCGGGCAGACCAACGACAATCGTGAGCGTTCCCAGTGGTTGAATAGTAAATTTGTCTACTGGCTGATCCATATAATTTGAGTATACCGCATCTCTTGTTCGACTAAGAGTTTTTGACGACCACTGGAAGAAGCGTTACTTCTTCGGGTGAGATATCGTAGAAAGCTTGTAACACCTCTTCCGATGCACCAAAGCGTTCAACCGTTGCGATACTCAAGTAAGGTTCGTACCTTCGCCAAGGACTCGCTATACTGTTCGCTGCATCGATTGCATCAGTATATTGCTGTCGTTCTTGTTCTAGAACTTCCGAATCCAACATGTATGCAATACTCAAGAAACGATTGCTTCCCAAGAATGTAACATCTATAATTTTCGCCATCAGACGCTCACGCGCACTTTCGACCGTCGGTAAGTCTTCTAGGGTAGTGACGAATGTAGCTGGATTGACGTCCACCAAAAGCGAACCGTCCATCTCGGTCGCTCGTTGATGTTCACCACGCTCGAGTAATGTCGTGCCCGCTTCACCGAGCCGACGCCACTTAATACCGAGGTCACCCAAGCGGTTTATCTCGGGTATATGGTGGCGAAGTTGTTGATGCTCAATAGGCAACAATTGGCGTTGGATACTTACAAAAGTCATTTAGTATAAAATAACATATTATTAGTTATTTGTAAATGCGCTACCTCTCTCAACCTTTTTTAGAACGCTGTGTTTCCTTTGGTTGAGGGAACACCCAGAACTTCATCCAGACATAATTCCATGCGGTTAAGAATAAAGAGATGACGAGTTGCGATAGATATGGCAAAAATCCGAGGCTGTTGAGCCAGTTAAGGACAAATATATTAATCGCTAAGTTAGTTGCCATTAAGCAGGCAAACCGAATAACTTCGCCGCTTGTCTTGCGTTTTCCATTTCCAGCAAATACCCATTGTTTACCGAGGAAGAAGTAAATGATATAGCTCGATCCAATCGTAAAGGCAGTATCGCCGAGGCTCAATTTATCGGCACTCGGACCTAGTAGGAAAAAGAATAGATACTGCCAGCCGAACTGAATACCACCTGCTAAATTGTATCTGATAAATTCAAAGAGATTTTTATACGATTTCTTGGATTTTGTTTTTTTAACTACCATCATTACATACGTTCTTTTGCTAAACGACGGACTTGAACGATAGCACCAACAACAAGTCCAATTCCCGCAATACCCGCAGCAATAAACAGTCCGATATTAACCGACCCGAGACCCGTATTTGGAGTTCCCGAAGTAATCGTCGTGCCGGCAACACTGACTGGATACGGACCTAGTTCAGTTGCCGCTCCACCACCGAAAGGAACTACACTCACATAGACGTTGTGCTCACCAGACGGCAAGTCACTTGGCAGCGTACAGCTCCAGTTACCATCCACATCGGCTGTTGTCGTACAGGTAATCGGATCTGAACGAACCGTCACCGTCACCGTTGAATTCGGGTTTGCTGTACCACTGAAAGTTGGACGCTTATCAATCACCGAACCTGCAACTGAAGTATCCTCGTACGTTATTGTCGCAGGAATACCCTCAGGTATCACGCTCTCTACGTTACTAAACACACCTTGCCCGACGCTGTTGAGTGCGGCGATGCGGAAGTCATACGAAACTTCAGGAATAAGGGTGGTAATCGTTGTTGATAGATCCGTATGCGTCCCGTCATTATAAACAGCCCACACGCTATCGCTCGTTAATTTATATTCGATTCGGTAATCTGTAATACTTGCGCCGTTACTCGCAGGCGCGGTCCACGAAAGCAGAGCACTCACCGCAGCAGGAGTTATCGTGCCAAGAACAGGCGCACTCGGAACCGTTGCTGGAGTTGCCGATACATATTGCGTCACACCACCTGCTCCGACGGCGTTGATTGCACTGACGCGGAAATCATAACTAGTGCCGTTCGTGAGGCTGGTAATTGATACGCCAGTAGTAGCGCTTACTCCATCATTGACGACGATCCATACGCTATCGCTAGTGTTTTTGTATTCGACTTTGTAATCAGTGATAGCGCTTCCATTACCTGCAGGAGCGGTCCATGCCAATGCCACCGAAGCATTACCACGAGTCACGGCAAGGTTAGTTGGTACATCAGGAAGGCTCGCCGGTGTTGCACTGGCAGTACTCGTTGTCGCGCCTGTACCGATACTATTTATTGCACTGACGCGGAAGTTATACGTAACGCCATTTGTAAGACTAGTAATAGTCGCAGCTGCGGTCGTTGAAGTGCCATCAGCAAATACATCCCAGGTACTCGCGGCGGCAGTTTTATACTCTACTCGGTAATCAGTAATCGCACTTCCATTGTTTGCCGGTGCCGTCCACGTGAGACTCACTTGAGTATTACCTACGGTTGGAGTCAATGCTGTTGGTGCATCAGGTACGGTCGCTGGCGTTGCACTCGATGTTGCACTGACCGAGCCCGTCCCTACGCTGTTGGTTGCACTGACCCGAAAATCATATCCCGTTCCATTTGTCAGACCAGTGACCGTAGCAGCTAGAGAGGTCGAAGTACCATCGGCAAATACACTCCAAACACTTCCGGCCGTTGTTTTGTATTCGACACGGTAATCCGTAATCGCAAAGCCACCAATATTTGTTGGAGCGGTCCAGGTTAAGGCAACTTGCGCGTTACCACGAGTTGAAGCGAGGCTAGTTGGTATACCAGGTGCAGCCCCCGGCGTCACGACGGCTGTATTACTCACATTCGTGCCCGTACCGAGTGCATTCAATGCTTGAATATGGAAATCATAGCTCACGCCATTCGTCAGTCCAGTCACCGTTGCAGCGGTAGTCGTTGAAGTACCATCGGCAAAATACGACCATGCACCACCGACAGAGGTCTGGCGATAGTAGACATAGTAGTCAGTAATAGGCGTACCGCCATTATCAGCTGGCGCAGTCCAGGTTAGGGCAACTTGCGCATTACCCCTTACGCCCACTAAATTACTCGAAGGACCCGCCCAGGTCGCTGGTGTTACTGTCGCAGGAGCACTCGGCGAACCTGTCCCAGTTGCATTAATAGCGCTGACTCGGAAGTTATAGCTCGTTCCATTCGTAAGCCCGGACACACTATATTGGGTAGGTCCGTAGTTTTGAATCTGGCCACTAGGAACGGTGAGCCAAGTACTACTCGACGCTTCTTTGTATTCAATAAGGGTATCAAAAATCTCTTCTCCACCATCGTTCACTGGTGCAGTCCAGCCAAGGAACACAGAGCCACTTCCGTTTCTCGAAGCCCCGAGTCCAGTTGGCGCATCAGGCGTAAAACCTCTATAGGTATAACTTATATCATCAATGCGCTGCGAACCTTCCGCACTTCCGAATCCCTCGATAAACTGAACGTTACCTGTGGCATACGTATTGTCAGTAGTCGATCCGAGTGTCGTCCAGGTCGTCCCATTAGCCGACCATTCAAATGTAAGATTTTCACCATCGGCGGTTGCACGGTACCAACGTATTGTGTCGATACCCTGAGCAGTCAGTGGGTAGGTAGCAAGAAGCTCATCAGCCTCACCATTTCCCTGCTTATAAATATTTACTGCATTCGTCGGAATGCTGACTTGAAAAAGATACCCGATATTAAGGTTCCCGGAGTAATTTTCTGGGAGCGCTAGCCCTGATTCTTGAGTTCTGAGAATGAAACCAGACGTACTACTCGCATCTGTATAGGCTTGTCGCCAGCTAACCTGTTGATACGCGCGACTAGGATAAGAAAAATTAGTAAACCCAACGATAGCCGCAGATGGCTCACTATCGGAGACTGTTTGAAGCACTTGTAGAGACTTACCCAAGATCGGATCTTCGACAACGATGGCATTACCGCTATTGATGACGCCGGGAACCTCCCCGAGAGTATCCGCTTCAAAGTTATAGGTCTCTGTCGTATCGACAGCAACAGCGTCGGCACCACGGTTTGTAAGCATATATCCCGCTAGCGCAGCACTTAAAAGAACAAGGACGCCAAAGAAATATTTAATCTTTGTGATGTACCTTAAGGCTGGAATACCGATAATCATTATGGTTCTTTCTGTGTACTTTTTGTGTGTGCGTTTAGTCCCTTACAGTATATAACATAAGCAGTTATTTCGGCTAATTCTTAGGTTACTATTTCAACGTCATCAATATTAAAAGGAGGAAAAGATACCGCTTCCATGTCGACATTTCCTTCATCGTCGACACGGAGTGGCTCAACGCGCAGCGTGCGCTCTGGCTGCAAGACTCGGACCATCGGTGTAGAGTTTCCGGGTAATACCCCCTCAGCACCTTGATCGTCAACGAGTGGAATATAGCCATTCGACTCGTACAAGTGACGTGCACCTTGATTCTTTTTGTGAACACCGAGACTTATCTCGTCTTTTCCATGGAGCCATGCCATTGTGGCAAAGCTATCTAATAGTTGTCGTCCGATGCCCTGACCGCGAACCGCTTCACGCACCGCAATTGTCAATTCAAATGGGTGAGATTTCATCACATGATCATCCGTACGAGCATATTCCCGAGCCCAGACAGCAGCAACATCCAGACCTTCAGAATCTTGCGCGATTAGGCCAAGATCGCCAGGTTGGCCAAAGTTTTTGCTATAGACAGCAACCGGCTCGACATCCTCTAAGAAAGAATCCGTTTCGGGAAGTTCGGCATCATGCATTCGACCCGCAAAGGTTGCCACGATATTCATGTCATCAATAAAAGCCTGATCATCAGGAGTGACAACACGATAATGTAGTCGTTCGATCTCACCGCTCATATTATATATAAAATAACATATTTATGAGCTTTTGTAAATAGTATTACTTATACCACTCGGCAAACTGCTTCCAGTGCTCGAGTTCTTCGCCGGCAGAAGCGATCTCACCCCGAGCGAGATATTCCGCCAAAGTCAAACCACCGTAAAGTATGACCACTTGCTCGATAGACTCCCCTACATCAACACGACCGCGAGGCTCATCGATGAAGTGGCCTTTATAGCTGGTGACGAAATGCTGCAAATTTTCACCATCAAAATAGGCGACGTATTCATGACAGTAAATAGTTTTATCTTCATGCCGAGACATGAGTGACAACCAGTCCCGTGCATCGAACCAAGCAGACACATCCTTCATATACCCACCAGGGAAACCGCCAAGCGCTGGAATTTCCCAAGCAGTATCTGAGACAACAACTGGCTCGTGTGTCACGGCATACGCAGCCCGGGCTTTAGCTTTGGTAATTTCAAGTGGATCTTTATGTTGTATCTCATCCATTTCAATAGAGACGGGCTTCACGACAATATCATAGGGAGCAAGCGTCGCATTCGCCTCTTTGATTTTGCGTGAGTTACCAGTGGCGAATAGGATTTCTTTCATATAGGCTGATTATAGCAAATAGACTAAGGTCGCGTCTTTTTGCGAGAGATAAAAGCGGCAGCACCGACCAATACGATAACTGAACCAAGAAAGATAAGCAGTGTTGCGAGTGAAGGATCAGTATCAGTTGCGATACTCTCTCCTAAAATCGTAAACGCTGCAGTAAAAATTAAGACAACCAACAGTAATACGAGCGCCCAGCCTTCCCATGTTATCGGCACCCAGCCCCATCCGAGATCTTTAGATTTTAAGCCTTGGCGTTTTCGGAACCAGTATTCGTTCATATTAAACCTCCTCACTTTCGTCTTCATCACTTGATTGAATCACTTCACCCTCAAGAGGCAGCACCGGACAATCGCCATTACTAAGCCCCAGTCCCCAGTTATTACAGAGTGTCATCGCATAGTACGCCATGTCACCCTCAACAAAATAAGGAGTTCCATCTTCACGCTCTTTCATCAATGAAAGCAATCGTGGACACTCAAAACCTTTGCAGTCGGCATATTTTTCTTTGACCGTTAGTGCTGGTGTTTCGCTCTCACTCATTACGTAAATAATTACATGTAAAGCGGACGGGTGCAAGCATAAACTACATACCTACGCTAATTGGATATCTACTGTCACCGCCTCATGATCTGAAAGTTCATCAGTCGATGTCGAGATATCGAGGAATAAGTCCGAGTCTGGTATGAGGAAGTAGTCAATTCGTTTGTTTTCTGCTGGAAAAGAGATGTAGTCTTTCTCGGTTGAAGACCGATAGTGTTCGTGCCAGACATCAGAGAGTGCTTCCAGATGATCCATATTAAAATCACCGGCGATGATTCGTTCTTCGCCGCGTGCCGAAAGTATTTCGAGGGTTTCTTTCAGATGAGCAGTGGCGAAGTCGATCGTATCAGTTAACGAGAAGTGAACATTCGCAATCTTTAAGACCCGATTCCCGAGTGACACATCAAGTAACTGCACAATGCGATTATGTTCGTCGCCCGGAGCTTTTTTGAGCACTAGCGTATCAGACTCGATAACAGGATATTTACTGAGAGCTGCCAGGCCTTCTCTATATGTTTCATAGTGAGGACTGGGCTGTAACCGCGTCACTGAACTGTGTACATTGGGGTAATTCAAGATTTGATTAAGAATTTGAGCTTGATTAAGTGGTGAGATAATCGGCAGGTAGACAACCTCCTGAAAGAGGACAATGTCAGCATCAACCAAGCGCAGATACTCGATAATAGCAGGTGCTCGGAGCTCCCAATCGTTAAAGGCCTGGAGGTTGAGAGTGGTTATCTTCATATGGTCAGTTTAGCATGGCAGCTCGTTGCGAGACATAAGCAGTATGTTTGCTAAAATAGAAGCAGACACAAACCATTCACTAAAGGGAATACTTATGGCAACTATCAATCCTTACATCAACTTCAATGGAAATGCCGAAGAAGCCTTTAATTTTTACAAATCTGTCTTTGGCGGAGAGTTCGAGAGTGTTGTACGATTCAAAGATCTAGAGAGTGCTGAATTCCCTATCCCCGAAAACGAGGCTGATAAAATTATGCGAATTGTCTTGCCTATTGGCGGGAATATTTTAATTGCTAATGACGTCCCGACCGCTCTAGGTCCAGTGAATGAAAACGAGAACAGATCTAAGATATCTATCACCGCGGAAAGTCGCGAGGAAGCTGACAAGCTCTTTAACGGATTGACCGTTGGTGGAACGGTTGAAATGCCAATGGACGAGAGTCCGTGGGGTACTTATTTTGGAATGTTTCGGGATAAGTATGGGATTGAGTGGACGGTGGAGGTTTAAAGAGAGGCCCTCACGCGTACAATATAACAATCCTGTCTATCAGTAATCCGAGGAGCTACTCTCGATAACAGGTTGTTGGCAAGCAGTGTCGTCACTGTTGCCCTCTCTTTGAGCATCCTCAGCTTGTGAAGATACGTCATACAACGCATCACTTTGGGTCTCGTAATCGTCCCCAGCTGCGTTTGAGGTACTAGTAGAGATTGAATCCAAAGAATCATTCATCGTGCTTATCGTGTCGTTTAGATCAGACATTTCACTCATACAGACGTCAATCACTTCTGACTGCTGCTTATATCTGCCATCTAAATTAAAATATAGACTAATAAATACAAAAGCAATAATCCCAGCAAGCACCAGAAAACCTATGTATTTACTATTTTCTGATTGAAGTTTTTCAATTCGAGAATCTCTGTAATCTGGTTCTTTCATAAGTCTTTCTGGTTATATCGTAAGTACAGTATAACAGAGCGTTAAATACGCTGATCACTACTGAACGACTTTTTTACTGATCGCTTTCATCTTTTCAGAATCATCAACGTAAATACACATTTACGTAGCAGATATGACAAGCAGACATTGTGTGTGCCTTTCGGGCTCGTGGTGCGGTGGATTGTGTTGCCATTAGTTCGAGTGGTTACTCGTACAAGATGGTCCTCGACTCTCGCAAAATGCTATTTTTTACAATAAATAGATCTACGGATGCGTCTACATCAACGAGAAAAGGCTAGGCTTGATACCAAAAGTTGAGTGCAGTTCTTCAAGTGTCATGTCGGGATGTTTACTGCGTTTACGTTCTGCTTCCGAAAGAATTCGACGTAACGACTCCTCTTCGCTCGATATAGCTACGGCTACTTCATGCTGAGCCATAGCACCTTGAATGAAAGGGCTAAGGGCGACTTGGGTATTCACAAGCTCCTTCGACTGCAACCACACTTCCTCGACAAGAGAACGAATAATTTTCCGCAGAACATATGCCTGTTTTTTATTTCCCGGCATGAGACCTTCAGCTGTGAGTTCATCGATAACACGACAAAGATTCGCCATGTAATGTGCGTCACCGTCAGTAATTTCGTTGAAAGAATTCTTGAACTGCTCCGACAATACTCTCCACTGCATCATCGATACTTCATTTTTACCTGTAAGGGCAAATTCAATCCTTCCCATACCAAGACCTACGTCAAATGCAGTATGTTCAAAAGGCTCAACCGATGCGCCGCGAGAAATCCCATTAATGTCCACAATTCTCCCGATCTGCAAACAGTCGGCTAGTTCTGGATTTTGATCGTTACCTTGCTCGGCGTACCAGGCAATCACTCCCTCACCGTGAAGGTCACCCTCTCCAAAACTCCACTCGTGCTGTATTGTCGCAGGATCTTCCAAAATACGAACTTGGTTCGAGTCTAAAGCAGAAGCACTCAGTGCAGACCCCAATGCTTGACCACCAATCGCAGACAGTATCAACTTCTTCTTATCCAACCCAAGGGCATCTAATGTGTCGACAAAATAATCTACTGCTTCGCCATGACTAATATTAAAAGTGCCACTCCCAAGCATATTAAATAGTGACGTGTAGTTCATATCCCTACGGGCAGTATCGGCGGTGCCGCCAGTGCCCCCTAAACGAAGACATTTTTGCACGAGGGCAAAGTCAGAAAAAGCCGTCTCACCAGTGAACATTGATTTGAATGGGGTGATGGTTGCATTCGTAAATAGGACGGTCGGGTCTTCAATGACAAGCGGGAAAGATTCGTGCGTCTCAAAACCATTATCTTGATGGTATTCGAGAAATGCAGATTTTATTTCATCCATGACAACAGCTCCTAAGTTGTGGCGAACTTATTTAATTGATTGCATAATATCATATTTAACTGATGATGAACAGTGTTATTTCTCTTCGTTACCCACTATCCAAACAGCGCCAGAGCCAACCTGCTGTTCATTTCGTGAATCGACACGCCAAGCAGCGCGCTCTCCGATTGCTATAAATGCGTCTGCGCTAGCATCACTTAAGGCACTCCATGAAGTCTTTGCCTTATCAAAAGAATCTTGATTTGCATGGACCTGTACACAGACTGAAACAATCCCCCAACCTTTTCTTGCTTCGAATTTGCCGTTATCTTCACGGATATACCAACTCGACAGAGCCTGCGCCCCGGCACTCATACCAGCAATGTGAACACACCTCTCAAGTGCCGCGGTGAGATGTTTCAAAAGGTCCCACTTGGCAACCAATTGCATCAGTAGATCAGCGTCGCCGCCACCCAGATAAATGATCGACGCAGACTCAAGGGCATCAATTGCGTAATCACGACCTTTTTTTTCTGTTGGGACTAGGACCTTGAACGTATCACCAAAAACACTAGTGATAGTATCAGCGTATTCGCTACTGTCCTGTGCGGCAAAACCTAAAAATACGAAAGTTGATCCTGCAGGCGCAAGTGACTTCAAGTCCTCATCAATCTCATGAGTTTCAGCATCCCTCACTTCTCCTCCACCAATTAGATAAATCGTGCCGGTCATATTGATATCCGAATTAAAGGATTCTCGCCAGCACGTATATTGGCACTCGACTGCGAGACACCACTCATGAATTTCACCGGAACAGCATGACTATCAATGTTCGACTTCACATCACCTAAACTGATTTCTCCGAGAATATATTCAATAAACTCAACGATGACCCGATGCTTCGCATTCTCGATAGTCAAGCCGATCGTCTCATCATGTTGCTCCAAATCGCGAGCGGATATCTTGACGAAAGCCTCTCCTTCACCAAACATACCGACATTGCGGAAGACATATATATCGAAGTGATTATTGCCACCAATATCAAACTCGTCAGAATTATCAACGTCATGTTGATCCTTAGATTGATAGTTGTGAATCTGAATACACTGAAACGGTCCCTGTTGAATGGTAAGTTGTTGGTGTTTCACTCTCCCGTTGCCTTTATAATAATCTGCATTTGGCACCGCCCATGAACGTCTTGAAAAACTACTGTGCAAGAGATTCACAGAAATATTACAAATATTTTCACCGGCCTTAAGTAGTCGAATGACGCTAAACGAATCAACCTCACCGTAATCCGAAACCTTATCTAGGTATTCTTCGGAAGAGAGCCCAGTTCGTTCGTAGTTCGAACCAAAATATCCCACATAATCCTCTTCATTCAAGCTCGCTTCGAGCCCGCTCGGAGTTAGTGGAGACGAAAATACTTCCAACTGATCAGGTCGCTTATCGTCAATGGCACCCGCTTGGTATAGCTGCCAAGCTATGTCAAACATGTGATACCCACTATGCGATACTTTTCCAAAGCCATCAGAAAGACCGTGAGACTCCTGCGTCAGTATCTCCTGTGGAAACCTCCATGAACCATCCGCATGCATAATTTGCATAGAGGTGACTGGGGTGTTAAATTTTCTTGCTGTCTCTGCAATCAACTCACGAACCTTATCGAAACCTCGGTCATACCTTCTTTGGACATTGACTGAAAAAATCGTTGGCTTCTTGGTTTGTTGATCTTTATATAAAGCGAGGAGCTCATCGTAGTCATCGATCAGTCCTTCAGCCTGAGAGCGATCGATACTAATCCCTTTCCTTACAGAGATAGGCTTGTCCATCAAAATATGTAACCCTTTATTAAGAGCCCATTCAGCGTACGCCTTGTGCGCCGTTGGCTCTGTAGAGATGACAACTCCTTGTATATCGAATCGATCAACCAACGCATCGAGCATATTCTGATACTGCTCAGGGATACCGCCAGCAGCATCGAATAAATCGAGGTATAGCATCTCCAGGTCATACCCCTTATCTTTGAGGTATGAATCTATTGAGTCCTTTTGTCGTTTTAAATCTACCGCTGCAACCATACGAACAGCAAAGTCATCGGCAAGCTTAAAAAAAGCAGGAACATAGATCCGCCTGGCATGAGGTCCAACCCCAATGAGCAATAGATTAACCATTTTCACCTAGTAATCTAAACATACCAAGGGCTTATCCGCAACAGAGGCAGTAATACTCCGTAGCCCTTTCCTGTGCTATCCTATTTGTATGACAAATAACGAGAATCAATGGAAAGTTACACAACTAGGTCCAAATGACTCGAACGAAGCATGTTCGCTTCTCCCGTCACTTGCGGCAAACGAAATCGCAGCAATACAAATCTCTCAATTCTTAGATGATG
>Ga0247804_10000905_pt1 | contig 13784 bp, 11 predicted proteins | sample UWRJL029104C1_FD_181142 | JGI IMG/M metagenome (GOLD analysis project Ga0247804, IMG submission 181142) | Plant litter microbial communities from Arlington Agricultural Research Station in Wisconsin, United States - UWRJ-L029-104C-1 | ecosystem: Environmental > Terrestrial > Plant litter >...
CCGTTCACGGCTTTCTTCTTTCCATTCGCTTCGTATTCGATCATCACGTATTGCTTCTCGTGGTTCACAAACGTAACTTTTCCCTGTAGTATGGTATTGCTCATATTATAAATTGAGTGCGATGGCAGGATCCCAGAATCTTTTTTCAAAATCAACAACGGTATCGTCCTTTACTGTCACACCATCTTTTTTCAGCAGGTTTTCCATGTGATCGGGCGTTTTAAAATGCGCCTTGCCGCTCAGCATGCCGTTGCGGTTCACCACGCGTTGCGCCGGTACTTTTGGGGTGGCCGTACCTGCTGCATTCATGGCCCAGCCTACCATTCGGGCCGACAAGCCGGTGCCGAGGTAACGCGCAATGGCGCCGTACGAGGTAACTTTTCCTTTCGGGATCTGCCGCACCACCGCGTACACGTCTTCAAAAAAACTATAGGTTTTTGTGGTGCTGCGGGGTTGCTCCACCGCTTTGGGCGTCTTTACTGCCGCTTTAATTTTTTTTGTTGCCATCCTGCATTAAAGATAGCAATTCGCTTCGTTTTGGTTCGGGAACATTTTTGTATTGGTAAGGACAATGTTTGCAGCCATTACCGCAACAGTGGCCCCGGTCCAAATGAAATTTAGCCGTCAGCACCACGAAGCCCTGGTCATTGTAATAATAGTCTTCACCTTCAATCCAGGTTTTCATCTTGCTTTAATATTTCCTGCAGTTCGTCGTCGATGTTGGGTAGGGTTGCCGGTAAACTGAATTTTAGGTAATGTATCTTTTTGCTTTGCGCAATGTCGAGGCTTTCATAATGCGTTTTTATTGTAAGTTCCGCTCCAACGGTTGCCTGCCCATATACATCCGGCTGGTCTTCCTCTATTTTCAACCCGTACATCGCGGCAACTTTTTTAGTAAAACCATACAGTGCCGGTGAATCCGTTTTAAGCCGTATAGAACCGCCTTCTTTTAATACTTGTTGATAAAGCCGTAAAAAGCGCGGATGCGTCAACCTTTTTTTTGCTTTGGATGTGCGCAACTGCGGGTCGGGAAAGGTGATCCAGATCTCATCCACTTCGCCGGGTTCAAAATAATCCGGCAGTTTTTCGATCTGCGTTCTTAAAAAACCGGCATTGGCCAATCCTTCTGCCAGCGCGATTTTGGAACCGATGTACATGCGGTTGCCCTTTACGTCGACGCCGATGTGGTTGCGCTGCGGGAATAACCTCGACAGCCCGACCGTGTATTCGCCCCTGCCGCAAGCCAGTTCCAGTACCAGGGGTTGAGCGTTCTTAAAAAAGTCTTTCCAGTTGCCGGCCATGTTCGCAGGATATTCCAGTACGTTGGTGAAGGTTTTGATATCGGCGAACCGCTGCAGTTTTTTTTGTGCCATTCGTGCAAAGATAAATAATTGGCCGGGCAACAAGGAGTAAGCGGCGGCGGTAAAAAATGAGTAAATTGCAAACGATTACAATATAATCCTCTTACTTAACCATTTTATTATGACAACCGTTATTGTACCTGTCGATTTTTCGGAAACCTCTTTGCATGCCGCGCGTTATGCAGCCCAACTCATAACCGGCCAGTACGGCGTTACGCTGGTATTGTATCATAGTTATTCCAAAGCCGGGGAAGCCGAAGCCACGCAAAAAAACCTCGATGAACTGAAGACGGAACTGATGCTTGAAGCGCCCATCAAAGTGGAAACCCTGGCGCACCAGGAAGATGATTTTGTAGCAGGACTGGAAAGGGCCGCGCGCCATCGCCGTGCCGACCTGGTGATCATGGGCATTACCGGCAAATCGGCCATCGCGCAGGTATTGTTTGGCAGCAATACGTTGAAGATGGCAGAAACAAAAGCCTGCCCGGTATTGATCATTCCCGAAGCAGCCAACTTCAAGCCGATCAAAAATGTAATGCTGACCTCCGACTTTAAGAATACGCACAACACAACGCCTTCCGTGCCCATCAAGCATTTTTTGGATACGTTCAAGCCGCAGTTGCACATCGTGAACGTAGACAAAGACCACTACATTTCCCTTACCGATAATTACGAAAAAGAAAAACAGGACCTGCGCAATTTATTCGCCGATTACCGCCCCGAATTTTATTTCATGCGCCTGTTTGACGTGGATGAAGCCATCAACCTGTTTGCACAGGAAAGGGACATCGACCTGATCATTGCCGTGCAAAAGAACCATTCTTTCATGGAAAGGCTTTTCAAAACCAGTCGCAGTAAAACGCTGGCGTTCCATAGTAATATGCCGATCCTTGTGATACACGAGTAATTTAATTACGAATTACTAATTACGAATTACGTTGCAATATGCCCGGTTCGTGTCCCCACGAACCGGATAAAGAAATCAATAAAAAATGCCCATACAATTTGTACGGGCATTTGTATCAACCTCAGATCTGAACTTTGACTTGCCTGGCGGCAGGCAGGTATTAAAGGATTTTGTGATGAGTTATGATGTAAACACATCTCCAAATCGTCACATTTCCAAATCTCCAAATCAATTTGCGCCCCGGTTCGTACCTCACGAACCGAAACTATATTTTCACCTGCAAACCCGCGCCGATAATGGATTTGAACTGTAGCGCCGGTGCATTTTTTCCCGGGCCGAAGATGCGCGTATCGTCATCATAAATAAGATCCACATTCCAGCTAAAGGAAAGCATCTTAAAAACCTTTACCGAAACGAGGTTGGTCATGTATACATCCACGTTCAGCGGGTTTTTGCGGTAGTTGGAAAACATGTCCAGCCGGGTTTTATAGCTCAGGTTTTTGGTGATGTCTTTTTGATAATTGATGGTAGCAAAGGCGCCCAGTTCGTTGATGCTGTGCCGGCCGCTGTCCACACCAAAAGCGCCCCTGGCCGACAAGGAATCGTTCAGCACGATCACCCAACGCGAAGAAACCGGCGAAAGGAACAACGATAAGGATTTACCGGGCCGGTGATCGATGCCGATGCTGGCCAGGGCAAAGGCCGGCGCCAGGAAACCGGAGGCCGGTTGCTTATTACCCGTTTTTTCATCGTAGGTATAACCCGGCATCAACTGGCTCCTGAAGTTCACCAGCATGCCAACGGTGGTTTTTGCATTCACCGCGTAATTGTATTTGGAAATAAAATCAATGCGGTCGTCGTTCTTGCGCGAGCCGAGGCTAGTGGACTGGATGAAGCCGTAACCGATGTCCAGCACATTGTCCCAGGTAAATTTTTTCTTTTTATGGCAGGCATATACATTCACCGTGCCGTTGATGCTTACGGAAAAATCGTCGCCGCCACCTGCCCAGTTGCTGAGCGAACTTTGACCGGCATTGACGCGGAAAATAGCGCCTGCTTTCCATTTCTTTTTAGCCGTATCGCTCACTGTTTTTGTTCTTGCATTCCCCGATTCTACCTGCAGGTTCCTGATGGCGGGGTCCTGGGCTTCCGTTAAAAAAGGAATGGCCAACAGGCCGGTAATGATCGTTTTTTTCATTGTACAGTGCGTTAATTATAATGGGAAGGCAAAGAAAACGAAGGCACCTGCTAAAATTTTGCAAAAATGTATAACCGTTACCTGGATTAGAACGATTCGCTGGATTTCCATAATTGGGCCCAAGGAAAGACCGGCGGTAAGCGGGGATTGAATGTATAAGTGTAATGCAAGGCTGTGTAAGTGTCATGGCCAGGGGATAAAAAAAGGTTGACATAATTGTCAACCCTTTCTATCAGAGAACCCAAATTTTTGATGCAGCCGTCTTATAGAAATAATCCTGCATTTGTTATGCTTAGCGAAACCAGATTGTAAAAGTAAAAAATGGTGGGACCAAAACATTGTTCAAGTTACCTTGATCCCACCGCCTGTTTTACCAGGGTATATGTAAACCACTGGTACAAAGAAACGGCTCCTGTGAGCGTGGAAATAGCGTAGATCATACCTTTTTTAAACCAGTATTTATACCTATACGGGAATCAGAGATCGATGTTGAAGAGATCGTTTTTGATGGCAAATACCACCAGGCCCGCGGTATTGCGGCAGCCGGCCTTGGTTAAAAGGCTGTTGCGGTGGCCCTCTACCGTGCGCTGGCTGATAAAGAGGCGGCTGCCGATCTCCATGTTGGTGAGTTCCTGGCAAATGAGTTCCAGTATTTCCCTTTCGCGGCTGGTGAGTTCAATGGGAATGTTGTTGAAATTGCGGATGTCGGCATCCTTAAGGGTAGCCACTTTACGCATGGCCTTAAGCGTAGCCGTATTGAAATAAAAACCGGATTTGTAGGTCGTCACCACCGCGTTGATCAGTTCTTCCGTTTCACAATTCTTGGTGAGGTAACCGCAGGCGCCGGCCTGTATCATTTTACCGATAAAACGTTCCTGGTCGTAAACAGAAAGTACGATCACTTTGATGAGGGGATATTCTTTTTGCAGCACTTCGTTGAGTTCCACGCCATTCATTTCGGGCATATGCATGTCGATCAGCGCCACGTCGGGCATGGTTTCCATTTTGGCCAACTGCTCCAGGAAATGTTTACCATGTTCAGCTTCAGCTACCAGTTGCAACTCTTCCGTACCCTTGATCAACTGGGCAAGGCCCTGGCGGAACAATTGCTGGTCATCAACTAAAGCTACTTTTATCTTTTCCATGGGTACTAAATATCAACGTTGCTGTGTAAAGGTAATTCAATCACGATCTTAAACCCATTTCCCGGCGAAGAATCTATGACAAAAGAAGCATCGATCATGTGCAGCCGGCTTTCAATGTTCTGCATGCCCATGCCCATTTTTTTGTTGGGATCGATCGTGATGCCTTTACCATCGTCGCGGTAAGTCACTAACAGTTTTTCATCTTCCTGGTTAAATATGATGATGGCATTTTTAGCTTCGGCATGCTTTACGGTGTTGGACAACAGTTCCTGCAACACCCGGTACAGCGTTAAAGAATTGAGTTGCCCGGTCTTGTCCACCAGTTCGCCGGTATTGTTTTCCAGTACAAGGTGGAGTTTGCCCGACAGGTTGAAATGGTCGCAAAGCTCGTGCAGCGCGTATTCCAGGCCAAACAGTTCCAGCCCGGGCGGCGACAACGCATGCGAAATATTCCTCACCGTGGTGATGATGTTATCGATCAGCGGTTTGTGGTGTTTATCCTCCGGTGCCGTAGCGCCCATTACCATGCGGAGGTTCGAGAGGGCCGAGCCCACATCATCGTGCAGGTCGCGGCCAATGCGCTTGCGTTCTTCCTCCTGCGAATGGATCACGGAGTGCAGTAATTTTTCCTGGTGCTCCAGTTCGGTCCTTTGCATGGCTTCGCGTTGCAGCAACATCTTTCGCTGGTAACGCACAAAGAAGAAGATGAAGGAAGCTGCCAGGATAAAGGTGCCCGCCATTGCGAACAACAACAGCAGGAAGATATTGTCGGTTATTTTTTGCATTTCAGGAATCCTAAGGTAAATAATAGGTACATGAGTAAAACCAAAGTAGCATGCATGTTCCACACCACGGTGAAACTGGCTTTCGATTCCTTCAGCATGTAATTGGAAAAAATAAAAAGCATGAAGGCGCCGGAGAAATAAAGAAATATGCCCGTGTTGAACCAGAAAGCGGGATTTTGCAACGGCTTAACGATCGATATATCGGTAAACAGCAAGGCGAAATAATTTACAGACAGGAGCATGATCACCAGCGCTTCGAGCGACCTGGTATAACTGTTGAACTGGTAAAGGTCCTGCACATAAACGGTATTGAGGATGCAGGCGATGAGGAAGCAAACCTGGAGGACCGTGATCGTTTTTTTGCCGGGCAAAAGCGACCGGTAAAAGAAAGTAAAAAAGAAAAATTCCACGACCGTGTATATATGTGATACGGGCAGGTTGTTCATCCGGTTGCTTATCATCGCAGATGCGGCGAGGCTTACCACGGCACTTGTAAGGAGGTAGCCTAAGATGATCCTGGCCACCGCGTTCAGTTGTTTTAACTGCAACGCCGCCACAGAAATTGGGAGCAGTATCGCCAGCGGCACTACTACTCCCATGTATACATTCTTCATTGATTAATCGTAAAGCGGGCTGTCGAAATCACAGGCCTGGGGACAGGGTTGTGTAAAGTCGTAAATAGAACTTACTTCTACGCTCGACCCGTCTGTAGCCGGCACATGGGTGCTCAGGATATCGGTACCTTTTTCACTTACGGGTACCAATACTACTTTTGCTGTCATCGGGTCGGTGCTGTTTTCCATGCACAGGTAAGCCCTTACGGCGATGGCTTCCGTGTGAAAGTTGGCCAGTTGAACGATGTCGTCCATCGGGATGTAAAAAGCATGTATGTAACTGTTAGGGTCGGGAGTAATGGCTTGCGGCGCTATAAAACTGCGCCAGTTTTGGGTCAATGTTTCCGCTTCGCCAAGTGGAATAGTGTCTGTTGGAGGAAGGATAGGTTCTGCCATAAAATTTAATTTAGGGGTTTATAAAATTTGATTAACCAAATATAATGAAAGGAGGTTAGGAAAGGAAACCGTTTGCATATCCAATTATACAAAGCCGCCGCCATAGCCAATATGCCGGGTATTAAATTTTTCTAAAGGCAATTGCACCGCAAGCTTGCTTAAATATTTAATTTTGACGGCTCCATTACTTCTTCTTAAAACACCGCTAACAGCAACTTTGGCAAAGAAAAAACCATATTGGCAAGAACAATTTAAGAACCTGGTTACGGATGACATGGCGCCCTACTGGCATCACTTCGACCTGCGCCCCGTAACCAACCTCAACGATGAAGGATTGGCCTATGTACTAAGCAGGGTTAAAGGCATTTACATGCTGGACCTGAATGAAACGGAAATAACTGATGAAGGTATTAAAGTATTACCCCAACTGGAATACATCAACGAACTGCGGCTGAAAGGACTGCGCGGTGTAACCGATGCGGGCATGGAAGACCTCAACCGTATCAAAGGACTTACTTTTCTGCACCTCAAAAACACGTCCGTTACCATCGATGGCCTGTTGAAACTCGATGCACTTACCGGCCTTACTACCCTGATGTTTTCAGATGATGGAAAGGAGGACATCACGGCAAAGATGCTGCAACTGAAAGCCATGTTGCCCGGCTGCAAATTCGTAGTGAACTCCAAAAGTTATGAGTTCGATGAACCCGGCTGGGCCGTTTAAAAATGCAACCCCGCTGATATTATAAATATTGCCCAATCAACCCGGATGAATTTTATCTCTGTTATTTTTGCAGAGATGAGATTATTCAGCTTCCTTATGGCGTTCCTGGTATTGGCACTCAGTTGCCTGCCCTGTGCAGATGCCGCGCCTGTTGGGAAAGCGAACAATGTAAAGACCGGAATTTCAAAAACAAGTGGCCAGGAAGAAAACGATCATACCGATGATTGTTCTCCCTTTTGCACTTGCAACTGTTGCGCCGTTTCCAGCTATGTAACCGTGCCCTTCCAGCTTGAACATTTTCGTTCCGCTTCCGCAGGCATACCTGCTGTGCACCTCCCGTCCAATACCGCTTCCGTTTCCCTGCCCGTGTGGCAACCCCCGCAATTGAGTTAATTTTTTTTCCTGTTGTTCCCGGTTACTGCCAGCAATGGCATGCGTAATTATTTCGATTAAAAATGATGCCGGAACATACTGCGTGTAACAGCCGCGACTTTACATTTTCACTTATTGAACCTGCCCTGCAACCGTAAATACACGGCAGCGCCGGGTTAAAAATAATTCAACATGCTTGATAAGATCATTCAATTCAGCATCAAACACAAGCTGGTGATCGGTTTGCTCACGCTCGCCCTTGTTGCCTGGGGGGTATGGAGTGCCGCCCGGTTGCCGCTCGATGCCGTGCCCGACATCACCAATAACCAGGTACAGGTCATCACCCGTACACCTACGTTGGCAGCACAGGAAGCCGAACAATTAGTAACCTATCCCATTGAACAAAGCCTCGCCAACCTGCCCGGGCTGCAGGAAATGCGTTCCATATCCAGGTTCGGGCTTTCGGTGATCACGATTGTATTCAACGATGAGGTGGATACCTATTTTGCCCGGCAACTCATTAATGAAAAATTAAAGGAAGCCGAAGAAAAAATTCCTAAAGGCATCGGCACCCCTGAACTCGCACCGCTAAGTACCGGCCTTGGCGAGGTTTACCAATACATCATCCATCCAAAAAAGGGCGCGGAAAATAAATATTCCGCCATGGACCTGCGAACGCTGCAGGACTGGATCGTAGCGCGCCAGTTGTACGGTATTCCGGGCGTTGCAGAAGTGAATAGTTTTGGCGGACTGTTAAAAGAATACGAAGTAGCCGTGAACCCCAACCGCCTTAAAGCCATGAACGTTACCATTGCCGAGATCTTTTCAGCCTTGCAAAAGAACAACGAAAATACCGGCGGCGCCTACATCGATAAAAAACCCAACGCTTATTTTATCCGCGGCATCGGGCTCATCGGCTCTATGGACGATATCCGCAATACGGTGGTGAAAAATGCCAACCACATTCCCATCCTTGTACGCGATGTGGCCGATGTGCAATTCGGCAACGCGGTGCGCTATGGCTCCGTAACGTTTAACGGCGAAAAAGAAGTGGTGGGCGGCATCGTGATGATGCTCAAAGGCGCCAACAGCGCGGCTGTGGTGGAAAGTGTGAAGAAAAAAATGGAAGTCATCAAAAGGGCCATGCCCGCCGACGTGGAAATTGAATCTTATATTGACAGGACCAGCCTGGTAAAAAGGGCGGTGACCACGGTAAAGATCAACCTGGTAGAAGGAGCGCTCATCGTGTTGCTGGTGCTGGTGCTGTTCTTAGGCAATATCCGCGCTGGCCTCATCGTTGCTTCGGCCATCCCTTTGTCCATGTTGTTCGCATTGGGTATGATGAACATTTTCGGCGTCAGTGCCAACCTCATGAGCCTCGGCGCCATCGACTTTGGACTGATCGTGGATGGTGCGGTCATCATTGTAGAAGCCACGCTGCATTTTTTAGCCGTCAAACAAATTAGCGGCAGGCTCAGCCAGCAACAAATGGATGAAGCCGTTGAAGGCAGCGCCAAAAAAATGATGCGTTCCGCCGCTTTCGGCCAGGTCATCATCCTCATCGTTTACCTCCCTATCCTTTCACTACAAGGCATCGAAGGAAAAATGTTTCGCCCCATGGCGCAAACCGTAGGCTTCGCCATACTGGGCGCGCTGGTATTATCGCTTACCTACATCCCCATGGTGTCCGCTTTGTTCCTTTCAAAAAAAGTGACTCATAAAAGGAATATTGCCGACAGGATGATGGGTTTCTTCCAGCGCCTGTACAACCCGCTGTTGCTGGGCGCCATCAAAATGAAATATTTTGTTGTTGGCATCTCACTTACTCTTTTGCTTGTTACCTTTTTTATTTTCAGCAGGATGGGCGGCGAATTCATCCCGCAATTGCAGGAAGGCGATTATGCCTTTCATTGCATTTTACCGCAGGGCACTTCGCTTACGCAGAGTGTTGAAACTTCCATGCAGGCCAGCCGCATCCTGCGCTCCTTTCCCGAAGTGAAAATGGTGGTAGGCAAAACCGGCAGCGCCGAAGTACCCACCGATCCCATGCCACCCGAAGCCAGCGATCTCATCATAATCCTCAAACCAAGAAGTGAATGGACAACCACGAAAGATTACAATGAACTGGCTGCCCTGATGATCGAAAAGCTGGAAGTGATACCCGGCGTTTTCTTCGAAGCCTCGCAACCCATACAGATGCGTTTCAACGAACTGATGACGGGTGTGCGGCAGGATGTGGCTATCAAGATATTTGGCGAGAACATCGACACGCTGGCGGCCATTGGTCCGCGTGTAGCCCGCATCGTTCAATCCGTGAAAGGAACCACGGAGCCACAGGTGGAACGCACCACCGGGCTGCCGCAGATCACCATCCAATACGACCGCGCGAAGATGGCCGGCTACGGGCTCAACATCGAAGACATCAACAATACCATCAGCACTGCCTTTGCCGGTAAATCGGCCGGCGTTGTTTTTGAGAACGAAAGAAAATTCGATTTGGTGGTGCGACTTGACAGCATTAGCCGCACTTCCATAGACGACGTAAATAATTTATATGTAGCTACTACGGATGGCAACCAGGTGCCGCTGTCGCAGGTGGCTTCGGTTAGTTTTAAAGAAGGGCCTGCGCAGATAAGCCGGGAAGAAGGCCGCCGCAGGATCGTTGTTGGGTTCAATGTGAAAGACAGGGATGTGCAATCGGTGGTGAAAGATATTCGCCGGCAATTGGACGAAGCCAATATTTTACCAGCAGGTTATTACTATACATACGGCGGCACTTTTGAAAATTTACAGAAAGCATCTTCGCGACTGAAGATCGCCGTGCCTGTTGCATTAGCGCTGATCTTCCTGTTGCTTTATTTCAGCTTCGGCTCCATGAAGGAAGCGGCATTGATCTTTACCGCGATTCCCATGAGTGCGATCGGTGGTGTGTTTGCGCTGCTGCTACGCGGCATGCCGTTCAGCATTTCGGCGGGTGTGGGATTCATTGCATTGTTTGGCGTGGCGGTGCTCAATGGTATCGTGTTGATCAGCACTTTTAACCAGTTGGCAAAAGAAGGTATGACCGATGTTATACAGCGCGTAATCGAAGGCACGAAGCTGCGGTTGCGACCGGTGTTGATGACGGCTACCGTGGCCTCCTTCGGATTTTTGCCGATGGCCTTCAGCAGTGGCGCCGGCGCGGAAGTGCAAAAGCCGCTGGCAACGGTGGTGATCGGCGGGCTCATCACCGCTACCTTCCTTACACTCGTGGTGCTGCCGTTACTCTACATTATTTTTCCAGGTAAAAAGAAAATAAACATGAAACCGAATATCGTTGCGGTTATCGCGATCGGCTTGCTGCTGTCGATACAAGTGCAGGCACAGCAAATACCGGTAAAAAGAATGTCGGAAGCCGAAGCCCTTGCAGCGGCAAAAGCCAACCTTCAATACCAGGTAAATGAGCAGCAGGTAAATAAGGGAAAGCTGCAGGTAGCAACGGCGAATGCACTGCCGAAGACCGGCGTATTTGCGGAGAATGAAGACCTGCGGCCGGGCGACAGTAAAGGCATTTTAAAAGTCGGCGTTTCGCAAAGCATTGCCTGGCCCGGCGTGTACAAGGCGCAAAAAAAATTATATACCGAACAGGTAAAATATTTTGAAGCCAGCACTGCCGTGATCGACGCGGAATTAAAAAAAGAAGTAAGAACCACGTATTACCAGCTTTGGTATTTGCAGGAAAAACAAAAATTGTACAACGCGCTCGACAGTATTTACAGTTCGCTCGATGCCGCCGCGCGGTTAAAAGTAAAAACGGGTGACAGCCCGGGCCTCGACAGCATTTCCGCCAACGTACGGATGCGCGAACTGCAAGCGATGATGCAACAGGCCGGCAGTGAAGTACAGGTACAGCAACAGGCGATGATGCAACTGCTGAATACCGGGGAAACGATCCTGCCACCATCGTTGTCACTTGCAAGGTTACCCATGCCCGTTGGTATCACGGACAGCCTACACCCACTGCTCGCGCTGCAGTCGCAAAACGTACAGGTGGCGGGCGCTGCCATTGCTGTTACAAAAAATGAAAACAAACCCGAATTTTCCGGCCGGTTCTTTACCCAGCGATTGTACGGCATGAAGGATCCTTATTCGGGATTTTCCGTTACCGCGGCCATTCCCCTGTTTGGCGGCAAGGCCTATAAAAACAAGGTGGCGGTAACACGGGCGGAAATGGCCTTGCAGCAAAAGCAACTGGAATACGGTACGCAGGTGTTGGCCACGCAACGCTTACAGGCTCTGCTTGAAGTACAGAAGAACAACAGCCTGTTGTTGTTCTACGAAACGGCCGGGTTGAACCAGGCAGACAAGATCATCAAAGCTGCTTCGCTGGCCTACCGCGCCGGGGAGTTCAGTTTTGCTGAATTGTCGCAGTTCATCGCACAAAGCATCGGCATCCGGAAAAATTATTTAGAAAGCCTCAATGCCTATAACCAGTCCGTGATACAATACAATTATTACATCAATCAATAAGATCAAAAATAAATCAAGATGAAAAAATACATGGCCCTGTTACCAATATTTATCCTGTTATCGTTTGTTGCCTGTAACGCGCCGGACAAAGATGTGGTTGCAAAAGAAAACAAGGAAGCACCGGAGGAAGAACACGAAGACCCCAACAAAGTATCACTTACCGATGAACAAATAAAAAGCGTGGGCATTGAGTTGGGCAGCATCGAGGAAAAGCAACTCACCAGCGCGTTGAAGGCCAACGGCGTTTTAAAAGTACCAAATCAAAACAAGGCCATCATCAATTCTATTTACAGCGGCATCATCAAGTCGTTGCTGGTACAGCCCGGCAGTCCTGTTTCAAAAGGACAAACGATCGCTACGGTTTCCAATCCTGCTTTTATACAGGCGCAAAGCGAGTACCTCAGTATAAATGCGAAGATCAGCCTCGCAGAACTCGAAGTAAAAAGGCAGCGCGAACTGAATGCCGGTAACGCCGGCGCTTTGAAAAATCTCCAATCAGCCGAAACAGAATTAAGCACCCTGCGAACAGCGCGCTCCACCTATGCCCAGCAGATACAATTAATGGGCGTGAACCCGTCTTCATTGCGCAGCGGCAAACTCGTGTCGGTGCTAGCGGTGCGCAGTCCCATCAACGGCGTGGTGAGCGAAGTAAAAGTACAGATGGGCAGTTACATCGACGTGAGTACTACTGTGGCGGAAGTGGTCGACAACAGCCAGTTGCACCTCGACCTGTTCGTGTATGAAAAAGACCTGCCGTATTTAAAGAACAACCAGCTCATTCATTTCACGCTCACCAACAATCCCGGTAAGGAATACGATGCGCAGGTATATTCGCTCGGTTCATCTTTTGAAGAAGGCAGCAAGGCTGTGTCGGTACACGCGAAAGTGCAGGGCGATAAAACAGGACTGATCGATGGCATGACGATCACGGCCGCCATCAGTCTTGATAAACATGCAAGTCCTGCCGTTCCTTCGGAAGCCATCGTTAACGTGGCGGGGCAGGATTTTATTTTCGTGCATGTGGGCAGTAATGCGGCCAACAAAGATTCACTTACCCATAAAGAAGAAAGTAAAGAGGCTGAACAAAAAGAACAGGCGGGCCAGGTTTTTGAAAAGATCCCGGTGGCCAAAGGCACTACCGACGTGGGTTATACGGCCATCACCTTGCTGAAGGAAATTCCACCTGCATCAAAGATCGTAGTGAAAGGCGCGTTTTTCGTACTGGCGAAAATGACGAATGCCGGCGGACATGAACATTAAGATTTATTCATTAACTATAGAGGTATAAAACATATGATAGAAAAAGAATTACCGGCCGGGGAGCAGCACGTGCACACTGATGATGACGGTCATAACCATGGAGGTGAAGAAAACGCAGGCTGGAAAGCCCATTGGCCCTTGCTTACAAGCTTCGGCATTTTAATAGTGATGCTTACGCTGGAATTTGGATTCAGCTATGTGCCTTTATTTCCCGTGGACCTGGCCATTTATTTAATCGCTTATTTACTCGCCGGCTACAACGTATTGCTGCTTGCTTTCCGTAAACTGAAGCGGCTCGATATCTTTAATGAATTTTTCCTCATGAGCGTCGCCACCATCGGTGCCTTCAGCATTGGCTCTTACAGCGAAGGTGTGGCCGTGATGGTATTTTACGCGATCGGCGAATGGTTCCAGGATGCGGCGGTTAACCGGGCGAAGCGGAGCATCAAAGCGTTGTTGGATGTGCGGCCCGAAGCAGTAACCGTTTTGCGCGAAGGCCAATCAATCGTCGTT
>Ga0247804_10000906_pt1 | contig 13782 bp, 13 predicted proteins | sample UWRJL029104C1_FD_181142 | JGI IMG/M metagenome (GOLD analysis project Ga0247804, IMG submission 181142) | Plant litter microbial communities from Arlington Agricultural Research Station in Wisconsin, United States - UWRJ-L029-104C-1 | ecosystem: Environmental > Terrestrial > Plant litter >...
TAAACCGGAAGTCATCGCTAACGCCGAAGGTAACCGAACGACACCAAGCGTTGTTGCTATCAATAAGACTGGTGAACGTCTTGTTGGACAAGTTGCGCAGCGTCAGCGTGTTACTAACGCAAAGAACACTATCTATGGTGTGAAGCGCCTTATTGGTCGTCAGTTTAGCGACGATGAAGTACAAAAAGATCTGGATATCATGCCGTACGAAATTGTTAAAAAAGGTGATGGTGTTGCAGTAAAACTTGGTGATAAAGATTACAGTCCAGAAGAAGTGTCTGCAATGATCCTGTCAAAGATCAAAGCTGATGCCGAAGCCTTTCTTGGTGAAAAAGTCACTGAAGCGGTTATTACCGTTCCTGCGTACTTCAATGACTCACAACGACAGGCAACAAAAGACGCTGGTAAAATTGCTGGCCTCGAAGTTAAACGTATTATTAACGAACCAACAGCTGCCGCACTTGCCTATGGTCTAGAATCTAAGAAAGATGAAAAGATCGCTGTATTCGACCTTGGTGGTGGTACATTCGACGTTTCAATCCTTGAACTTGGTGACGGTGTCTTTGAGGTAAAATCTACGAACGGTGACACACACCTTGGTGGTGAAGACTTCGACAACCGTATCGTGAATCACTTCCTTGATGTCTTTAAGGCAAACGAAGGTATCGATCTTAAATCTGATAAGGCTGCAATGCAACGCCTGAAGGATGAAGCTGAAAAGGCAAAGAAAGAACTGTCTTCAACAAACGAAACAGAAATTAACTTGCCATTCCTTACGGCTGACGCTGATGGTCCAAAGCACTTCGAATACAAACTAACTCGAAGCAAGCTTGAAGAACTCGTCAAAGATCTTATCGACGGTGTTGCAAAGCCTGTTGAAAACGCTCTAAAGGATGCTGGTCTAAAAATCTCTGACATCGACGAAATCGTTCTTGTTGGTGGTATGACTCGTATGCCTGCAGTAGTTGAAAAAGTAAAAGCACTCTTTGGCAAAGACCCACTAAAAGGCGTAAACCCTGACGAAGTTGTTGCTATTGGTGCAGCTATTCAAGGTGGAGTGCTTGCTGGTGACGTGAAGGATGTCCTTCTTCTCGACGTGACGCCACTTTCACTCGGAATCGAAACAATGGGTGGAGTTGCAACGAAGGTTATCGAACGAAACACTACTGTTCCAACAAGTAAGTCTGAAACATTCTCTACTGCCGCTGACAATCAGCCACAGGTAGAAATCCACGTTACTCAAGGTGAGCGTGAGCTTGCTGCGGACAACAAGTCACTAGGCCGATTCGTTCTTGATGGTATTGCGCCGGCACCACGTGGTGTTCCTCAAATTGAAGTTACCTTCAACATTGACGCCAACGGTTTACTTAATGTAACCGCGAAAGACAAGGGAACTGGCAAAGAGCAGAACATTACAATTTCTGACAGCGGAAACCTATCTAAGGAAGACATCGAAAAAGCAGCGAAAGATGCAGAAATGCACGCTGACGAAGACAAGAAAAAGCGTGAAGCAATTGACGCGCGTAACGGTCTAGAATCTGCAATTTACCAAGCTGAAAAAATGCCTGACGAATTCAAAGACAAGATTAGTGATGAGGACAAAAAAGTCATTACTGATGCAGTTGAAGAAGCGAAAAAGCACAAAGACTCTGACGACAAAGAAGAGTTAGAAGCTGCAGCAAAAGCTTTGAACGACGCAATCATGCCGATTGGCGCAAAGATGTACGAACAAGCCGCTAAAGAGGACGCACCTGCCTCTGAAGATGGCGAAGAAAAGAAAGCTGACGAGCCGGTTGAAGGCGAAGTTATCGATAAAGAGGAAGACAAAAAAGAGAAGTAATAAAATCTTCTATAAAGAAATAGGACTGAGAAATCGGTCCTATTTTTTATATATTTACTAATACATAAATAAAACTATTGTCAAACGTGTATGTAGCTGCTAGGCTAAGGTCATGAACGCATTTAATTCATATCACATTCAGACAGTTCTCGTCGGCAAGATGCTTGGCGGATTTGCTGATGGCAAAACTCGTGATATGACTTATCTCAACTCTTAATTGATACAACAATATATTGACGCAAGATAAGTCTCCAAGATAGGAGACTTTTTACATAAAAACGACACTTGGGGATTTATCTGGTCTCGAAATACGAGACCAATTAAAGAAAGGAGAGGACTATGTCATTTGGTCCTATTATGCGGTTCCAGGCTGGAGATCTGCTGATTGAACTCGGTCCATTTGCGAAAGAGCACATGGGTGAGTTCATTGACCCGGGTATGAACCAGGTCAGTGTCAATCGCTACTTGGCGAATCACAATTCTCATACTCTTGAAGATGAGCAGGAGTGGTACGAGAAAGTGCGAAAGGATACGACAAGTGTTACTTGGGGTATTTGGGTCATAGGTACTGATGCGTCGAGGAAGCTGATTGGTACCACAGCTCTTCATGATATCAACATCAATGATGCGCTGATACATCAGGCAACGAGTGGTTCAATGATATTCCGCAAGGAGTATTGGGGAAAAGGTATCGCAAGCGCAGCTCACAAGGCGCGCACGTGGTATGGATTCCACCAACTTGGGCTGCACAGGATTATGTCGGCAGTAGTTCAGGGTAATATCGGAAGTCTGACAGCACTAACCCGCTCGGGATACACGTTGGTGTATGTCGAAAGGAACACGGTGTTTGTTGATGGTGCACCGCGCCATCAAGATAACCTTGAATGCCTGAATCCAAACGATCCTTTCTGGAGTCAGTGGTGGCGAGGCGAGCGTCCAGCCAAACGTTCAGTCGAAGCCCGAAGGTTAACACGAGACGTGCTGACCTGGGTTGAAAAGAATGTGGAACTTGCCTAAAAACCAATAAGCCCCGTCATATCCAATGGCGGGGCTATTCCACTTTTACAACTCAAGAAAAAGCGCAGCCCAAACCATACCAGGATCAGCGCGGTAAATAGGAACGTAATACCAAGACCCGTCAGGGTTTACAAGTTCTGGATAAGTGCCATGGCGTTCAATCAGTTCAGCAAATTTAGCATACTGCTGCTTATATTCTGGTCGTTTGTATCTTTTAAGAATGTGAAGGTAGAACGTCGCGTGCCATGTCCAAATAGTAGTGCCGGTATAGTTTGGCATAAGGACTGGCCCCATACCAATACGGTGTTTAAATTCTTTGTCGCGTTCACCGTACTGTAAAGGGTACACTCCGTTGAACCCGGCGCGCGTAATGTAGTCGCAGGTTCGTTTCACGAGGTGTGAGTCATTAATGACATCGAGAAAGAATGGCATCAACGCAGAGTCGGAGCTGTATGCATTCGAAGATCGATCGGCCTTAAAATAGTGACCGTTCCAATAGTTATGCATAAGTTCTGCCTGATAAATTTGAGGGTGAAAAGGAAATCCCGTAAGTTCCAATATCTCGACACATTTTGCCATTCGTCCAATGAGCGCAATACTGTAGGCGCTTCGGTCATAGTGCACGGCGTCACGCATTTCGGCGTAACTTCCTTTTTGCAGCTCACCTGTCAGAGGATCAAGGTACGCAGTGATGTATTTCACTAGCTGATTATTCAAGAACTTTCGTTCTGCTGGGTTTATTTTGTACTTACTCACTACCAATGAGTGAAGTAGCCAGGGAAGTGCATCAATACTTCGTTTTGCGGGAGCGTTAAATGTATTTCCGGCGTGGTCAATACAGAGCGTGATTGTTCCAGCTCGTCGGTATCGTCGAAGCGCCCACTGTAATGTATGGTGAACCTTTTCCTCGTGGCCTAATTTTACAAGGGATTCGGCAACGGTACCGAAATCCCTCATCCAAAAGAAGTTAAAGTGCCCAAGACTGGTTCGGTAAAAATTACCCTCCCAAAGTCTATCGATAATCTGACGACAAATATCTTTTGCAGATCCTTCAAAGCGCTCGATCGTTCCAAAGTAGCGATTATAAAGCTGTCGTGATTCGGCGTGAATCAATCCGAGAACTTTGCCCATAGTTCGAATAAGAGGTTTCATTTGTTGCCAGTATATCGCTTGTTTGCGCTTGTGTATAGCTTGCGCACTCAGTCGTTACGTGGTATGATTATTCAGTTAGGTGATCAACGCATCACACACTCTCAATTAGAAAATTACTAAGAATTAATCCGAAGGAGAGTGTTTTGACGTCTTTTGAAAAAGAATTGCTATGGGAAAAAGGGCGTGAAATATTACAAAATGCGCCACAGCTATTTATCGATATAGATATTGAAGCCGATGGAGTTGCTGGGTACGGATCTATCTTGTCTATCGGTGCGACAACTGCGCATGGCGAAACCTTTTACAGCGAATTAAAGCCGGTTGGCGAACTATTCATTGAAGGTCATCGTGCTTTTTGCGCGGAGCATGGATTGGACCATGAAAGATTGCTCGCTGAAGCGCCCGATGCCGAAGTTGTTATGCATGATTTCAATGTATGGGTACGCGAAATGGCGGTAAAGTATGAAAAAGACCCAGTTTTTGTGGGTCTGAATGCTGGATATGATTGGCCATTTATTGATTTGTATTTCATACGATACGGGATGGATAATCCCTTTGGTATTGCAGGGGACGATTTAAAGTCATTAGTTATGCCACTGGGCGGTAACTGGGATTGGAATGATACAAAGAAGTCTCGTATGCCAGAAGCCATCAAACCAGAAGGTGACTTTACTCACCACGCGTTAGAGGACGCCCAGTATCAGCAAAAGCTACATTTTGGAGCAGTCGCTCTGTTTGCCGCAAAGTTTGGCAAAGAAAGTTTCGTACATTAAAACCGGCACCGGCTGAGTGATAGGTGCCCGGGGGAGCATCCACATCACTCAGCCTGGTGCCGAGGGTTTTACGCAGCCAGTGAGGCCGAGCAGTTTTCACATTCGCTACCCGCGCAGGCGCTGTTCGGGAGCTCCATGTTGCAGCTCGGGTTTGGACAGTGCGCGGCGGGTCGAATGTGCTTCGGAGGGTTCAGTGATGCACCGGTGTGAGCCGGACGTCCCTGTGTGGGGTTGAGAACGAAGTTGTTGAATACAACATCTATCTCTTCCTCTAAGGCTCTCGCGACCGCGACGGCCGCTGAAATACTGATTCCTCCTTTTCGCTTGAGCGGACTCTGTTCCATACGCTGAATTGTCGCGACGGAAAGCTGAGCTGCTTTCGCAAGTGCTACCTGTGTCAGTCCACGATCTTTGCGCAGACGTCGTACTTCAGTCAATATTCCTCCCAGTGGTTGATTGACTCGTGCATTATATCATGTTTATGCTAATAAGTCAATATGAGCAGTTTACTGCAAAGTAATTATGGTAGTATTTTATCTCCAGCTCATCTATAATTGCCAAATTATGAGCGCAGATTCAAAAGGCGAACAGCCTTTAGGTGCACAAATTGACGCAATATTCCAAACGTCATATGGGGATTCGTTAAGAGGTCGTATTGAGTTGGCTGCACACGCACTGAGTAGCTTTGTGGGTCATCTTGATTACCTTCAAGAGCAACAAAGACTAACCCATGAAAATGTCGGTTCAGCTTCTCGTTGGGACATCTCCTTACATGTTTTGGGTTACACTGCATTATTTATGCCCGTAGTGCCAGCTGAAGTTAATACCTCCGAGAAGACAGATCTCGATCGATTCGTAGAATTATTTGAAGACGACAATGATAAGGTGACTGCTAGTATATTTACCCCCATTCAAAAGGCAAAACTTGCTTTAAGCGCCTCCACTGACGGTGTTCGAGCAGCTCATAATCTTTCTCGCTGGCAAGCAAATCGAGCCATTGCACTCAGTCGTAAAAAGCTACAATAGTTCGCCCTCAGCCCGAAACAAGCGTATAATAAGATATACGAAAACCATAAAAGGAGGAGTAAGTAATATGGACGGACTCGGATTTATTGGATGGATAATACTTGGAGGACTTGCCGGATGGGTAGCCTCAATGATCGCGGGAACAAATGCGCGACAAGGTTTACTCGGTAATATTATTGCCGGTATTATCGGTGGAGTAGTCGGAGGCTTTGTCTTTGGACTATTCGGTGGAGCAGGGGTAACAGGGTTTAACCTCTGGAGCTTCCTTGTCGCCCTCGTTGGTGCGGTAATCGTACTATTTATTTGGCGCGCGATTACGGGTGGCCGAAGTAAAGCTGTTTAAATTGCCTTGTGTGCTAAAAAACGAGCTCACTACGAGCTCGTTTTTGTTACTTTCCGCTTACCCTTAATGTGATATATTGGTAATATAGTCAAACTAATGATAATGATTCTATGAAACTACGCCATTGGTTTTTACCAAATAAACAAAACAATTATCATCCCACGGCACTTCGACCTATTGGGTTAGGGGTGTTCTTAGGGCTTTTCATCCTGAGTCAGCTGACATATAATGTTTTTTCTGCGCACCAGGTGCAGGTGCTAGGGTATGCAACGAATATTAGCGTATCAGATCTTAATACCATATCTAATCAGCAGCGAGTGAATGCTGGTTTGCCGACATTAACTATGGATGGGCAACTGAACAGTGCGGCTCTTGCAAAGGCAAATGATATGTTTGCAAAAAATTACTGGTCACATAATGCACCGGACGGAAAAACGCCGTGGGCATTTATTAACGAGTCGGGGTACAGTTACTCAACGGCTGGGGAAAATTTAGCCAAAGATTTCAATACATCATCCGGGGTTGTGAATGGCTGGATGAATAGCGCGGGGCATCGTGCGAATATTTTAAATAGTGGATACCAAGATGTTGGGTATGCGGCTATTAATGGGACACTTCAGGGTGTTGAGACAACATTGGTGGTTGCTATGTATGCGACGAGGCAGTCAGCGCCCGCTGCAGCACCGCAGCCCACAACACCAACACCACCGCCTCCTTCTGCGACGCCACCGGCTGCGCCTGTTGAAGCTGCAGAGCCTGTACCAACTGCACCCGTTGCGCCGGTTGTCGAACCGACCCCTGCAGTAGAAGAGGCTCCAGTTGAGGTTGTTACCAACCAAAACGCTATGACTACAGAGCCGGTCGTGGTCAGTGCACCTGCTGGAGAAAGCGGCTTTGTTCAGGGGGTGACATCGTCTCTGCCGGTACAGACGTATCAATCAATGAACTGGGGGCAGAAGGTATCACTTGTACTTATGTGCACGCTACTTCTTCTTTTTGTCATGAAACACACACTGGTATGGCGTCAACAGAAGAAGGGCTTTAGGCACATATGGCTTCGTGCTCATCCTATCGGCCAGGCTGCTGTTTTATCGGGTGCAATTGTCGTTACTGTCCTTAGTGGTGTAGGGAGTGTGTTATGAAAAAACATCATACTCATAAACTAAGGTTTCATACTATTTTCAGTGTAGCTTTGGTGTTAGTTTTTCTTATTGTACTCTTTTTTGTCAGAGATATTTCCTTAGCAATTGCGATGTTATTTCTGGCGGTTTATATAGCAGGCAATGGTATTATCCATGCAAAATATAATGAATTAAAAAGGGATACTATCGTCGAGTATGTCATTGTATCAGGTATCGTAATCGTCGTACTTATTGGCGCGCTTTTGTAGAAACGGACCGTGTAGCAACTGTAGTGTGACGAGATAATGTCTGTAGGATATACATACAAATTGCAACTATCCATACAGCAATGGAGTAGACAAAAACAAATGGCGTCAAAAGTACGAGTGCGATACGGTCGCTAGGGGAGTAGCCTTTTACGCGTGATAGATTGAAGATATACAAAAGCATTGAGAGACCAGTAACAACTCCAATGGCTATAAATATGTCTTCCACTGTAGGAAGCGCAAAGAGGCTCACTATAAATGCGGTAATAATTATAATTATTCCAAATACTTTCCTTGCAGATAGGCGATTGACTATGGATGTAATTGAACTACGGATGAAAGTAGGTATTTGATCGATAGCGGGCAACAAAACAGTCGCAGTATAGGCTTTTTTTGCTTGCACACTTGATAAAGCATGCTCGTCGTTTACACGAAATGCAACGAGGGGTGTATTGCTGGGAACGGATACTAATCGCCCTGGTAAGAATGATAATAGTGATTTCCAAGCGGCACTATGAGACGCAAACGCGCTTGTAAGTGTTGCGTTTAAAGAGCGAACTTGTTTTGGAATAATGGCGACAGAATTTGTAAGAAGAAATTCGTTTGAGAGTGTTTCAAAAAATCCAGGCGCTAGACGAGATTCTGGAAGTAGTTCAATAAAAATATGTCCATCAGTATAACGCTTCGACAGGTCGTTATTTGTGATACCTTTTTGAAATTGAATCAGTCGCAGGTTTTTCATCTTGTTTTTACGGCGGTATGACTCAAGTTCTGTCTTTGCATGCTTACCGGCAGTATGTTTCATTAGGACGATAACGTGAAGCTTCTCGTAGCCACTTTCAAGTAGGTGGTCAAGAAGCGGTGTGATACTTTCTGCTTTTTTAGAGAGCGTGATAATAGCAGTAATGGTGTGCGCGGTATGTAGTTTTCCGGCTTCTACAAAATGTCGATATAGTTTTCGACTACGTGAAGTGGCGATGCCATCGATAAGTGTTTGAAGGGTAACAAAAATAGCGAGCGCAACTGCGACGAGGATAGCTGCTATAGATGTAGGAATAAGGAATTCCATTACGATACCGCCTTAAAATCAAAGTACATGATGCGCCGTACTTTACTCCAGATACCTTCACAGGTCATCACTGTCAATTGTGGTGACGCAGGATTTTCGTATAGTACATTCGTAATATCAGGGGTGACAATCGCATCACCCCGATAAGTGTATTCGAATTGGTGACCGTTTGTGGTATAGATTTTGACAATGTCGCCACTTTTTATATCTTTAAATTTTGCAAAAATGGCATCGGTATTGTGGCCGTATATAAAAGTATTACCATGGCTATTATTTGCAGGTGTGGTCATTTCGGCAAAGTAAGCAATGTCATCAGATAATGTCCACTCTTTGGTTGCTGAGTTATAGGTGCCGTCTTTTATAGATAAATCTATGCCAAGGCTTTCGACGACAATTCGGTTAGGCCGTCCGCTGATGATTGATTCTGTCGTTGGCTTCACGACTTGTGAAACGGGCGCTTGCACTGCTTGTACAAGCTTCTCTTCCGTAGGAGGAAAAAGAACTTGCGCAGAAAAAAAGAGCGCACCAACAACTAAATACAAAGGTACCACTCGTAGTAAGAGCGGTACCTTTGCGATATTTATTTTGAATGCACTCATAGGAGTGTTTGCCTTAGCGGAGAGGATTAAACTCGGCGGCTAAGAACGTTGCGTGCAATAACGCTTAAAGTTGTAACAATAGTGGCTGCAGCTACAAGAGCGATAATGTTCGCTGCAGTGTTGCTACCATTTGTGTTTGGAAGTTCAGCGACACCAGCGCCGGTTGAGTCACCAAGGACATCACCGTCGTCATCACTTGCACAAACAGCAAGTTCGTCAGTTGTTGCATCACGGCTTACAGCGGCACTAACGACAACTGGTTCTTGTGCAACCCATACGTTATCAACGAGTTCGTAAGTGGTTGTTGAAGTAGTAGTGGTTGTGATGTGCTTTTTTGTCGTACAGTTTACATCTGTTGAAGTGTTAGTTGTAACGATATCATCAGGTTGGTCTGGTGTTGTAGGGCAGTCTCTAGGAGCGACGAATTCGTGTGACCAAGTTGTTGGTGAACTTGTGATTGTGTATCCTTCAAGCGCAACGGCGTTGATAGTGACAGTTGTTCCAGCAGCTGCAGGGTATGTACCGGCTGAAATTTTCTCTTCACCGTTAATATAGACAACACCTGATGCTGTTGGGATGGTGTATGAACCAAGAAGGACACAGGTAGGGTTAATAAATGTTACTTCTTTGGCAGTAACACACATGCGGCTAGTTGATACACCAGCGAGCGTGCCGTTAAATGTGAGTGTCGCTTTAGGTCCTTGGTTTGTAAAGAATAGGGCGTTACTTGCTGCGGTTGCGGTGACAGAATAGCTGCCTGGTCCGTATGTATTGTTATCTGTACCAGAGTAAGTTGCGAATGTAGCTGTATTGTAGACAAGCTTTTCACCAACAAAACAAGTAGGAGCTATAGTTGAAACGCTTGCAGTTGCACTCTTTGGGTAATTACAGCCATTGTTGTAAACAGCCTTACCGATGTCGTTCCAGTTAAGTCCGTTATCAATAACACCAGGAACTGGTGGAATGATATCGCCCCAGTTGATGTGGTGTGATTTAAGATAGTCGTGCTGTGCTTGACTATATGCTATTGCAACGTCGTTGTGCTTTCCGTGGTCGCTGTTACCATTACCAACACCATCAACGGCGTTTATACTCACCGTAAGTTGGTTGTATGGATTTGATGATTGCTGTGATGAGTTTGTTGCGTGACAAATGGTCACTTCTGATGCTGCGCTTGTAGGTTGAGCAGTTACAGCGCCAAATACACTAGTAGTGACGACGAAAGCTGCTACGGTTAATAGTTTCTTGAACATAACACATAATTCTCCGCGTAGAGCTCCTCCCACAAGGACGTACTACGTTATTTAACTAATTTGCGCAATTATATTCTTTTATTGCAATAAAGTCAATAATAGTTTTAACATAAACACTATTTAAAAACACTGTCTATATGTATCCATATCTCCTCGGAATAAAACTACTAGCACTCTAGACAATTGAGTGCTAGTTTTATATACTAATAACAGATGAGCAAACGTGACTACTATGAAGTATTAGGTGTGGCCAAGGGTGCCAGTGCCGACGAGCTGAAAAAGGCCTACCGTAAGGCTGCTGTTAAATATCACCCAGATAAAGAAGGTGGTGATGAAGCGAAATTCAAAGAAGTAAACGAAGCGTATGATGTCTTGAAAGACGCCCAAAAACGTCAACGCTACGATCAATTCGGTCACGCTGGTGTTGGTGGATCGGGCGGCGGTGGCGGCTATGGTGGAGGCGGTAATCCTTTTGAAGGCTTTAATAGTCAAAGCTTTGATTTCGGTGATGGCTTGGGTGACATCTTTAGTCAATTCTTCGGTGGCGGTGGCCAACGACAGCAAGCACCGCAACGCGGTCGTGACGTCGAAGTAACACTCCAACTTACCTTTGAAGAGGCTGTTTTTGGTCTTGAAACAGCAATTGATCTCGATATTGACGATGAATGTGAACATTGTAAGGGTACGACCGTCGAACCTGGTCACGATATGAAAACTTGCGCAACCTGTAAGGGTTCTGGTCAGCAAACTCGCATTATGAATACTATGTTTGGTGCAATCCAACAAAGTGTCGTCTGTCCAACTTGCCGTGGACGCGGAAAGATTCCTGAAAAGGACTGTACAGTTTGTCATGGTAGGGGAACCCAGCGTAAAAAGCAGTCTATTAAATTGAAGGTGCCTGCTGGAATCGACGACGGTTCAACAATTCGTCTTTCTGGTCGTGGCGAAGCGATTACTGATGGCCAAAAGGGTGACCTGTATGTAAATATTCGTGTCAAAGCTCACAAACAGTTTACTCGTGAAGGTGATATTATCCTATCTGAAGAACATGTAGGTATGATCGACGCCACTCTTGGTACCGAGATTGATATTGTGACTGTTGATGGTGTTGTACGTATGAAAGTGCCAGCTGGTACCCAATCTGGAACAGACTTTAAGCTCTCCGGTCATGGTATTCCTCATATGAATAGTGACCGACGTGGTCCACATATTGTGAACATTGTTGTTGATACACCGACGAAGCTTTCTAAAAAGCAGCGTGAACTACTCGAAGCCTTCGACGACCGCAAGAAGCGCTAACACTGGTCTCAATACATAAGCATATTGACTTTTTGGCATAAAAATGCTAGAATATACGTATATGTCAGAAATAAGCAACACATCAACCGCAGAGATCGAAAAGAATCCTTCAGCTGAAGAGCTTTTTGCGCAGTTACTTGAGTTAGAGCCAAAACCTATTGCTAACTTTGTTCCAACAAATGCAGCAGAGCAGAAAGAACTCTTTCTTAGTGGTGAAGTGCGAAACCCGGACCATGTGTATGGTAAATTAGCCACTTTGGATTTTGATGAAAACCGCAAGAACATTCGTGAAATTGGCGATAAGTTAATTGCTCTTGATGATACTTCTGAAAAATATGCGGACGTATACGAACAGTTTACGCAAAACTATCTTAATAAAACCAGTTTTATGGAACTTGCTTATAAAGTAAAGACAGCTGAAACTCCTGAAGATAAAATTGCCGCAAAAGAAGCATTTATGGATATGAACGTTGAGCTTTTTGGTGCACCAGACCAAGCTACATACCGTTCACTACTTGCTGAAAAGCTTAATAAAATTAAGGCAAAAGAACTTTCACCCGCAGGTGAAAAGATTCGTGAAGAGCTATTCGCAATATTTGAAAATAATGATATTGAATCTGTTTCACGCTTTAAACCTTCTGACGAAACTGTTCAATGGTTGCATGAAATTACTACATCTGAAGATGGCTTGTATACTAATATGCTAAAACATGTGCCTGAACAAGCTTCATTTACTGATGAAGAAATCAAATCAATTTTTGAAAAAATTATTACAGAAGAATTTGGTGAGACACTTGCGAGCACTGATGCCGATAAGGGTATTCTATGGTCTGTAGATGTTGAAGACGCACAAAGTATTAACGTGAAAGCTTCCGAAAAACGAATCGTTGTACCAAATGGTCGTGAAGTGACACTTAAGATTATGCAGGGACTTGTTGTTCACGAAATTGGTGTACACTTCCTTCGAAGCCTAACAGGTGAATCTACCGATTTACTTCCATTAAAGCTTGGCCTTAGCGATTATTACGATACAGAAGAAGGTCTTGGTGCTGTCATGGAACAAGGTCGTCAAGGCGAGTATCGTGAAGCTGGTGCTGATCACTACATTACTGCTGGTCTTGCGCTGTATGACAATAAAGATTTCCGTGATATCTATGAAGCAAAATGGCGTCTTGCAATCCTTAGCACTACTAAGGGAGATCCATCTGAGGAAGATATTGCAAAAGCTCAGGCTGCTAACTATGGATTAACTATGCGCACAATGCGCGGTACAGATGAACTACCTTGGTTTAAAGACCTTTCATACTACAATGGTGCAGCTGAAGTCTGGAAACACCTTGAATCAATTCGTGGTGATGATACTGAATTTATGCTCGTACTTCTTGGAAAAGCTAATGCTGCCAATAAGGCACATCGCCGTATCCTACTTGAAACGGCAACTGTATAATGGAGAAAGCCACTATGGATAAAACATTACAGGTAATTGGAAGAAATGTTCTTGTCGACATTATCGGCCACTCTTCTGTAGGGATTCCTGCAAAGGTGGACACAGGTGCCGATAGCTCATCAATTTGGGCGACGCGCATACGGATTAGCAAAGATGGCGTACTGAGCTTTACTCTTTTCGGAGAAGGATCACCGCACTATACTGGCGAAGTCATTAAACGCACTGCCTATCGCGTCGCAATTGTTCGTAGTTCAAATGGACAAGAACAAATTCGCTACCGTACTGAAATTCCAATTAAAGTAGCGGGTAAGCGGGTAAGAGGAGCATTCTTCTTATCGGATCGTTCAGCAAATCATTTCCCGATTCTGCTCGGCCGAAAAACGATTAATAAGAAGTTCCTTGTGGATGTGTCCACAAAAGAATACGATAAACCACCATTCATACGACGAGGCAGTAGTTTATACAAAGAAATGCTGAAAGACCCGTATGCATTCCATAAGAAATATCACCAGAACAGTAAATAAGGAGACATTATGAAGATAGCTATTCTCTCAAACGGAAACGGAAACTACTCAAC